>OGVY01000077.1_pt1 | contig 16233 bp, 24 predicted proteins | sample 1575871 | NCBI WGS metagenome assembly OGVY01 (sample SAMN07581536, study PRJEB24739) | freshwater metagenome
TAGTATTTATCAAGAACGAGGACGGCAGTTTGAGCGCTCATCTGCCGACCTATCTTTGGTAGATATTCTTCTTATCTGTCTCCTAGTTTGGGTAGTCTGGGAGATGTCAACAGGAGTATGGTTATGAGTGACGAAGAAATTTTTGACCTAGCAGAGCAGTATGGGTGGATGGATGACTTCAGTCGCTGGAATTTTCAACCAGAAAGATTAGTCAGCTTTGCGCTGGCACTTATGCAAGCAGAGCGAGAGGCAGAAAATCAGTATGCAGCTAAAGCCGCAGTGTTGGCAAATTTGAGCGACAGGATTCAGATAGACCCAAAAACAGGGAATCTAGGTATCGGCTCAAAAGAACTTATCGCAGAGGCAGAGAATGTTTCCGTCAACGCACCGAGTTCTGAGGATTTGCCGGAAATAGAAGAAAAACATGAGTTCTTTTGTCCTCGCTGTGGGCACTGCTGCCGTGAATGGGTCGGGCTGACTGCTCGTCAAAGGGCAGCATTGGACGAACTGGCCCGCATCGATGCGGAACTTGGCCTATGAGGAGAAGAACAGTGGCTAAACCAATGATAAAAACCGAATGGCTGAACTGGCTTGAAAAAGCATGGGACGAGGCTCAACGAGCGGCATGGTCAGAAAAAAATGTTGGAGTTTCTGACAAATGGGTCAATCTGACTGCTGACGACATCTGGGAGGTATACAAGAAGCACGACTCCCTACAATATATGGACTTCGCCCGAGCAATCGAGGCTAAACTCAAGGAACTAAACGCATGAACGATCCAGCACTGCATGTTGTAAAAATACAACAACTAGCCAAAGAACTGAGGGAGTACACGGCAGACGCATCTAAGCCCAAGGATGACCGACTGGCGATGATTCAAGTTGTGACCAGAGAGATTATGAAACACGCCCAGCAAGTCCATGCCTGGAGTGTCCGATGAGTTGCCAAACTATTCTGGATGTACTGTCTGACAAACCCGTCACCAGCGCAGAGATCGAGGCCATTACGAACTACAAGCGCAGCTACATCTCTGCCTGTCTCGCAAGGTATGTAAAGACTGGAAAGGTCAGTAAAATAAAAGTCGAAAGCACAAACAAGCTCGGGCCACGCATGATTTATGTGTTCTCCCTTGCGTCAACTGAGCAGTAATGCTATATTCGGGGTGGGCTATTGCGCCCATCTTCTCCTCCCTTTTTGCCCTCTCCGTGAGGGCGTTTTTTTGGAGCGCATATGAAAGGCCCGACGATTATGATCGGCCTTCTCGGGTCAGAGCCTGAGATGGTTGAGAAAGAGGGACTCCTCGAAGACGGGGAATGTCCTCTGGCGACTCAAGACGAGATCGTCAACAAAGGCAACAAGCAGGTCGCTATCCTTAAAGCCAACTATGGCCCAGCCGAGTCAGAAGAACGCTGCGGCAATTGTGAGTACGGCATGCCCATGCAGAAGTGTGGTGTTAAAGACTCTGAGGTCTACTGTGTGATGTGGGACTTCAAGTGCAAGAAGTCTGGAGTCTGTGATGCTTGGGAACCAATGGAGGAGGAAGATGAGTAGATGCAGCTCTATTGATTGCGTCTACCAGTTCTACCAAGATACCTGTTCTGCTTACACGGACAAAGGTTTAAGAATCCTAAAAACGGACACACACAACGAAGCAAAGATTTGGAGCCATTCTCCTCCTCTGGCTCCGCTTTTAAGTGGTAATGATTTAACCTGTATTGAAATCAACGAACAAACTCTGAATTTAGCTCGAAAGAACTTCCCAGACATTAGGATGGAACTAGGAGATGTCAGGACTTGGGAGGGTGAGTACGATGTGATTCTGGACTTTTCGACCATCGACCACTTCCCAGACTTTGACGCAGCGATTGAGAACTACAAGAAGCTCGCACCCAAGCTGCATTGTGTAGTGTGGCTTGGTGGTCACCCCCCAGAGGGAGACCAGTATTGGCATCCGCACGAAGAATTCAGGAAGTCTTTAACACGATATAATCATGTTGAAGAACTGCTCTTATATACTCAAGGATCAAAGCATCTAGTCAGTTTTACTGCGTATGCATGAGTACCTAAACCAGAAGGATTACCGCTACGAGGAAACAGTCAAGAGACACGACTTTAGCGGTAAGAATGTGATTGACTTGTGTTCTGGGAACACGGGGCTTTATGAGTTGGTAAAGGATCAAGTGGCTAGTTATCGGGCCTGTGATCTTCACAAGCTGCATCCGATAATCGAGCAGACCGATGACTGGGTATTTTCCCAGAGCGTAGAAAGGTGTGATGTATTGGTATGTTTTGGGTTCGGTGGTTATGAAATCACAAACGAGTCAGTAGAATCAAAGACAAGCACCAAGAGTTTTCAGTATTTGTTAGAAAAGTTCAGCCCAGACTTTGCAGTCATGGAGGGTGTAAAGAGATTCCGACCTATCTTAGAGTCAGTTAGCACTCATGGATACGAAAAGGAATACTTCTTCACAGACTCAGACTGGTGGCTAGATGACCGACTAATTATTTTCTTGAGGAAGAAAAATGCCTAGCGTATCCAAAGCTCAGAACCGTTTTATGCAAGCTGCTGCTGCCGACAAGACAATGGCTAAGAAATTAGGTGTGCCTCAGTCAGTAGCGAAGAAGTTCGTCAAAGAGACCAAGAGCATGAAGCGTAAACCGGAGTACAAGAAGTGAAAGCGGTCTGGGACAAGAAGCGTCCGAAGTCATTGGGTGAGCCTAAAGAACTCAGCCCGAACCAGAAGAAAGCTGCCAAAGCCTTTGCAAAGAAGTCTGGCACTAAATACCCATCTCTGATTGCTAACATGGCTGGAGCCAGGGCAAAGAAATGAAAGTCCGTGAAGCAGCCAAACTCTTTGAGAAGTACGATAGCCAGACTAATAAGAAGATGGCTGAACACAATCGGGGAGGTGGCTCTGTACGCAAGCCCGTTCGGTCAACGAAAGGTGCGAGCCGAAATGACCAGTATGATCGAGCCAAGTTCATCTACAGAAAAGCAGCACAGGCACTAACCGCCAACCATCCTCTTAAAGACCAGAAGGGTAGGCCAACACCAGCCGCCATGCAATTTAAGCGCTGGGCTGCACCTGTTCCGAAGAATGAGCAAGACCTACAAGAACTGAAATCACTTGGAAAACGATTGAAAGAGCGCTACAAGCCTAAGTGAAGATTTTCCAGTCTTACTACCGAGACGACCAAAAGGCACATCTGCTGCCTAACACAACACATCTGGACACAAGAAACATAGAGTGTCCGAGACTAGAGTACGACCTATTTAAACACCTGAGACCTGAAGGCGACTTTGGTCTTATAAGCTGGAAGTTCTACCGCAAGTCCAAGTTAGACGACTGGGAAGAAGAAGCAAGAGAACTTCTCAAGCACTACGATGCGGTGATTATTAACCCATTCCCTGCAATATCTGCGGTGAGTTATAACTGTTGGCAGTCCCATCCGAGACTCATAAAGGTGGCTCAGGATATGGTGGACACCAACGAGTTCCAAGTGGATATGGCTTTCTGCTCTTACATCCTAGGAAAGAAAGACTGGTGGGACAGATACTTTGAATTCATGGAGAAACACCTTAGTCACCCAGGGCTAAATCAGGATGCTGGGTACTGGAGAGGTAGTTTCACAATGACTCCATTTGTGGTGGAGAGACTTCTTAACTACACACTAGAGGGTGCGTATATCTGGCAGTACTCGGAGGAGCACCACCTAAAGAAGTTCGGCACTACAGAGTTTCACGAGCTAAGAGAGATTAAACCAGACTTTAATGCCTGGGCAGAGAGAGCAAAGACCTACGACCTCATACAAGTATGCAAACAAGACGACAATGGCTGAGAGACTAACACCACTGACGAGCAGAATTGACGCACTCAAGCGCCAACTCTACGATGCTCTGACAAACCCAAAAGACTATTTGTCTATGGTTGGTGGTCGTGCAGCAGAGTCTTTGTATGCCACACAACAACTTCAAAAGCAGGCTTTTGGTGATCCTCGTGACCCATTCAAAGTAACAAACGAAAATGCACTACGCCAACTCACAGATGCGCTGATGTCTGGGCCAATGGGCTTTGCGCCTGCGGGGATTACTGCATACCACGGATCACCCTACTTGTTTAAGCAATTTGACCCTATGAAAGTAGGGACAGGAGAGGGAGCGCAGGCTTACGGTGTAGGCGCTGGATATACGGCAGAGGCAAGACCTGTGGCTGAAGGGTATCGTCAGGCAGTAAAGGACATGGGGACAATTAGAGATATAAACGCTCAGATGGCGGCATTGTCTAAAATTATGGATGAAGACTCTGTTTACCCTGGGGCATACAGAAAATTTAAGTCTGATCGTGGTCGTCAAGCAGCAGAACAATATGATCGGCTAATCGCAAAACGGGATGAAGTAAGAACGGCTCCTGGCTATCTCTACAAAGGAGACATCCCAGACGAGATCATCCCGAGTTTCATAGACTGGGATAAGCCAGTTAGTCAGCAAAAAGATGTGATGCGGATGCTGAAGGAAGGCGCAGAGGCAAGGGTAAGAGAGAGGTTGTTGTTAGAGATGCAGGCTAAAGTAGCGGCAGAAATGCCCCGACAGAGCGCATCTTCTGGAGACTTTTTAGATGTATTGTTTTCAGAAGGAAACAAAGTTGCAACTGAAAAAGCAAGACAAGTAGCTCAAGAGCGATTGTCAAAGATGGACATTAGTAGCCTTGTCAACAAAGAACTTGACTCCTTAAAACCAAAAGATTCAAACTGGAAGTTAACTGGAAAAGAGTTATATGAGTACCTTGCAAAGACAAGTGGCGGTCAAGACAAGGCAACTCAACTTCTCAATGAATCTGGTATCCGTGGAATTCGTTACTTAGACCAGACAAGTCGTGGACAAGGAAAAGGAACATCAAACTTTGTCCCATTCCGTCCAGAAGACTTCAAGATTCAAGAGATCAACGACAGACCACTAGAAGAATACATAGCACAAGGATTACTTGCGCCATAGCGTATAATTAGATATTTCCCGAACAACCACTAAGGATTCGGACATGGAACTTGAAAAAATAGAAGATGAAAAATCTAACTGGGGCGGGTCTAGGGCTGGTGCTGGCAGACCCAAAGGCGTACCTAATAAGGTATCTCGGCAAGTAAAAGAGAACATCATCTCTGTTTTTGAAGAACTTGGGGGCCGAGAGGGTATGGTCGCATGGGCGTTATCAGACGAGCGTAACCGCACCGAGTTTTACCGAATGTACACAAAGATGGCTCCCATTGAGCAGAAGATTAGCGGTGACCCAGACTTGCCATTAGAGATCAACTTTGGATGGCTGAAGTAATCATCCCCTATAAACCAAGAGAGCATCAACTAACACTTCACGAAGCGGTTGATGCAAACAGGTTTTGTGTTGCCGTAGCACACCGAAGATTCGGAAAGACAGTCGCAGCAATAAACCAGCTTATAAAGTCGTCGCTCCAATGTGACAAAGAAGCGCCTCGTTTTGCTTACATAGCACCGACCTACACCCAGGCCAAGCGAGTAGCCTGGGACTACCTGCTGAAGTACACACAACCGCTAAACGCTACTGCGAACATCTCAGAGCTACGGGTGGACTTCTACGGCAGGCGAATAAGTTTATATGGTGCAGACAACCCAGATTCCCTCCGAGGAATATATTTAGACGGGGTGGTGCTAGACGAAGTGGGCGACATGAACCCCAGAATCTGGAACGAGGTAGTGCGGCCTGCACTATCCGACAGAATGGGATGGGCGCTATTCATCGGAACCCCCAAGGGTGCAAACCACTTTAAAGACCTGAGAGATCGGGCAGAGAAAGAGTGGTCTCTACTTGAATTCAAGGCCAGTCAGACCAAGATCATCCCTGCTGACGAACTCCTAGCCGCCAAGAAGGAGATGGGCGAGGACAAGTACAACCAAGAGTTTGAGTGCAGCTTCAATGCAGCCGTTGAGGGTTCTTACTACGGGCAGATACTCAACTCCTTGGAGCAACAGGGTAGGTTCTGCGAGATCGTTAGAGACGACCTCTGTAAAACCTACGCAGCATGGGACTTGGGGGTCGGGGACTCTACCTCGATTTGGATTGCTCAGGTGGCGGGACAAGAGGTCAGGCTCTTGGACTACATTGAAAATCACGGGCAGGGTCTCGACTGGTATGTCCGTGAACTTAAAAGCAGGAACTGGGAGAAAGCACAGATGCTCCTCCCTCACGATGTGGAGGTTCGAGAATTAGGCACAGGCCGTTCCCGACTAGAGATGTTAAGAGAAGCTGGGCTGGACTGCACAGTCGTACCACGGCTTCCTGTAGACGATGGAATCGCATCTGTACGCAGACTATTGCCGAGGTGCTGGTTCCACAAGGCCACGAAGCAGGGTCTCGACTGCTTGAGAAATTACAGACGAGAATATGACGAGAAAAGAAATGTATTCTTTGACAAACCCTTGCACGACTGGTCATCACACGCTGCTGACTCTTTCAGATATTTAGCGGTAGGGATGGACACAACAACGAGCTGGGGCAAGCCTCTCCCAATTAAAACCAACTGGATAGTTTAATGACAGAGAACGAAATCAAAGCCATTCTGGACTCAGAGATACATGACGCTCTGGGCTATATCGAGACAGAAACGACAGAGCTTCGTCGCAAGGCAATCCAGTATTACAACCGTGAGGGCTTTGGGAATGAAGTTGAAGGTCGCTCCACTATCGTCACCGGAGAGGTTGCAGAGGCCGTAGACGGTGCTTTGCCTGCCATCCTGAGAGTCTTTACTCAGTCAGATGAGGCGGTGCGCTTTGAGCCTTCTGGCCCTGGCGACGAGGAAAAAGCAAAGCAGGCGACTGAATACTGTAACTGGGTGTTCTACAGGGACAACCCTGGTGTGTCGATCATGCACACATGGTTCAAGGATGCTCTGTTACAGAAAAACGGAATCATTAAGGTTTACTGGGACGAGAAGGAAGAGGTAAACACTGAGTCTTACGAGAACCTGACGCAAGAAGAACTGACGATCCTGCTTGCAGACGAGCAGTACGAAGTCGTAGAGCAAGAGGAGATTCAGGTAGGTGAGCAGCCAGCACCTCCGACTCCCGAGATGATGGCGCAGCAGGGAATGATTGAACCCGTCATGCAGCCTGTCTTTGTCTACAATGTGAAGATCAAGAAGATCGACCGCAAGGGCCGAGTCGTAATTGAGAATGTGCCTCCCGAGGAGTTCATCATCTCTAAGAAGGCACGAGACATCCCCTCTACTCCGTTCTGCGCTCACCGCAAGCTCTCAACCCGTTCCGATCTAATCGCTATGGGCTACCCAGAGGATGTGGTCAACGATCTGGTGACCTACGAAGACCTTGAGTTCACGCCTGAAAAGGTGGCTCGATACACGCAGGGTGAGCAGCCGCTAGACCGTCAGAGCCTTGACCACTCGATGCAAGAGATCGAGGTATACGAGTGTTATATCCGCATCGACGAGGATAAGGACGGGATCGCTGAACTCCGTAGGATCGTCTACGCAGGCATGGAGGTGTTGGAAGACGAAGAAATAGACTATGTGCCATTCGCCTCTGTCTGCCCGATCCCGATGCCGCACAAGTTCTTTGGACACTCTTTGGCTGACCGGACAATGGACTTGCAGCTTATTAAGTCCACAATTACTAGACAGATTCTCGACAACCTCTATCTAACCAACACACCGAGAGTTACGGCAGTAGAGGGCCAAGTGAACCTTGACGACCTCCTGACGCAAGCGGTGGGTGGTGTGGTGAGGGTGAAGAACCCATCGGCTATAGGGCAGCTTTCTATCCCTCCTGTAGCGGCTCAGTCGTTCCCGATGCTCCAGTATCTCGACCAGATTCAGGAGAAGCGTACGGGAGTCAGTCTGGCCTCACAAGGGCTAGACCCCAACATCTTGCAGAACACGACTGCAACTGCGGTAGCGGCAATGCAGAACGCTGCTGCAAGCAAGGTCGAACTCATGGCTCGAATGTTCGCTGAAGGCGGTGTGCGGGACATGTTTAAGAAGATTCTGCACCTGCTCTGTAAGTACCAAGACAAGCCTCGTGTCGTCCGACTCCGTGGCAAGTATGTCTCCATCGACCCTCGTGAGTGGGACAGTTCCTATGATGTTACTGTGAATGTTGGGCTGGGGACTGGTAATCGCCAAGAACAGATGGCTATGCTTGCAATGGTTCTACAGAAACAGGAGCAACTACTTGGACAGGGCGGCATTGGTCAGGCTTTGGTTGGCCTATCACAATATCGATCCACGCTTGGCAGATTTATCGAAAGTGCTGGTTTTAAGGACTCCACTGAATTTTTCCGTGAAATCCCTCCCGAGGCAGAGCAGGCGATGGCTCAGACGCAGGGACAACCTGACCCACAAATGATGATGTTGCAGCAGCAGATGCAAATGCAACTGCAAGCAGCACAGGCCAAAGCACAGTCAGACATCCAGATCGACCAAGCAAAAGCGCAGGCAGAGATTCAACTAGCTCGTGAGAAAGCAATGGCTGAAATTCAACTGGCAAGAGAAAAGGCAGCCGCAAGCCTGCAACTCAAGACTGCGGAGTTTCAAGCAGAGGCCCAACTTAAAGCGGCAAAGGTTGGCTCAGAGATAACCGGAAACATCGAAATACCTGGTGAATACTGATAACTGGCCCGAGCGTGCCTCAACGCTCCTGAATGACGAGTTTTTTACCTCTGTTGTAGAAAAGCAACAACAGGGGTATATTTCCACCATATTGAATAGTTCTGAGACTGATGTAGACCTTCGAGAGAGGGCGCTAATCAAGCACAGGGCTATTGAGGAGTTTATTGCGTCAATCCAATCTATTGCTGACAAACGAGCTATAGAGAAGAAACGCTTCAAGATTTTTTAACAGGAGTCTTAGATGGAAAACACCAACCCTAACGGGAGTGCATTAAGTGTAAGTCAGGCCGCTGGACAGTTTCTCGGACTCATGGAAGGTGAGGAGGCGCAAGCCCAACCAGACCCTTCTGATGTGATTGAGAATACAGTCGAGCAGGAGGAGGTGCAGGAAGACCTTCACGACGATGACTATGACGAGCCAGAAGAAACGACCCCCACCTATCGTGTCAAGGTAGGCAAGGAGGAAGTCGATGTTTCTTTGGATGAGCTTGTTCAGGGTTATAGTCGGACTAAGGACTACACTCGCAAGACTCAAGAGGTCGCAGAGCAGCGTAAAGCAGTCGAGGCTGAAAGAGCCAAGATTCAGGAAGCTGCGGTACTTCGTGACCAGTATGCTCAACGACTTTCCATCATTGAGCAGATGCTCCACCAACCGGAGCCAGACCTATCTCAGTTGAAGGAAACTGATCCCATCGGCTATGCCGTAGCGGTCGCTGAACAAACTGAGAGGCAAAAACAGTTAGCCGCAGTCCAGCAGGAACGGGCAAGGTTGGCCCAGCAACAACAGTTTGAGCAGCAGGAGCGTCTGAAGACGCATCTAGCGAGCGAAGCCGCAAAGTTGCGAGAGGCGATCCCCGAATGGCAGGATGAAGTAAAGGGCGAAGTCATCAAGCGAGAGATTCGTGAATACGCAAAGTCGGTCGGATTTACAGACCAAGAGCTTTCGCAGGTCTATGATTCTCGTGCCGTGACCGCACTTTACAAGGCAGCCCAGTACGACAAACTCATGAAAGGCAAAGTTGACGCTACCAAGAAGGTAGTGCAAGCCCCGAGGATGTTAAGACCTGGCACATCGACTCCTGAGACTCGACAGAGCGAGGAATCGAAGAAACTCAAGCAACAAGTTCGTAAATCGGGCAAGGTCAGAGACGCAGCCCGCCTATTTGAATCTTTTCTATAAAGGAATAAATCATGCCTACCTTTGGCACATTTGGCAATAATGCCGCAAAGGGTCTTCGTGAAGACCTAGCCGATGTCATCTATGACATCTCCCCCCAAGACACACCGATTATGTCTTCGATCGGTAAAACCAAAGCAACCGCAGTTTTCCATGAGTGGCAGAAAGACTCACTCGCAGCGGCTACGATTGCTAACTACGCAGAGGAGGGAGCAGACGCAACTTCTGCAACGCTAGTCCCGACTGTTCGTATTGGAAACTATACGCAGATTGTCCAGAAGACAGTTCAGATTTCTGGCACGCTGGAGGCAGTAAACAAAGCAGGCCGCAAGTCTGAGAAGGCTTATCAGCTTGCCAAGGCTTCTGCTGAACTAAAGAGGGACATCGAGGCAATTATCTCGGCTAACCAGGCTCGTGATGCTGGCGCAACGGGAACCCGCAAGATGGGTACGCTGCTTTCTTGGCTCACCACCAATGTCAGCAAGCAAGCTGGTGGTACTAACCCCACAGGTAATGGAACGGATGTTCGTTCTGATTCAAACACAACCCGTACCTTTACCGAGACCCTTCTGAAGGATGTTGTTCAGGAAGTCTTCACCGAGGGCGGTACTCCTTCCCTGCTAGTGGTGCGTCCTGCGCTCAAGCAAGTAGTTTCAGGATTTACTGGTCTTTCCCAGCATCGCTACAACAGCAACACCAATGGGGACATCACGATCCTGGCTGGCGCTGACCTGTATCAGAGCGACTTTGGAGTTCTCCAGATCGTTCCTGATCGCTTCATGCGTTCGACGGACAAGGATGCTTTTGTTCTCGATCCTGAGTACGCTGCGCTTGCGTATCTGCGTCCCTTCCAGACCAACGAACTGTCTCGTACGGGTGACTCCGAGAAAACTCAGATTCTTGCTGAGTTGACCCTCGAAGTCCGTAACGAAGCAGCTCACGGCCTGGTTGCTGACCTAGCACTAACCTAAGTAGTGTGGTAGAGTGGGGGTGGGCAACTGCCCCCACATTTTTCTTGAGGTTGTATGAAGAAAATACTCAGTCATGACCCCTTGACGGGAATGACGCAAATTGCACACATGCCTGATGGCGATACATTTATTATCGAGACCCAACAGGATGCAACTGCCCTAATCGAACAGAACAAAGCCTTGTATGCCCAGACCGACGAGAAAGCTCGTTGGGGTGAGGGCTGGACGAGGATTGCGAGTATTCCTCTTGCGGTGTTTCAAGAACTGAACAAGCGAGGGATATGCCGAGGGTTCCACATCGTTGACCAGAAGGCTATGAAGGCTTTCCTCAACGATCCTGAGAACCGATATTTCAGAGTTCGACCAGGGAGAGTCTAATGAAGATAGGCATCTGCATCCCCTCTCGGGGCCAGATGGAGATAGGGACTGCTTTTGACTTGGCGGTGATGTGTGCGTATGACGCAAAGACCCGTCAGGGATCATTAGCAATCTATACAGTCAACGGGACTTTAATATTTGACCAGCGTAACAACTTAGTTAGAACTGCTCTAAATGAGGGATGTGACTACATTCTTTTCATTGATGCAGACATGAGGTTTCCGAAGGACACAATCGAAAGATTGGTTTCATTAGACCTGCCAATTGTGGGGGTGAATGCCACAACCCGAGGTCATCCTGTCAGACCGACCGCCAAGAATCTCAAGGTCAATGTAGAAGAAAAGACTAACGAATGGTTGCCTGTAGACTCAAAGGATAAGAAAGAAGTTGAGCAGGTGAGTGCCATTGGATGTGGCGTGATGTTGGTAAAGGCTGAGGTATTCAGAAAGACACCGGAGCCTTGGTTCTGGTTCTACATTCTGCCTGGCGACAAAATTATGGGCGAGGATGTCCACTTCTGCATACAGGCTTACGATGCTGGATTTAATACCTTTTGTGACCATGCTCTCAGTAATCTAATTGGTCATGTAGGTTCTTACACATATTCTTGGGCAGACATAAATGGCTCTGACGAATTACACAAACCTAAAGACGAGCGTAGCAAGCTACCTCGGAAGAAGCGATCTAACAAGCGTCATTCCTGATTTTATTACCCTAGCCGAACTGCGCCTTCAAAGGCAGTTACGAATTCGGCAGATGTTAGAGACAGTAACCGCCAGCACAACTGGGGATGATCGGACTGTCGGCCTGCCAAGCGACTTTCTTCAGATGAGGGATTTGTTTGTGCAAGGGTCTCCTCGTCAGGTTCTCTCCTACATGGCTCCTTCTGCGTTCTCCCGTAATGCTCGGGCAGACGAAACAGGCAAGCCTCAGTTTTACACCTTGAGAGCGTCTGAGTTGGTGTTAGCTCCTTATCCCGATACGGCTTACACGCTAGAGATGCTGTATTACGCAAAGCCTGCGGTGTTGAGTGATTCAAACCCGTCTAATGCTTTTATTGCTAATGCACCAGACGCTCTGCTTTATGGAGCATTACTAGAGGCCGAGCCTTATCTAATGAATGACGCAAGGTTACAGGTCTGGTCATCGTTTTATGAAAAAGCAATTTTAACCCTGTCAGAGTCTGATGAAGGCGCAGAGTACTCTGGCGTTCCCTTGGAAATCCGTGTCGCATCGAGGTAAACATGGCTGAACTATCAAACTACCTAGAAAATAAACTTTTAGACCACATCCTTAAGAATGTGAGCTACACCTCTCCTACGACTGTTTATGTGGGACTGTTTACTAGCGACCCCACCGATGCTGGATCAGGAACGGAAATCTCTGGTAACTCGTATGCTCGCAAAAATCTCTCTGTGTCCACGGCTGCTGCTGGGATCACGACCTCTAGCGCAGATGTGACCTTTGACCAGGCCACGGGTAACTGGGGGACTATCAGTCATATTGGGTTGTTTGATGCGCTAACCTCGGGCAATTTGCTCATGCATACTGCTTTGACGACCTCCAAGACGATTGAAACGGGCGACATCTTCAAGATTCCATCTGGAAGCCTTACTGCAACGCTGGATTAAATGGCAGACCTATGTGGGCCGTTCACCCTAGAGCAATTAGACCTCTTTGGGAACCTAGACTCACTCGCTTTTAGTCTTGACTCACCTGTATGGGAAGACCCTAATGTCTGTATTCTTGAGTTCTCAGCGAGTATTGCAGGCACAGGAAGCGTTACAGTCTCTGCAAATTACACAGTCGTCGCAGAAGGAAGTATCTCGGGGACTGGAACTCTATCAACGGGAGCAGAACGAACCCGCACCTCTGGGGGTGACATTGCTGGTGCGGGGACTCTCACAACCGCAGCGTTACGACAAAGAACGAGTAGCGGCACTATTACAGGAGTGGGGACGCTAACTGCTTTAGGTGGCATCTTAGAGTCTGGAAGCGGTGCTATCACAGGGTTTGGAACTCTGATTGCTACTGGGAACTCAATTCTCCAGAGCGCTGCAAACATTACCGGAACAGGAACTTTATCTTCAAGTGGATACATTCCTGGCGAAGAGTGGACACAAATTACAACAGAGGCAAATACTTGGACACCCGTTTCTGTGGGGTCTGAGACTTGGACAACAGTTAGTTCTGGAAGCAATTCATGGCAACAAATCGGATAACCTTCACAGAGTGGCTACCTGACCAGCCTGGTGTAGTCGGTGCGCTGACTAACGCTAAAAATGTCTATCCCAGAGCCGTAGGTTATGGGCCTTTTCCTGACTCTGCCGACTATTCAGCTGCTGCTTCTCAGAACCTGAATAATGTAGTGGCTGGTGTAAATAACGCAGGCGTTACCAAGGTGTTCGCTTCAGGATCGACGCTACTTTATCTTTTAGACTCTACAGATTTATCTCTGGACAATGTAAGTGCATTAACCTACACAACTGTTACTGACAGGTGGAGGTTTACACAATTTGGCAACTACCTAATTGCTGCTGGTTCTCCGAACACGCTCCAGTACTACGACCTCACAACAACTGCTAACTTTGCCAACCTAAGTTCAGATGCGCCTCAAGCGTCATTCGTGACGGTGGTGCGGGACTTCGTGGTTTCAGGCCGGACTCCGACGAACACGAACCGAGTGCAGTGGTCTGGCATTAACGATGCAACAACTTGGACTAGTTCTGCGGTCACACAAGCAGACTTTCAGGATTTACCAGACGGAGGTGCGGTAGCGGGTTTAACAGGTGGTGAGTTTGGCCTCGTTCTGTGTGAGCGATCAATCTACCGCATGAGTTATGTAGGTGCGCCTCTGGTGTTCCAGTTTGACAACATCTCTCGCAATCGAGGGTGTTATGAACCTAATTCGGTGATCCAATGGCAGGGTATTACTTACTTCTTGTCTGACGACGGATTCTATGCTTGTGATGGGCAGAATGTTGTGCCTATCGGTGCGGAGAAGGTAAACCGATTCTTCTTTGGCGACCTCTCTGAGTCGATCATGACCCAGATGAGCGCAGCAGTAGACCCAAATCGCAATTTAGTGATGTGGGGCTATCCAAGTATTGAGCAGAACTACAGAATACTAATCTATCATCCACAGACCCAAAGGTGGAGTTACGCAGACTCGACTGTAGACCGAATTGCAAGTTCTTCGACTCCTGCGGTAAACATGGAAGGATTGGATGCTTATTCAACCTCTATAGACGCTCTGCCGTTCTCTCTGGATGCCCGTATCTTTTTAGGTGGAAAGCTCACGCTTTCAGGTGTAAGTGACACAAAGATCATTAACTTTTCTGGTGCAAACAAAACAGGTGTTATTGAGACCTCTGATTTGGGAGAGGGCCAAGCAATGATGATTACACTTGCCAAACCAATTGTGGATGATGGAAGTGCAACAGTCGGAATTGCTAGTAGGTTTCTATTAAATCAGCAGCCGAACTTTGGATCACAGACCGCTGCTGATTCTGAGAACCGAGTAGGTTTGAGGTCTGTAGGAAAGTATCACCGGATTAGGGTAACACCCACGGGAAACTGGACAACTGCAATCGGTGTTGACTTAGAGATGCAGCCAGCAGGGAGTCGGTAATGTTTCGCAGGCTTCCTCCGATTGGAGGTGATCCTCGTTCCGTCGCAGAGATTGTGAATAACATCATGGACGGGAAGATCAACAGTACGGGGACAATCACCCTGGCGACTGGAAACGCTACCTCCACGACACTCTACGACGCTCGTATCTCACCGGACACAAAGATTGTCTTGATTCCGTTTTCGAGTGCGGCAGAAGAAGACGCAGCTCCCTACGGGCAGTTCTCTGACGACACCGACCAAACCGCTACCTCTCTGGGTACGGCACAGGTCATGTCCTACAGCACCACCGACCTAACAAACGGGGTGTATCTAAGTAACAGTTCAAGGATTAACTTTAGGAACTCAGGGATATACGCAGTTCAGTACTCGATTCAGTTCAAGAACACGACCAACGCCACAGAGTCAATTAATATTTGGTATAGAAAGAATGGCACAGACATAGCGAAGTCTAATTCTGTGTTTAGCATCCCTGCGAGGAAGTCGGCTTCTATTCCATCTCATCTAATTGCGGTCACGACCATATTATTTGACATAGACGCAAACGACTACTTAGAACTTTGTTGGAGACCAAGTGATCTAGATGTGGTTCTGGAGCATTTCGCAGCAGTAACTGCTTCACCAGGCGTAACACCAGACATTCCTGAGACCCCTTCTATATTTCTGACTGTTCAGTACATCGCACCAATGGCTTACTCAAACATTTATGTATCTGCTCAACAGAATGGGCAGGCAACCATAAGTCACTACGCTAATTCAACATCAGACAAGACTTACGCTTATATCTTGATAGGATAAAAAATGGCACTTCCAGAACAAGGCAGGGTTTCCACTCTCCCACGAGGTGAGGGTGATGCGACTATCGACCCGACTATTGCGCCTTATCTTGCCGAGGCACTGGGTCGGGCAAGGTATCTGTTTCTTCAGGGGCCGCAGCCTGAGATGTTCCCAGGGCAGATGTATGTCTCCCCTAGTGAGCAGACCCTAGCGGCTATCCAAGCACAGGAGAACATTGCTCGTCAGCAGCAGCCTATTCTGAGCGAGGCACAGAATGTCTTCCTGAGAGGTCTTCAGGCTCAATCTGCCGCTGCACCTCTTTACCAGAACATCTACGGAGCCGCAGGGTTCCAACCTGGTGCGGCTGCTTATGAGCGATTCATGGCTGGTCAGTACGCTCCCGACTATTCTGGTATTCAGGCTCTAGCCCCCCAAGCGGCTACACAAGTTCCGAGTGCGCTCACACAAGTAGCAGGTGGCGCAGGGCTTCCCTCTACCGCAGGGATTCAGGGTCTAGCAGGTCAGGCCAAGCCTGGGGTGTCCGACATCTACGGACGAGTGCAAGCAGGCCAGTTCCAGAACATTGCAATGCCTGGAGTTCAGGATGTTGCCGCAGGGTCATAGATCGGAAGAGCACACGTCTGAACTCCA
>OGVY01000078.1_pt1 | contig 15984 bp, 16 predicted proteins | sample 1575871 | NCBI WGS metagenome assembly OGVY01 (sample SAMN07581536, study PRJEB24739) | freshwater metagenome
AAGGCTTACAAGGTATTCAGGGTATAAGCGGTATTAGCGGACTACAAGGCTTACAAGGTATTCAGGGTATAAGCGGTATTAGCGGACTACAAGGCTTACAAGGTATTCAGGGTATCAGCGGTATTAGCGGACTACAAGGCTTACAAGGTATTCAGGGTATAAGCGGTATTAGCGGACTACAAGGCTTACAAGGTATTCAGGGTATCAGTGGTATTAGCGGACTACAAGGCTTACAAGGTATTCAGGGTATAAGCGGTATTAGTGGTTTACAGGGATTACAAGGTATTCAGGGTATAAGCGGTATTAGCGGACTACAAGGCTTACAGGGTATTCAGGGTATAAGCGGTATTAGCGGACTACAAGGCTTACAAGGTATTCAGGGTATAAGCGGTATTAGCGGACTACAAGGCTTACAAGGTATTCAGGGTATCAGCGGTATTAGTGGATTACAAGGCTTACAAGGTATTCAGGGTATCAGTGGTATTAGCGGACTACAAGGCTTACAAGGTATTCAGGGTATCAGCGGTATTAGTGGTTTACAGGGATTACAAGGTATTCAGGGTATAAGCGGTATTAGCGGACTACAAGGCTTACAAGGTATTCAGGGTATCAGTGGTATTAGCGGACTACAAGGCTTACAAGGTATTCAGGGTATAAGTGGTATTAGCGGACTACAAGGCTTACAAGGTATTCAAGGTATAAGTGGTATTAGCGGCTTGCAGGGATTACAGGGTATTCAAGGTATCAGTGGTATTAGCGGACTACAAGGCTTACAAGGTATTCAGGGTATAAGTGGTATTAGCGGACTACAAGGCTTACAAGGTATTCAAGGTATAAGTGGTATTAGCGGCTTGCAGGATGAAGTCGATCAGGTTGGAGACGCCCACAAAACTACGCCGGTTTTGATCCATGGCAGCCAAAGGGATTGGCAAGCCTTTTGCGACAAGCCCAAGCAGGTTTTGGAAGTTGGCCTTTACGCCAGGCCCATAAACCAGCGGTGGCCGAATGATCACCACCTCCATTCGGCTTTCCATGGAAAGCCCACGGAGGAGCTGTTCGGCTTCGAGTTTGGATTTTCCGTAGGCCCCCTGAGGAGCAGCGGGGGTTTGGGTAGAGACCGAACGACCGTCGGCGCTACTTTCGGCGACGGCTTGGATCGAGCTTATAAAAATAAAACGTCTGACCCCATTACGGGCAGCCTCCTCGGCTAAGGTTTTTGTAAGGCCAACATTGACTTTTTGCACTTCTGCCTCCGGTCCTTGGCTGTGGGCAAATCCAGCGAGATTGACTATGGCACTTGGTTTGAGATTGGCGATTTGTCTTACCCAACATGGGTCCCGCAAGGCAAGCGGCTTTGCCGCGACAGTTGCTAAATCAAGCAGATTTTTGCCGATAAAGCCAGAGGCGCCGGCAAGAAGAAAACTCAACTTACGGGCAGACTTTTTGGATTTTTTAGGGATACCTTACGATAAGCGCCCGTCCATTTTTTCCAAAAATATCGCGTTATGCTTTGCAAGTGCCAGTTGGCGTACTGCAGATCCCGCCGGCTTTGCCGGCGGGCGTCGTGGACGACGGACACGTTTTTCACCTGGCGCACCCGGTACCCCCGGGCGATCAGGCGGGCGCAGATGTCCACATCCTCGTAATAGAGGAAAAACTTTTCGTCAAAGCCTCCCACCCGGGCAAAGGCCTCCGTTCGAAAAAGGAGAAACATGCCGGCCAGCCACGATTTTTGTTCCCAATTTTTGCCGCCCCGGTTGGGCACTTTCCCCTGGCTTCGCCCAAAGGCCTTGAGCAGAAGGTCTCCCGGGCCGGGAAAGAACCGATGGCTATCTTCCGGGATACCGTTGGGAGCCGTAATTCGAGGGCCACAAACTCCAACACTATGATCCTCCATGGCCTTCAGCAGATCAGGAAAAGGATTGCGGCGTATCCGTAAGTCGGGGTTGAGGACGCAAAAATAGGGGGTGCGGACATGCCGGAACGCGGCATTGTGGTTGGCGCCATAACCGCGAGGCTGAGCATTGACCTGTAGTTTGACTTGTCCGGAACAGTAGGGCATCCGGGACTCTGGGATGTTCTGCGTAAGAAAAATCCGGGAGACTTCCGAAAACTGTTTTAGGTCTTGCGTCAAACTTTGAACCATCCGGCCGTGCCCGTGGCTTATTAACGAAACCGTAATTTGCGCAGCTTTACTTTTATTCAAGCCAAAAAGCTTTTAATTTCCTTAGCCGGATTTCTGTGGAAGGTTTTTAGGTAATTTCCATTTCCCATTTACAAATTATAAACATTGCTTCTTTAACATGACTCTCTTTACCCTACTTAGCTGGATCTAAGAAAGAACAAGTCGAAAATTATTATAAAGGTCTTTTTAGGATTTTTTTTCAAACACCCCATAAATACAGTATTGACGAATTCCTGAAGATAGTCCCGCCAATCGCAAAGGCATGGGTCGGATTATTTGACATTCGAATCCGTTTCCCTGCATAAGGCTAATCAAACCAGCCTCATCATAGTAAACCTTGTGATCAGGGTCGGATCGATACCCCTTGAGGCCAGGTACCCCTGCTACCAATCGCCCCAAGGGTTTTAGCACTCGCTTTGCTTCGGCCAAAAGCGGCTTGGGATCAGCTAGATGTTCGAGCACATTGTCAAAAATCAAGCCGTCAAAAGTCTCGGCATCAAACGGCAGTCGGTCCTTCTCCATATGGTGGACGTCTAGGCCCTGCTGGCGGCACCATGCAACCGTCTCCGGGTTAATATCCACACCCACTGTATTGGGCCGGAACCGGAGCATATCACCGATACCGCAGCCGACATCGAGCACCCGCCCCGAAATATGCCGCACAAGACGCGGATAAAGACACCAATTTCGATGTATTTTAACCCAAAGACTGCGACCCTGAAGATAGGTGCAGTATTTTTGTAAGGCTCTAGACTAGGAGATTTCCGTGAAATATGTTCAAAGTCCTGAAGGGCAGCAAGATCAGCCGCTATCGGCTTTTAAAAGTCGTGGAGTGCTTCTGTTTGGACATTGAGGCCTCCAAGACGGCTCTTTTGCTGCGGCTCAACCGCAACACCGTCAACCGGCTCTACGGCATCTTCCGCAGGTTGATTTTCCTGCACCGCCAGTCCCAGATGAAGCGGTTGGCCGGGATCGTGGAGGCCGATGAGACTTACTTCGGCCCGGCCCGGGTGCGGGGACGTCCAGGTCCGCGCAAGCGCGGACGAGGAACCCACAAACAGCCGGTCTTCGGCATCGATGAGCGCGGAGGCAATGTCTACACCGAGATCATCCCCGACTGCTCCTCCCCCGTTTTACAGAGGGTAATCCGGGGAAAAATCGATCCCTCCAGCTGCCTTTTGACCGATGCATGGAAAGGCTATGACGGCCTGGTCTCGGTGGGCTACGACCGCCATATCCGCATCAACAAGACCAAGTCGTTTGCCCGGGGCGGGGCCCACATCAACGGCATCGAGGCCTTCTGGAGCTTTACCAAGCGGCGGCTGACCAAGTTTAATGGCGTCAAAAAACACTTTGCCCTTCACCTCAAAGAATGCGAATGGAGATACGGTCAGGATCTCCCCACCTTGAAGACCCTCCTCCTTAACCTTATCCGCAAACCCCAACCCAAAATTCCAATCTGCCATTCTTAAGCAAAAAATTATTTTTTCGGTTTTTCCATTGCCCCTGACCCTTACTTTAGCAATTGGCTGCTGTAGGTTCGGAAGGTTTTTAATATTGGGTTCGAGATTTTCGCGTATTTTTTAAAATGAATCATGGAAACTGACTAAAAACGTGCTTGCGCTACAAGTTGTTGCGCCGTGGCCCAGTCCTCTTTAGTATCAATATCGAGAGACTCAGATGAATTTTGTATCAAAAGAGGGGTATTTCTTTTCATGATCAGATGCTTTTCCTTTTTTAGAATATTTGCGGGACAGAGGTAGATGGATCCGTTGACTTGGTAAAACACCGGCAAATCTTGAGAACGCATCGATAAACCGCGGATACCACAAAAGGGCTCGCAGAACCTTCCCTGCTTTATCATCATCCAGTGGGGAGATGTGGACACGGGAGAAACACTGATAACGGGGTATCTTTTATTTTTCCGAAATAAATCTATGGCTTTTTGGATGGTGGATTTTTTCCGAAAAGGCGACGTAGGTTGCAACAAAATGACCCCGTCAACCTTGCCTTTATTAGATTCATACCAGCCTAATGCATGAAGGGCTACATCCACAGAACTGGCAGTATCTGTCGCCAGGTTCTTGGGCCGCAACCAAGGCACTAGAGCGCCGGCTTTTTTGCTGATTCTGGCTATGTCCGGATCATCCGTTGAAACGAGAATATCACATATCTTTCGTATGCCTTTTGCTTGATCAATAGACCACGCGATGAGCGGCTTTCCGCCTAACATACGGATGTTTTTCCTTGGCAGACGCTTGGATCCGCCGCGGGCAGTGATTAATGCAAGTATTCGCATTACGAAATGAATCTTCGGAGAATTTTTAAACCTACTTCCCCGCTTTTCTCAGGGTGGAACTGGCAACCCGTAATTTTATCCCGCCTTATTACCGCAGGGATCAAATGCCCACCATACACACAATCAGCAACGCGATTCTCTGACTCTGAGGGGACGGCCATGAAGGAGTGCACGAAATATGCTGCGTCTCCTGCCCGGTTATCTTGCAGTAAAGTGTTTCTCCATCTTTCGGACGCTCCTGATGGTTGCAATGCACTCCAGCCAATGTGAGGGATTTTTTGTGTTGCTCCTGATAGCGTGCGGCACGGCACGGGAATCACCCGCCCAGAGATCAGCCCCAAGCCAACCGCAACGCCAAACTCCTCACTTTCCTCAAGCAAAAGCTGCATTCCTAGACAAATACCTAACAAAGGTGTTTTACGCATAGCAAGTTCGCGGATAACTGCCACCAACCCCAAACTTTCCAAGGCCTGCATGGCATTAACAAAAGCCCCAACCCCCGGTAGGACAACCCGCTTAGCGGAAATAATTCTCTCTGGATCAGCCGTCAAAATCACTTTTGCCCCACACTGTTCCAACCCACGCTGAACGCTTAAAATGTTGCCCACACCATAATCGATCACGGTAACTTCAGGCGTACTCATAATGCCTTACTCCCAATCCCGCAGACTCTGCTACAACTCGAATGTCGCCTATCTCTGCGCGTTTGTAATGCAGAATGTCAGCCATTGCCACGGCATCAGCACCACCCTCATTAACAACCTTCAACAAATCTTCCGGCTTACCCATGCCTCCACTGGCAATTATCGGCACCGTAACTTCTGCCGAGACTGCCTTAACCAGCGCAATATCGAAGCCCTTGCGTGTGCCTTCTCTATCCACCGAGGTTAGTAATATCTCACCTGCGCCCATCGCTACGCCGCGCTTGCCCCATTCAACCACATCCAACCCGGTGCGTTCGCGACCATTGTCGGTATAGACTTCCCAATTCTCGGCACCAACTTGCTTCGCTTCAATGGAGAGGACCATACACTGACTGCCAAACCGTTGCGCGATCGCAGTGATAAGTTTGGGATCAGTCACGGCGGCGGTATTTACAGCAACCTTGTCGGCACCTGCACGCAAAATCTCAGTGGCATCATCAACCGAGCGAATACCCCCACCGACGGTCATCGGGACAAAGATATCCTTTGCTGCGGCCTTAACAATATCACCCAAATGATTGCGCCCATAAAGGCTGGCCACACAATCCATGTAGATCAACTCATCCGCACCTTGCCGATAGTAACGTAACGCATGCTCATGGGGCGAACCCATAACCCGTAAACCTTCCAGGTGAATGCCCTTGATAAGGTTTGGGCCCTTGACGTCGAGGCGGGCGATGAGTCGAATATTTCTCAGGACAGTCGATTCACTGATAACCATTCCACACTGCATGGCGCAATTTCCATTGGCTTTCTTCGTGATACCACAGATGCGGAGATCGAAAGTGATCTGTAAGCAATCGAAAATACTCACGATTCATAACTGGGCTTTCAAACATCTCACTAGCTATGGGAAATTCTTTTTTGGGAAGACTTAGATAGCGGAACATCTCGTCTGCAAAGCGTTCTGGATACTCGTGATCAAACCGCTTGACAAGAGCCACGCCTTCTTCACGAGTGATGTCGCCAGACCGAATTTCCTGTGCCGCATCGTAGGTCGCGCGACCAATGCCAAACTTTATCCCTGTGGTGAAATAGTGGAGATCATCGATTCGATCATCGATACTGTTATATTTGGAGTATGTTCCCGGGGTGCGTTCTGGCGATGCTTGAAAACCACCATGTTCGACTGAGTAGTAATAACAGGCCTGAGGGTGCCATTTTAGATAAAATCCTAAATAGTGTACTTCAGTTTTTTGTTCTGCAATTAGGTTGGGATCCGCGGGAAGATACGGTTGAAGATCGTTATGATCGACTCCAAATTGGGACTTCAGATCCGCCACAGAAACACCCCCAAGATATATTTTTGAGTGGTCATCTGATGTAAAGTAGGACCAATCACGCCTCGCCTTATCGCTATCGCTGATAGGGTTGCCATATTCGGCCTCATTTTCACCATAAAACACCAGCGGAATGTTGAAGAGAAGAGCCATTTTGGGTGCCAGTGACTTCTGCCCAAACATAAAGGCCTGAAAAGGGTGGAACAATAATTCAGTCGAAAGTCTGGTGAGTAGACGGTGCACGCGCCCATTAGGAGTCATCAGATAGTTGTCGTGACCCGCATGAATCCATGACTGAAAGTTTTTCCAACCCCATTCCGTATAAACATGGGGCGCCCATGTTACGGTTAGCGGGTGCATTCCATACTTTGTCTTCAAGATATGCGATGCATAGAAACTGTCCTTCCCCCCGGAACCAGGCACAATGCAGTCGTACGATCCATCTTTTTTCCGATGCTTATCGCATAGATCAATTAATTGCTTTTCTCGATCAACCCAGTTGATGGCCTTGCGTTTTTGTTCAGCTAAGGAGCAGGCATCACAAATGCCGTCCTGATTAAAATTGATTGTGGCCTTCTTGGTCTGTTTTGTGTGCTTGTATTCAACCTCTGAATTTGGGCGTTGATTGGAAATTACGCAGCTTTTGCAGTAGGCAACCTTTGTTGGCAATCCGTAGAGAGATTCCGGTTTTCGGTTGTCTTTTTCAAAAGGCTTTAAATCTACAGGCTTAGGATGGTTTATTTTGTCCATTTTATTGCTGCGAAAAATCAGGCACGGCTTCGATTATTAACGAGTGCTAAATCGCCAGGTTGTCCCACATCTAGCCAAGGTTCATGCATGGGATATGCCACTGTGCGCTTGGCCTCGTCCTGCAGGCGCCGAAATAAGGTGGGCATGTCGCAAGGATCCCCCGCTTTTAATCCTTTTAGAGCTGCGGGCGAAAGGGCGTAAACACCTGCGTTGATGTGGCTACGAGCCACGGGTTTTTCTTCAAGTCCTACGATTTCAACCCCTTGGATCTGGACCACTCCAAACGGATGCTGCCATTCGTGCACCCTTACCGCCATGGTGGCAGTTGCACTGTGCCTGATATGAAAATCAATAAGCTCCCCATAGCGAATGTCGGTCACCACATCTCCGTTGGTGACAACAAAGGGGTCATCAGGTATCGGGTTGAGTAAACCCAATGCGCCTGCCGTACCCAAAGGCGTTTTTTCCCTTAAATAATCGATCTTCACTCCAATCTTGTCTCCGCGGCCAAAGTGTTCCTCAACCATATTTCCCAAATAATGAATTGCCAGAATAAATCGGTTAAAACCCTCTAGTTTAGCTCGATCAATAATGTGCTCCAACATCGGCTTTCCTGCCACAGGAAGCATCGGTTTTGGGCAAGTCTCGGTATGGGGCCGAAGCCGAGTGCCCATTCCGCCAGCCATGATGACCATGAGATTGGGGCGTAAAGATGGGACAGTAATTTCATCCCAAAGATGGAGGCCAACGACATGATGATTCTTGTCCACCACAGGGACCTGCTGAATTTTATTTGCAGTCATCAACTGCCTGACCATCTCAGGCCCCATCTCCGGCGTCACAACGAACGCATTGCGATGGATGATGCTTTCGATGGGACTACTCAGATCAAGCCCTTTTAGCAATCCGCGACGAATATCTCCATCTGAAATAGTTCCCTGCAATTCCCGAGCAGGATTGACCACAAGAATAATCTTAATCCCAACTTTATCTAGATTACGAATTGCCTCTTGAATCGTGGATTCAACGGGCAAGATGGCTTGGCGCCATAAGGCTTCAGCCGAGCTCATTTGGTTCGTCCTTGGTCAAACGTGGGCAGGTCATAAAAAGCTTTTTTAGATAGGCCATCGAGCGAAAAGCGTTTTAGAATTTTAACCACTTTATCGCTAGCGCCACCAGTGCCATAAGGATTGCAGACTTGGCTCAGCCTTGTCTGAAAATCGCGAGAATAAAGGCGCCTGATGGCAATGCCGATGCTTTGGCGGGTTGCCTGACAATTGATCACACTGATGGCCTGCAAGCGCCCTTTCTGACGGTCGCCAATATTGATAGTTCCTTTTTTGAAGCTGGGAACTTCCGCGAGTCCGCTGGAAGAGTTTCCCACCACCCCGTCAACCTGGGCGATGCAGGATAAGTAGCGTAGTTGTCCAAGGGATGGGTAGGCGCGAGCATTGGGGTGTCGAGATACGAACCGTTTCACCATTTTGATAAATTTGCGGTTATTCGTGTCGGCATTGGGAAGAGTAAATATAAGTTTTGTTTCTTTCATTCTTCCAAGCACATTCAGCAACTCCGACATTTGTTTTATTCCTGCATCCCTCTCAAGGGTAACGGGGTGAAAATTTACCAGAAGATTCTTTTTCCCTAGCTTGAAGTTGAGTGCTAACTCCAACTCCTCCCGTTTTAAAAGTGTAAGCCTAAGCATATTATCGATCCCAAGTCCTCCGACTGTAAAGACCCGTTGTGGCTGTTCGCCTAGTTGTATCACTCTTTGTCTGTACTCCTTAGTTGCGACGAAGTGCAGGCTGGACATCTTGGTGATGGAATGACGGATCGAATCATCAAATGCTCCTTGCGTCAATTCACCCCCATGCAAGTGGGCTACCGGGATGCGGGCAACCAGGGCCGCTGCTACGGCTGAGAAAATCTCAAAGCGGTCCCCGAGTACCACGATAAGATCAGGCCTTAAGTCGTTTAAGGCATCTGCGAAGCCGATTAGTCCCTTTCCCATCGATTTAGCGATTCCCACGGGAGTATCGGAGCTGGTCAGCATTTTAACCTTTCGGTCGATGCAAAACCCATCCTTTTCGATCTCGCGGTAAGTTAATCCAAACTCTCGGGAAAGGTGCATGCCGGTTGCAATGATTTGGAGTCTGACCACAGGGTCATCCTTGATGCCTTGCTTAACCCAGCGCAAGAGTCCGTATTCGGCTCGACTGCCGGTGATTACACAGATTTTCCTCACAACTCGATTAAATCACCCTCTGAAAAGTCTCGACGCGCCTTCACACTCAACACTTCGTCAAAACGCATGGGCGAGATGCCGGTTCCAGGGCGTTTCGTAGTTATATTTTCATTTTTAAATATTTCTCCTGCCTGAATTGCTTTACTGGCGATGATCGATTTACGCACGACAGGCATGTTTTTTAGCTCACTCGTGGTAGGTCGTTTAATCCCATCGCCCAGCGCAACTTCAATGTTACGAATAGCGGTCACCATGGATTTTAGTTCCGAGGGCTCGAGACTGGCCTTATGGTCGGGGCCCGGTAAATTGCGGTCTAATGTGAAATGCTTCTCAATCACGGCCGCGCCTAAGGCCACGGCGGCTATCGCAACTTCAATGCCCAGAGTGTGATCAGAGTAGCCAACCTTAACCCCAAAATTTTCCCGGATTGTCAGCATGGCCATCAGATTCACCTCAGGCATAGGAGTTGGATACTCGGTGGTACAGTGAAGGACAGTTATTAATTCTTTTGGAGTTCCGGAGTTTACCAGTATTTGGAGTGCTAATCTGATCTCCTCAATTGTCGACATTCCGGTGGATAGAATTACGGGCCGGCCGATTCGGCCAATGTGGCGCAGGTAAGGTAGGTTGGTGATTTCCCCTGAGGGTATTTTAAAAACTTTTTGGCCTACGCTAACAAGAAAATCGGCGCTTTCGATGTCAAAGGCGGTTGAAAGGAATCCGATTTTTTGTTTTTGGCACTCTTGTTTGAGAAACCGAAATTGGGTTTGGCTCAGGCAGAGCTTTTCCAACATCTTTTTTTGGCTTTCCCCAGCGCCTGTTGTTGTTTTTTGATATCCAGCCTTGGGAGCTCCAGCTGTGACCAGTTCGGCAGGATCAAAGGTCTGGAATTTGATGTAATCTGCACCGGTTTTAGCCGCCACTCGGATCATTTTTTTTGCCAGAGCAAAACTTCCATTATGGTTCACACCTGCCTCGGCAATGATCAGGCATTCCCGGGGAGTTTTCCCTGACTGATTCAATGACGCTTGACGACCGCCCCCATCGGGACCAGGGAGTTGGCTCGAATCACGGCTCCTTCCTGCACCACTGCACCGCTCCCCACAAAGGACCCCTCACCCACTCTCACGTCCCCATTGAGGATGCTACCTGTGGATATGTGGCAGTGATCCTCGATCTGAACGCCGTGTTCCAGAAGACATCGGCTGTTTAAAATACAGTTTTTCCCCACAAGGGCTCCAGGTTGGACGATCGCACCGTGCATCACGATTGTGCCAGAATAAATAATAGCTCGCGGAGAAACTCGGGAAATAGGAGATAGAATCACAGGGAATTTGGCACCCAGAGAAAGTGCTTTCAAGAAAAGCTTCTTGCGAGGAGCCGGAGTTTTTATTTGGCCAATTCCCATCACGAGGCTCTCGGCCTGTTTTAAAAGGGCTGGTAAATCGCTATCAGTACCGATCACCGAATATCCACAAATTTTGCGACCCACCTCCTCCCTACTGCCCACCAAACCGAGAATCCGGCGCTTTCCTTCCGCCTCCAACACGTCGATGCAGGCTACGGCATGCCCTCCGGCTCCCAAAATGAAAACTGGTTCTTTTTTCAACCCACCTACCTTGCCGCCAATCCAGGCGTGCTCGGGAGATTAAGAATCCGATGGACAAGCCCCTCTGCTGTATCCAAGGGCATCCGCGGACAAGCTCGAAAAGGATTGAGCTGGTGGAGAAGAGTCCAGGCAGGGCGGGCGAGGATCTTTTCCTGATGAAGCTTGGCTAAAAGTGATTCCAGATCGTCCTTCCGCGCCTTTTTCAGGACAAAGGTTTGTAACCAGTAGTTGCTTTGGCACCTCGGAGGTGAGCCGAAGATGTCTCCCTCTTGCATATCTTGGAAGGCTTTTTGATACATCGCGTACAGCTGAATTTTGGAATTAAGGAAGTTTGGCAACCGTTCAAGTTGAGCACATCCCAAGGCGGCGTTGATGTTGGGAAGACGATAATTATATCCAATCTCGTCATGTCGGTAATCCCAGAGATGAGGGAGTTTAGCGGTGGTGGAGAGGTGTTTGGCTTTTTTGCCAAGCTCCGCATCGTTGGTGAGGATAGCACCACCGCCGCCTGTGGTGATAGTTTTGTTGCCGTTAAAGCTTAGGACGCCCATTTGACCGAAAGTCCCGGTGTGTTTTCCTTGGTAAAGACTGCCGATGGATTCTGCCGCATCTTCCACCAAGGCAACCCGGTAGTCTTGCGCAACCTGCATCAACTCTTCCAGCTTAACGGGGTGACCGAAGGTGTGCATCGGCAACATAGCACGGATCACCTTCCCTGTTCTTCGGTGGCAACAAACACCAGAGCGTTGTTCCGTTTGATCGCGTAGATATTCTGCCAGCTTGCCCGGATCCATTCCGAGCGTTTCTTCTTCTGAATCCACAAAATGGGGTGTGGCTCCACAGTAGGTTACTGCGTTGGCCGAGGCCACAAAGGTGAGCGTCGGCACCAAAACCTCGTCACCCGGCTGAACGCCGGCAAGTCTGAGGGCGATATGCAATCCGGCAGTACCGTTGACCACGGCCACGGCATGTTTGGCTCCGGTGTATTCCTCCAACATCCTCTCGAAACGATCCACATAACTTCCGACCGACGAGACCATGCGGGAATCGATGCATTCTTTGACATACTTCCACTCGTTACCGGTAAATTCAGGTTCGTGAAGCGGGTAGGTTTTTGCAGGATCCGGCAAAACCTTGCGGACGGCGCTTAAAACCCGGTCAGGCAGCGGGTCTGAGTCTTGCCGTGCAGAGCTCTTAGATGATGTAGCGGTTGTCTTCGTAGTATTTGAGATTTTCAGGCTGGCGAAACCATTCGATTGTTTTGAGAAGTCCTTTTTCCAAACCTTCCGCACTCCGGTATTTTGGGATCCAATTGAGAAGCTTTTTTGCCTTGGTTGGATCGGCCACCAATCTCTCCACCTCACTGTTCACTGGTCGAACTCTCTCCTGTGCGCCGCGGATTTTGATTGTTACCCCCATCAGGCGGGCAATGGTTTGCGCTAGGTCTCCAATGGAAACCTCATGGCCGGTTCCAATCTGAATGACCTCACCTTCGATTTTGGAGGCTTGCATAGCCTGAATAAAGCCTGTGACGGTGTCTTCCACATAAACCAGGTCTCGCGTGGGATAAAGGGAGCCAAGGGAGATCTCTTTTTTCCCTTTGAGAATCTGAGTGATGATTGTGGGAATCACCGCGCGGGCCGATTGTCGTGGTCCATAAGTATTGAAAGGTCTAATAATTGTGACCGGCATCTCGAAAGACCGGTGAAAAGAAAGGGCTAGCTGGTCCGCACCTATTTTAGTCGCGGAGTAGGGGGATTGTCCCTGCAAGGGATGATCCTCACGAATCGGGACCGTCAGGGCGGTCCCGTACACCTCGCTGGTGGATGTGTGAATAACCCTCTTGATCCCCAAATCCCGGGCAGCTTGCAGAATGTTTAATGTGCCTTTAATATTTGTTTCGACGTAGGTTTCTGGCGAATGATAGGAATAAGGAATCCCAATCAGGGCTGCTAAATGAAGGACGGCGTCGCATCCTTCCATGGCCTTGCGGACTCCATGAGGATCGCGGATATCTCCCAAAAAAACATCTAGTTTTTTCTTAATTTTCGTCTCGGTATGATCCAGCCAGCCCCATGAGTTAAAGGAGTTATAAAGGACAAAAGCTCTGACCTCATGGCCCGCACGCACCAGGGCTTCAGTCAAATGAGAGCCGATAAAGCCCTCGGATCCAGTGACGAGCACATTGCGAACGGAAATCTTCATAATTTTAGATGGAGGCTTGCTACCGATCGCGTGGGAGAAACAACCTCTGGTATGATTGGTTGAAAGCAGACAGAGCCAGAAATCACCTGCAAAACTTCGCGGCAACGGGAAAGCGTGGTCTGCCGATGAGCCACAATCAGAATCGTTTTTCCAAGACCTAGGGAATAAATTCCCTCCATAACCCTTTTTTCCGTTTCGTCATCCAGGGCACTGGTAGCTTCATCCAGAACCAAAACATCCGTGCGGCGATAAAGGGCGCGGGCGATACCCAGCCGCTGCCTTTGCCCCCCTGAAAGCATCACGCCCCGTTCCCCAACCCGAGTGGCATATCCTTCAGTCCAACCATCCACTGTTGTCGAAATTTGGGCGGCGGAGGCGGCGGATTTAACTCGGGCAAGGTCGATTTTTTGTCTCGGCACGCCGAAAGCGATGTTTTCAGCGATAGTGGAATCAGTCAGAAATATAGTTTGGGGGACGTGAGAAATATGACGCTGCCACAAGAGACAGTTTTGAGGCGTTAAGGTGACCCCATCAATCTGCATTTCACCCTCCGTTGCGCTGAGAAGACCCATAAAAATATCCACCAAAGTACTCTTGCCTGCACCGGTGGGCCCTACTAGGCCGATGATTTCTCCCTTGGGCACCGAAAAGTTCACACCCCGAAGAACCCAAGGCAGTTTTTCCATATACCGAAACCCGAGATTTTTCATCTCAATTTTGCATGCAAAGTTCATTATGGCTACTGATGACTTTCTATGGATTCGGGTCAGAGGCTGCTCTAATAAGCCAAGAACGGCGCTCAGTGAATCATGGGCTCCACGCAAGGAAGTGACAGCAGCGTAAAATTGATGCAGAACGGGGGCCAAACGCTGCACGCCCATCACCAGCGCCCCGAAGATCGGCACCGCCCCGGTAATGCCCGATCCGCTTTGGGATAAACGTAAGGCCAGGAGCGCAATGAAGGCGGTGCCTAGTGCTTCCACCATAAAGCGGGGAAAAAACTCGATGGTGCGGATATGGGTCTGGGCACGTCGCAAGGGGATATCGGCAATTTCGTAAGCCCGACAAAACACCTGTTGATTCCCCTCCAAAAGAATATCCCGAATCCCCCCAAGCCCTTCCTGAAGAGTTTGAACAATTTTATCGGTCTGTTGGCTTATCGCGCGGCTATCCTGAGCCAGCTGTTTTTTTGTCACTTTGATCACGATTAAATAAACAGAGGCCAATACCGCTAAAGTCACCAAGGTAGCCGAAGTATGAATTGCCAAAAGCACAAAGAGTATTGAGCCAAGAAGGAAGAGCGAACTTACGCAGGTTAAGACAGGCATAATACAAGATGAGGCCACACCCCGTGTTTTCACAGCGATTCCGGAAATGATCTCACTGCTGTTGCGATGCAGGTGAAACTGGTAGGGTTGATGAAGAATTCTTTCGTACGCTGCCACACCCAAGTCCGCGCCTATGGCATAACCAAGACGCGTCTGAGAATAGACCAAAAAAATCGCAGCGCGCCGGCTGAAAGCACGGCTCCACAAAAGAAAAAGGTAATGGGAAGAATCAGCTGACTAGGGTCTTCCGCCCCAAGCATCTGAAGCCAAGGCCCAAGAATCGGATTCAAGAAGACGCTATCAGGATTTGTCAAAATGGCCAAAAAAGGCACCACTGTGCCAATGCTCACGGCCTCCGCAAAAGATGCCATCACCATTACAAACAACACGACCGCGAGCTGGAGCTTTCGTCTTTTAGAGATTTGAAACCATAGGCGGCGCAGAAGATGCTGGTTAGACATATTTAGTATCCTGTTGCCACCCTTCCAGAGCATCTTCGATCGCCATTCCCACCGGACGAATTTTTATCCCAAGACGAAGCAACTTGGAAGCATCCAAGATGCAATTTGAGCGCGGGGTAATCGCTCCGAAAAGGTAAAACTCGTCATCTCCGGACCAAAAATCAGGTTTCCAGCTTGGCTTGAGTTTTTTTTGGATTTTTCCCACCACCTCTTGTGTGGAAACATACCCGGGATTGGTCATGTTGTAGACCCCCCCTGGAATTTTCCCAGAGGCAAAGATGAGGCAGGCCCGGACGAAATCTCCCCGGTGGGTCAGAGAGTTCCAGTTTTGGTAGACCTTGGTGTAGCGCAGGACCTTGCTGAGATAGTTCCGTGGTCCGTCCTGCTCATCAAAAGGAATCCGGATTCGCCAGACGTAGAAGTCGGGGAAACCACGGAGCGCCTTCTCCGCAACAGCCTTGGCACCGCTATAAAAGCTGCAGTTGTTGTGCTCAAAGGTGAAGTTGGGCCTGTCAGTTTCTTCAAAGCCCAGAATTTTTTCTGATCGCTGCTCCAGCAACTCGGAAATCAGAGGTTCATTCAGACGATCCTCCACCGCCCAAGAGCCGTCGTTCCTTAGAATCTTGGCCCCGGTATAAATGCAACCTGAGGAGACGGTCCCCAGTTTGATTCCGGCCACATCACAGGCCTGGGCAACGGTCAGGGCCAACGTGACGTTTCCCGCGATTGTCTCCGCCTTAAACTTCTCACAAGCATCAACGTTTGGTTTCCCGGTAAAGCCCGCCGCATTAATAATGAATGCAGGTTTATTTTTCTTTAGGGAGGTCAGGAGGGCCCTGAAATCACCATAATTAGATCGGAAGAGCACACGTCTGAACTCCAGTCACCTGAAGCTATCTCGTATGCCGTCTTCTGCTT
>OGVY01000079.1_pt1 | contig 15903 bp, 36 predicted proteins | sample 1575871 | NCBI WGS metagenome assembly OGVY01 (sample SAMN07581536, study PRJEB24739) | freshwater metagenome
TCTGTTTCCCAGTCACGATAATTGGGTCATAAAGGTCTAATATGTCCGTCATGATTACCTGTTATATAATATACTTCTGAATTGTGTCTTTTTTTGTTTAAAATTTGTCTAAGAACAAGAGAATCATCATATGACCAGTAAAATCTTCGTTCAAATGACCATATATCAATAATGTCGCCTACAAGATATAACTTATCACAAGAATGATTTTTCAAAAAATTATTTAGCAAATCTGAGCGATTTAATTTATACCCTAAATGTGTATCAGAAATAAATATTGATCTATAGTGTTTCTTTACTTTTTTCATCTAAAATCTTCGTAGTTTTTTGTATAAGGTTTGTTTGTAAATGTGACGCTAAAATAATTTATAATGTATTTCCATGTAGTATTAAAAACTCCTTGATTTTGTAATCTTCTAGCTGAAGAATCTGTTACAAGATTAAGTATAAGTTTTATTTTACCATATCTCGATAGTCTTTTAGCTGTCATGGTATCCTCACCATAAAATGAAATTGATGTATCATATCCATTGCACATTTCTTGATATGTGCAATGGATATGATACAGTTACCGCCTTGAATAGTTGCACCAATAAACATATTGCTGATATACGCACCTACATAATATATCTTTGTTGCTTTTTTAATAAACCAATTTGAATCATAATAATTTAATGGCCCAGTAATAGCAACTACATTATTATCTTTAATATTATCTAGAGCTACTTTTAACCATCCATTTGTAATATAAGAATCTGCATCTATATTAGCAATTAAATCATATTTAGCTTGTTTATATCCTTTTTGTCTAGCCCAAACTACTCCTTTAGTAGGTTCTTGTATGACTATTACTCCTAGTTTAGCGGCGATAGAAGCCGTATCATCTGTACATTTATTGTCTACTACAATTATTTCCGCTTCAATTTTTTCCCTATTAATTTCTGAAAGTATACTTTTTATACAATGTGCAATGGTTTTTTCTTCGTTATAGCAAGGTATTATAAAAGATATCATTCGTTTTTTTCTCCAATTAATTGAAGTAAATGTATAAAGATATTCACAAAGTTCATATAGAGAGATAGAGCACCAATAATACCCATTTTCTCTTGTTCTTCGCCCGATGAAGTATAATAGATTTCCTTTAAGTTCTGTGTATCAAATGCTACAAGTAGGGTAAAGACAATAACGGCACAGCAACTAATAATAAATGCCATCATTGAACTTTGAAGGAAAATATTAATAACACCGGCAATGATAATACCAAATAGTCCCATCATTAGAAAACTATTTAGTGAACTCAAATCTCTCTTTGTTGTGTATCCATATAGTGACATGGTACCAAAAACGGCACTTGTAATGAAGAACACTTGAATAACACTTGTCATCTTAAACATAACAAAGAATAGAGATAGAGAAGCACCCATAGCAAGAGCATAAACATAGAAGAACACTTGTGCTACAGGCGGTGAAATTTTATCAATTAGAAACATTAGACCAAGAGACAGAACAAGTGGTAGAAAGATGATTACCCATGCAAGTGCTGTTTTCCAGAATAATGCTACAAGTGTTGGATTAGTAGCAATAAAAAATGCTGTAAGACCGGAGATAAGTAGTCCCATAAGCATATTGTTATAAACACTAATCATAAACTTACGAAGACCGGCATCATAGTCGGCTGTTTCTACTGCTGTATTATACATTAAATACTCCTTTTAGAAGTTATTATCAGTTTTTGTCCTTGTGATTCCCCAACGGTCAATTTTATAACCAAGGGATTCCATATGTTTTCTCATTTCATAAATTTCATCAGATGGTGATTCTCTATCATAAGGATCAACTTGCCAATGGTCCCAAGCATAGATCATATCTTTGATTAGATTCCTTAGTGTTTCAATTTCTTTAACTGCTTCCATTGCTTCATCAACAGTGACAAAAGCAATATAATCTTCTGATTTTCTGGTACCCATACCAGCGATATATTTAGATAATTTGTCTACAATATCGGTCATTTTGTATTAATCCACCAATCATAAAGTTGAGAAGAACATTTAGGACAAATATCTTTATGCTTATTTGCGTATTCATCACCATTTCGTGGAGTAATATTATATGAACTATTATATGTATGATGTTGGATTATTGCCCATTCGTATTTCATGTGTGGTTGAGTGATGTCTTCTTTCTTTCCACACCGATCACATTCCATGGTTAGTGTATGATAACTGGTCATATCAAAAGTCCACTATCTTGAGTGTTGCACCTTTGGGAATAGGAATCCTACCGAGTTCCACATCTATCGCATCTTGACCAGTATAGACGGCATAGAGATTGTTGTCAACCCAAACTTCTGTTACGGATTCAGGAAGTTTGGCTGGTTTGATAGGAATTGAGTATTTTTGAAATGTTTCAGATTGGGCTGAAAGAAGTTTGGAAAGATATATATTAGTCTTCATCAGTTGTTCGATTGTGTCTTGTTTACGTTTTAGACATTCAGAACATAAAACTTTTTTGTCTTCATCACCAGTATAATATACTATCTTACAATCACATTCTATACAGTGTAAATAATCAGCGTATGCCATTATTTCGTAACCTCCGAATAAACGATAGGAATGATCTTATCGTATTTCCATAATTCTGGTTCTTTAAATACAACAATGATTTCTGGTTCATCTCCGGCATAGAAACATTTAGTATAACATAACCAAGCCAGTTTCATCACACTTTATCCTTCACATATCTACCACGTTGACCAATTTCTGCCATAGAATGGTTAGCAATATCCTTTCTGATTTTTTCAACATCAAACTTTTTCAGATCAAGTTTATAAGCAAATTGTCCACCAAAGTATACACAATAATGATAATTGTAATCACAACCAATAACAATTGTATATGCAGTTGTCATTGCTTGACCACCGGGGCCCCCAAATCCTAGAGCAGTTGATCCCCACAATTGAGGAAACATTGCTTCTACATGTAATTCATAATAGCGTGGTCTACGAGTATATTCTTCATATGCTGTTTTAACCCATTCTTGGTATTCATCATAATTTGAACGATTACCAGTGAATGGTTTAGTATTTGGTTTACGTTTTTTATCCGTTACTTCTGGCATATCCACATATTGTGCTGATGCTAATGCCAAACTAAGACTTTCAAGAGGAGTATCTGTGCTCATTATTTAATCATCCCATGCTGCGTTATAGTAACCTTCTTTCCATGCTTCCCACTGATAGTCTTCATCTACACCATTATACGGATTCTCATCAGATGTCTTTCCAGCATAATAAGCATCTTTGCCTTCTTGATATGCTCGATCAACTTTTTCTTGTATTGTCATAGTAACTGTTCCATATATCAATATCATTGGTGCGATTCAGTTTATGATCATCACTCCATTTACCAATATCAGCAGTATTTACATAACATACTTTACCGATAAAGTTTAGATTGTCCATCATAAACTTATATTCATTTGGTCAATAATCTTCAAAGTCAAGAATATGAACCTCAAACTTGTGCATTTTCATATCATGTATTCCTGTTTCACTTTCCCATCTTACTGTCCAAGATTGTTTGTTTTCATTGGTTGCGGTCATTTATTTTTCCTCCAAATACTTATCAAATGCAGCAACCATAACATTTTGATATCCAATAGAAGCCATAATACCTAATGCTGCTTGTGCTTCTAACAGTTTATTGTTTTTGAATTCTTCACTCTGCATATTCCATAATTGATCACGAGTATAGGTAACTCCATTACAGACTACACCGAGAGCATTATATGGGTGATGACAAAAAGCAATCTGTTTAGCAATCTGATCTCGGATGTGATTATATTCAACTTGATTTAGATTTGTCATTTAAGTTCTCCATTCAGATAAAATTATAGCTCAACCTCGATAAGAAGTCAAGCTATAACTTATCCAGCTATGTCAAAGGGTTAGTCTTGGACCTTACGAAACCCTTCTGGAGTATATTCTCGCTGGCGGCGAACCAGATAGGTGCCCTCATCAAACATAATAGGTTCGTGAGTATCATAAGACCTGAGATGTTCTAATGCTACAGGATCATCGACTACTAACAGACAATTCATAATGGAATCTGGCAGTTGATATAGTTTTGCTTTATCTTTTTCCATGACGTGGTGATGTCCCGTCTCAGAATGGGTAATGATGAGATTATTGCCTTCTGGTTTCACCTCAACAGCACCTTCTGGCACTTTCATATTCACCCGCATAATATACACATCTCCTTGTGCACAAATGTTCTTGAATGTTTTCATGATTATTTTCCTTTCATTAGTTCACTTTATATATTTATCTTAACACACTTACCTATTATTGTCAACCACTTTATTTAAGGCATTCCAAGTGGCATTCAAAGTGGCATTCCTAGTGGCATTCCAAGTGGCATTCAAAGTGGCATTCCTAGTGGCATTCCTAGTGGCATGCCAAGTGGCATTCAAAGTGGCATTCCTAGTGGCATTCCTAGTGGCATTATAAGCATTTTTATGATTCATTGTTAAGTCCTTACCTCTGGAATCTTAAATTCTTCAGGAGTTAACCCCCATGTCCAACTTTGAGCTTCCAGTGCCGTCTTCATCTCAGGTGGCACAGGCAAAGCAAACTCACGACCAGTACCACAAAGCACACGCAGGAACTTCTCTTTACCGATATCAGGTAGATCAACCTCGACTAGTTCACCAATCTCTGGATCACCATCTGTATCGATGACCTTTGCTTTTAGTTCCTTGAGGATATTAGCCCAACCAAGAATCTCACATGCAGCACGGCGTTGCTCAACGTTCTCCCAGGTCAATGCCATTTTAGCAGTGAGATGACCGGGATTCATAATCCACTCTTTTGGTACTTGTACACCGTGCCAGTAATAAAGTTCCCAACCATCACGCCAACGATGTGAGGGTCCATCTTGACAATGAGGACGATTCCGATCATCTACTTTCAGCACTTCAGGGAAATCTGAAACAATACAGAAATCATCACCCATTACACGGAATGTGCCATGAATTGCTGCTTGTTCCCAATACTTATACTTCTCAAATTCTGGTAGTTTCAGATTCAGAATATCACGCATAGCAGTCATATAGCAAACATGACTAGCCCAATATGCACCACCTTGATATGCAGATGTCCATTTCTTAGCATATTCTAATCCTTCTTGACCTGCAAGAGTATAGCAGGCTTGTACAGCTTGGTCAACCTGATTTTCTATGACATTTCTAGTGGCATTCCTAGTGGCATCATAAGTGGCATCATAAGTGGCATTATAAGTGGCATTCCTAGTGGCATTATAAGTGGCATTCCTAGTGGCATTATCAGTGGCATTCCAAGTGGCATACTCAGTGGCATTCCCAGTGGCATACTCAGTGGCATTCCTAGTGGCATTTGAATATTTCTTGAGGATTGCTACAGATGCTCCATATGCAAATGCCATGACTAATGGAGATGGTACAAGAATAACCCGAGGCTTCTTTAGACCTGAAACCTCATACAGACCTTCAATAGCAGCCTTCAACTGATCATAATCAGCAGGTTCAGTTCTCATGATATGTTTAATCCACATATCAGAGTGTGCCTTCATCTTCTCCAGTTCATCAGGAGTGACACCGCCAGTTGCTTTCGTAGGAGTGCGAACAATCTTTGTCATAGTCATGTTTCCATAAAGTTTGACCGTGACTATACCTTAGCATATGGTCACGGTCCTGTCAACTATCAAAATTTGTAAGGATATCAGTTGGTTACAGATTCAGGAATGAAACCGATAGCAATATCATTTAGTTTTTCATTCAATTGATACTCTGTTAGACCTGAATATTTAATTCCATTGTATCTGTTTTTCAGAAACGTGTATGTGTTATCTTTTTCACGAACAATAACATAATCAAACAAAATAATTGCTTTTCTTATTTCTTCAACTCTGTTACGATCAATAATCATCATGTTATTCAAAATCATAGTAATCCTTCCTTTTTCAGGAAATCGATTATCTTTTCTGCTCTTTTCATATTACCAAGAGATGGACCACCCATGTATACCGACGGATGGTCCATGATAGATGCCATTGTACGTTGAATTATGATGTCTGTCAAGTGTCCAGCACCACCACAATTATTACAGATAGGACCACCACGTTCTTTGGTATAGACAACTTCACCTGTTCCATTACATTCTTTACAATTAGGTCTTTCCATGTTTATCAATCCATTCAAAGATAGCCTCAAGTGAAGATGCCATAATTTTACACGAACCAATTGGAGTATCTGGATACCAATGAAGTGTCCAGACTGAATTATCTAGCATTGCTTTTAGGTATTCATCTTGTGATACCCAAACAGAAGAATCAAACTCATAATATCCATCGGCAACTTCATACATTGGAGAGTGATCTTCATTCCAAGTCAAAGCAATCTGTGTGAAGTTTGGTTTATTGATTAGAGACCGAAGCATTCTTTCAGCAGGGATCATTTCACAATCTCTGCATAGACAATTGGAATGATCTTACTATATTGCCAAGATTCTGGTTCTTCAAACTTGATGATAACTTCAATTTCATCAAGGTCATAACCATTAGTATAACACAACCAAGCCAGTTTCATGGTCTATTCTCCATGCACACCATATATAAACAACCTTCCAATTGAACACACTCATTTCCATTTTCATCCACACCACGAAGATATCTTGTCAATTCGTGTGTATCAGCAAAAAGATATGGAAGAGAACCCCATTCAACCAAATTCCATTCAATACTTGTTAGTGGATCTTTATAGACACTTGGATGAACATATGAGTTGGTGTTAGGATTGTAGATTGCCCATTTCATTTCTTGAACCTTTCCATCAGTTCTCACCAATCTATTCCAACATAGATCATGAACGCAATAGCCCATACACCAAAAGCATAACTCAAATAGTCAGAATGTCAAGTATCATTTTTACATTCCCAAGCATAGTTGTCTGTTACCCAATCCTGAATACAGTTTTCTTCTGTGATTAGAGGACTGTCAGCACCATACTTTTTGATCATTCGTTCTTTCCAAATATTCCAACGTAAAGCAAGAATCTCTTCATCTGTTATACTTTCAATCAAGTCTGGTCTTCCGTCTTCATCTCCCGGCTCATCCCAGTGCCATGTTCTCATATAGTAAAACTCCTTGTTCCTTTGAATGATTGATACCCTGGTTCGAAGTAGTATCCTACCTGATTTGATAGCACTTGACAACCACCAATCTCATACTTACAGGACATATGAGTGTGTCCGGATATCCAATACTTGATCTGTGGTGTATCCAGAATCATCTCACTTAGATTGGTCGCATAAGCACCATCCAGATCATTACCAGAATGCAAACTATTACATGACTGAAAACTTGGTGGATGATGAGTGAACACAACTACAGGTTCCTTAGATTCACTAGCCACCAGACGAATGTAATCCCGTGACTGTGTATGAACATTCAAAATAAACTCTGGTGTAATCTTTCTATTATCTCTTCTGTTGAAATAGTTCATATCAGTAACATCTTGAGAACCAATCAACTTATAATCATTCATCATATCATAAGAAAGTCTCATGGTTAGAGGATTACAACCGTCATAGTCCGTCCATAGAGTAGCACCAATAAACCTAACACCATCAATGACAGTGTTATCATTCTCCATCATACGAACATTATTAAATCCATTTGATGTTAACCAAGTTTGGATATCAAAGAGAGTGTTACGATAGATGTAGTTATAGTGCTCATGGTTTCCCATACAATACAGAACATGCTTGTATTTGTCTGTGAGATCAGGCTTGAATTTATTCAGCAGATACTTTTTTAGTGATCTCGATTCATGATCTGTCCTATGGCTAGAGATCATATGAGCAGTTAGAATATCACCTGCTAGAATGAGAACATCGCCACCCTCCTCTTTTTGAAAAGAAGGGTAACGAAGGAACTCAAGATGGGCATCACTTAGGTAACTAACTTTCATTTTTCCTCTAAGTATTTGTCAAAAGCAACAGCCATAACATTCTCAAGCCCATAACCACTCATAACATCCAGTGCAGCTTGTGCTTCTATTAATCTTTTTTTACGAAAATCTTCACTCTGTTCATTCCAGAATCCTTCACGGGACATTAGAACATCATTAACAAAAATCCCATTACTGTTATATGGATACTGGGCTGTAGCAATAGCTTTGGCAATCTTTTCTCTTACTTCATTATACTCTAATTGATTTAGATTGGTCATCCTCTTGCGATCTCCCGTGTCAACATCTCATGCACAACAAATCGAGTGCCAGGAAATGCTTTATTCAGATCATTGATAGTCATAACCATAGCAGCATTGATTATAGATGTTGTTTGTGGATCTGCACCATGAGTTTTACAGGTATCCAGAATGACCTTCAACATACCCTTATTCATCTCAATAATGGCATCAGCACGAACTTGAGTCTCTAGTGATACAGTCATAGTTCACTCCATCTCTTTATATTCAATTGTCCAAAGAATAGTACCGTCAGCATCTCTCTACTGACGGTACAACTCAGATACGGCATGTTCATAAGACTTACAAGAAATAAATTTCCATTCAGTCTTATGTTGGAGATACCACATTTTTACATCCTTGATAGTGTTACAGGAACCACTCCTGCTTTCTCCATACTTATAGCACGAGCCGCTGCCCTTGACAAGTCAATAATTCGACCTGCGACATATGGTCCCCTGTCATTGATCGTAACAACTACAGATTTACCATTCTTCTTATTTGTAACTTTTACACGAGTGCCACATTTAAGGCTTCTATGTGCTGCCGTGAATGCTTCTGGATTAAATCGACCTGGACCACAAGCAATACCTTGAGGTTGCCAGTAGTAAGATGCTAGACCAGATTGAAATACACCAACAACATCACCGATAACTGGAACATCACGAATGGATGGTGCTCGCTCTACCTTTGTTCTCTTAGTCTTAGTTTGCTTCTTAAGACTCCTATTGTCGTTTCCTACTACTGTTTCTGGTTTATTTGTAAATGTGCAACTTGGCCAATTATCACAGGCCGATGCTGTTTGTGTTGATAGTAGAAATAGAGTTGCGATCATTAGTAGTTTTTTCATTGGCACCAATCCTTCTTTTGCCCTTTACCGCTATATGGAACAGCAAATCCTTTTTGAATTAATTTAGTGCTTAAAGGAATGCCGTCTAGTACAAGATCACCAAGAATTCGACCACCATACTTATCCCATCCTTTAATAATAATTTTCACTTCTTTGGCCTCTCTAACTTCATTTTCGGTAAACATTGATGCTGCTACTGCTTTAGTTCTTTCTAGTTCACATTTTGCTCTATGTCCTTTCTCTGGAGTATCAACGCCTAGAACACGAATAGAGAGATGATTGCCTAGTTCTTTTGGAAGAAATGGAGCATCGATCTCAACTGTATCACCATCAATGACACGTTTGACTTTGAAATCATATGGATTAGCAATAGCAACAGTAGGTAATAGTGCGAGTAAAAATAGTAGTTTTTTCATTTAATTTCCTTTTTATTATTTCTCCTCCAGTAGGAACTTATTGTTGATGACCTTGAACGACGTTGAAGCATCAATTGCTCTATATACAATACCTTCTGCCACAGGATGATTAATTGACTTGATATCAGACTTTTTAATCAGAGCATCCAAAGATAGTGCTAATGGATACCATCCTCCAAGAATAGGTACAGTTTTAACAGAACTACCAAACTCATACAAATCTAAAGCAATTTTTGGTAGTTTCCATGATGGAATATAATATTGTTGATCAATATCCCACACATCAAACAAATAGAAATCATGGTCAGGCAGATTCTCACGATTACCTTGAATACCTGGACCCATTAGTTCACCTTGTAGAGCAATGTTTCTTCCATATGAACGAAGTGCCTGTTCAAGATTTAACTTTCTAGCAACCTTCCAGAATGTATTATCTTCAGTCTCTTGTAGATCAAGATTTCGTGAACATACACCAAATACATCATCCTTGAGATAGACGGTCATAGAAGAGCCATCTAACTTTAGAGTGGCCTCAAAAAACATATTATGATGAGTTTTCACCAGATCATTATAGCAATTCTGAATACGTTCTTGGTCTGTCTTGCGAATGAATGATGGGAAGTTACCTTTTGCTTTACCTGCTAGTTGTGGTGATAGAGGGACTTCCCACTTCTTTACACCAATAAAGTCTGTTGCATCGGCACCTTCCTCATGACAAACAGTACCTAAATGATTTTCCCATTTATTAGGAGCAATGATGCTTTTATAATAGTCACCAAATGAAGTTAGTATTTCAAGAGGAAGGACAAGTCCCTGAGAAACCTGCCCACGCAACCGAACAGTCTTTAGCCGGAAACCATCACCAAGATGCTTAGTGCTCCTGAAGCAGGATTTCCGTAGAAACTCAAATTCAGGACGAACAGGTAAGAAACTGTCAATTTCAAAGTATACACAAAGGTCATTTACATTATATTCATTCTTCTTAGATACAACCCACCAGCCATCTACACGAACGGCTTCAATACTATCTGCACCATCGATTGGCTTGATTTCAGCAATCCGACGAATTGATGCCAGTTTTCTCATAACAAAGATTCCTTATTATTCCACCAAGAGTCGCTTTTCGGTCTTATGAATGGATACCAAATTCCTATCTGATACCTCTTTTAGGTGGTTGAAAGTTTCCATAGCCTCTGTATGATCAGTAAACTCCAGAGAGAATAGTTTTTCTTTGGTATCAGCATCTACTTCTTCAACCAGCCACTTAACGATTGTTTTAGACATGTTTACCTCCAGTGGTGATGATGATATGGGCGATGATCATAATATCGCCTCTCACGATAAATCAAACGTGGAGGATGATCACGATAATATCTCTCACGATAAACTGGCCGTGGAGCATAGTGATAGTGGTGATGTCGTTCACGATTTCTATATGCCTGAGATGCGATAATTCCAGCAATACCCAGAGCAATAGCACCACCGATAATGGCTTCATCTGATGGATTTGCCTTCGCTGGTGCAGTAGGCATAAGCAGTGTGATTCCGAGAATGATAGCAGCGATCTTGTTCTTCATGGTGTTTCCTTTCATGACTTAACTTCACTCTATTTATAGCATAGAGTACCCATCATTGTCAAGTGTATAAATTACCTGACGAATGCCAAAGGTATTAATACAACGGAAACAACCAGGGCAAGGCTTAGATAGCCCAAATATCATTTTGTTCTTAGATGGATCCATATACTTAACACGACAGATATACAGAGTGGACTTTTCCAATTCAGGCTGAGTAATATACTTCAAGGCATTCTTGATTGCGGATGTCTCAGCATGAAGATAAACAGAATTTGAGTTTTTTCCATACTTGGCTTGAAATGGATGAGACTTCATTTCATTAACACCAAATGAGACAATATCATTCTTATATACAATACAAGCGGCTAGACGAGCATTTCCAGATACTGGGTTTGAGATATCTGCTGCCATCTTAGATAGTAGATTAACATACTTAGTGTGTTTTGACCCCGCAGGAGAGTTTCCTACGGGGATTGTCGGGTAAGGTATCACGTTGCTCATTGCTGTCCTCACGATTTAGTGTCATCATATCACAACTATCACAGAACACAACATACAATAATGCATAGCAGATATGTTAGAACCGCATACCATCTTTCTTAAGAGACTTTTTATATTCAAGTAATAGTGTCTCTTCACTAAGATTTGCTTCTATTTCCCAAGGCATATTACTATACTCATCTTGAGTCATCTCAAGTTTTTCACCATTCCATCTATAAGAACCATATTCATATGTAATAAACTGTCCTTTGGCTATTTGTCTAAGATGTGTCATTTCATGTGCTAAAGTCTTGATTTGCTTATTTTTAGAAAGATTAGAGTTGAGTAGTATTTCAAATGATCTTGGTCTTTTTTCTTCTATATCACTAGCACCACAATAGCCCCAAGTATTCTTATCAAGATTCATATTTTGAACAAGTAGATTGATGTTAGGGTATAGTTGAGGGGTTAGAATGAGTTTACCGAATAGTTTTACAATATAACGAATATGTTGTTTAGATAATACATCATTCTTACCTCTTACTGAGATTTTCATTCTAATAACTCTTCAAAGTTCTTATTAATCTCTACACTTGTCTTTGGAAGATTAACTTCTTTTAGAATAAATGAAGGTGTAAATCCATTGAAAGCACCACCCTTTTCAAGGAAATCTTTTTTTTCATAAGCATCATCTTTGAATAGGAAGAAGTTAATAGCTTGTTCAGTATCTTTTTCATAGAGACACCAAAAGAAATCTTCTTCATGTTCTACTTGAATGATATCATATTTTGACATTATTTTACACCTTCAGTTGTTTGAACTTGCTCTTATGATCCATAACAGGTCTATCTTGTCCAGAATCCACAATATCCGTCTGTGCCGATGCTTCAACATCATACAGCTTCATCTTGCTTCTGTCAATACCTACCACAAATCTTTTGTTCTGTGTTGGATCATTATATCTATTTTTCAATTGTTTAACCATAATTTGACCAAGTGCTTCAAGTTCTTCAGTGCTAATCAAGGCAAACATGAAATCTGCTGTTGCTGGAAGTCCAAATGATTCTGATGTGTCCTCCAATCCAACATCAGAACTTACGAAACCAGAACGTGTTGTTTGTGTAGCACTCACCAAAGGCACTTCATGTTCAACAGCCAGACCTCTTAATTCTTCAGCAATAGATTTTACATATGTATAACTGTTAATATTTGATCCTGGCTTAATTCTCGCTGAACAGCAAATATTGAGATAATCAACGAATATGATGTCTGGCTTAAATGACTTCTTTAGATTTAACTCGTTAAGTAGTGACCTAAAATGAATAGTAGATGCTGAAGCCGTGGGATATTCTTTTACAATAAGTTTACCATCTGTTTTATTTTTTACCGAATTTGCTTTTTTGAGATACATATCTTTTGATAGAGACATCAAATCTTCAAATGTTATATTCATTAAGTTGGCATCGATTCTCTTTGCTACTTCTTCTTCAGCCAATTCAAGAGTAATATAAAGAACATTTCTACCTTGATTGAGACATGATGCTGCCACATGACACATAAACAAAGATTTACCAACACCAGTTCCAGCAAGAGCAATATTCAATGTTTTCTTTGGTAATCCATTCTTAGTAATTTTATTAAAGAACTCCAAATCAAATGGAATCTTCTCTTGAACTCTATGATAATATTCATATCTTTCTTCTATATTATCAAAGTAGTCGTGACCAATATTAGGATCAAAAGAGATTGCCAAAGCATCAGAAAGCAATTGAGGAATAGAACCTTTAGATAGACTACCCTTAGGACTATTCATAATCTCAATTGATTTCATAATGGCATTGTAAATTCCTTTATCTTGACAAAATTGTTCTGTTGTTGATACAAGCCAATCAATATTGGTATCTTCAGCATCTTTATTCATTTGCTGAAGATCATCATATATTTTCTTTACAGTATCTTCAGTAAGTGTTTTGTTCTTATCAATTTCAATCTGTAAAGCATCTTTTGTTGGTTGTGTATTATACTTAAGAATAAACTCCTGAATTGTCTGGAAAAGAACTTTATCTGTATCAGCAATGAAATACTCACTCTTAAGGAATGGAAGAACCTTGCGAGTATATTCTTCATTCCTTAAGAGATTTTTAAGAACAATCTTTTCAGTATTCATTAACACCCCGTATCTGATGAAACTGTTTCAAGAATCATAGCATTAAGAATAAGTCCTATGTGTTCCTGAAACATTAAATCTTGTTTCAATTTTGACTTATTAAAACTATCTGCTTTGATGATATCATAATCAAACTTAATGAGTGCTGAATCATTCAACTGTTCTTTAATTGAAACTTGCGTATATCTCAGAACAATACCTTCATATGGTCCAGACATCAACTCAATAGGAATAGTGTCATATTTAAGATCATCACGAAATTTATAATCTTCACCAATAATCATTACACTGTCTCCTCTTCTACTTGGATATGATTCGTCTTACCATACATGAACTCATTCTTACACATTTCATCGATCCTGTCAAGAATTTCTTTGGTAAAGTATTTCTCAGGATTCTTAAGGATGGCATTTTCAAATACCTTATCACCATTGGGCATTTCATAACGAGTTGACACCTTTTTAAAAATACCAAACTTTTCGGCAAGATCAAGCAATCCATAATAAGGGTCAAGACCATCGGAGTATTCTAGTAGTGTTTCAACTTTCTTATTTTCAATCGTAAGTCGTGCTTTTTTAAGAACAGCAGTAACGATGGCACCAGTTACTTCATTATCTTTATCTTTATCTTTTTTCTTTGAAAGGAATACGATGGTAGATGCAGCATAATCTAGTCCTGATCCGCCACCCATTTTCTTTGTAGGAACATAAGCACCTGTAACATCATAGACGTGATTAGTTACCAGTAGTGCTACTTTTGCTTTACCTAATTTAAGAGTGAGAACACGAAAAGCACCACGAATAAGTTGTGCTCTGGTCATATCACGAGTGTCTTTACCTGCTGAAATATCTTCCATTTCTTTAGAGGTAGAAAGATTACCTAGTGAATCCAGAACAAAGAGCATTGGTGGTTTTTCAGTTTTATCATTCTTATCTTTTTCCATATAACGATCAAGAATTTTAACTGCTTGTGTTCTAAACTCTTGAACAGTGGCAACAGGAATGATAGCAATTCGTTTTGTTTCAATACCACGAGCAGTTAGCATTTCTTTTGAGATTGCTGATTCTGATTCAAAATAAAAGACAAACCCATTAGGATTATCTTTGAGAAATTGATATACTATATTGAGAGCATAGAAGGTTTTACCTGTTGATGGTTCACCTGCTAGTGCCGTCACTTTATTTGCTGGAATACCACCATAGATGGATCCAGAAAGAAGAGCATTAAGAGAGTATGATCCTGTAGAGATATAACCTGTGATATCTCCAGCATCAATACCTTCATCAGCAATTGTAGCAAACTCGTTACCTGTTTCTTTAATTAAACTTTCAAAAATATCCATAAGAATCTCCTTTATGGTTTTCTATTTTTTCTTCTCCGGCGCTTTCTTCTCTTTCTGCGCCTGATAGGATTTATTTCTACATATTCTAAATTTTCATAGTCTCTTTGTCTTACTGATACATTATAAGCAATAAGTAAGAATACTGCCAATGGATCAAATACAACAATGATGACTATAATAACATATCTGACTGTTTTGTCAAGTATTTTTTCATCTGTAGGTCCATAGACCCACTCTGCTATATATTTGATAGGACCTAATTCAGATTCTACTTTCTTATATTCACTTTCATATTTAACCATCTGCGTTTTTAATGGTGTTAGTTCTTTTATCAATACATTCTTCTTTAAGACTAATTCATCTCTTTTCTTCTTTTGATTATCAGAAGCCTTGAGAGAATCTTTAGCCTGACCCTTCTCCAACATCTTATCAATGGAAGAATCAATAACTGTAATTTGTCTATCTATATCTTTAATAGCATCTTCTTTGATTTTTATATCATTTTGTAGAACCGTTATATCAGATCCTACACCTGTGGATAATGCTACTTTTTGTTCAATATGTGCTCTTGATAGATATCCAAATATACCCATACTTGTAATAAACATAAGAACAAGAATAGCAGTGAGTAGATATATTTTGAGACCACGACTTGCTCTTTTCCAATTGTTATATAACCAAGAAATTGCTACTAGCTTTGATATTTCTAATGTTGTTCCCATAACTACTACTGACCAGTAAGCACCGGAAAATAGTGTAGTTAGTCCAACGATAGAAAAGAAACCAGCG
>OGVY01000080.1_pt1 | contig 15790 bp, 19 predicted proteins | sample 1575871 | NCBI WGS metagenome assembly OGVY01 (sample SAMN07581536, study PRJEB24739) | freshwater metagenome
ACCCGCGGCAAAAGTCGTCGCCGTCAGCGGCAAAACCGCCGCACTGAGCGGCCGAACCACCCATAAATCCGCAAACGAGTACATCGTCATGTCCGGCTCAAAAAAGTCCGAAGGTGGCACCGCCCGGCCCCAAGGAGCCAACCCGGCCAGCCAGACGAGGAAGAAGATCTTTCTCACCCCTGCAACTTGTTTTCCCGGGCCGAAGGGGTCAATCCGCCGGACGGGGCGGGTATCACGCTATTGACCCAACGTGAGACTTCCGTTGATATGTAACTGGTCAAACTCTGCATTCCGCGCCAAAGACCCATGACAATATCGCGCCCGGTGTTAAATAGCAGATTACTTGCGTTCGAGAAAGCACCCGAAACTGTGCTGGCGAATCCCCTGATAATGCTCATGGCCTGCGAGAATCCGCTGACCAAATCAGCGGTGAATCTTCTTGTGGCGTCCGATGTCTGTCTGAATATCTCGATGACCTTAGTTGTAACGTCGATTAAAAACTGCATAATCTGAATGACTCCACGCAATACAGAAATTAACACCTGCAAGCCATTTTGAATTAAGAAAATTAAAACTGGGGTCAATATGGTTGAGACCATGCTGGCAAAGCGCATGAATGCGTCTGCCAATGCTGCCAGTGCTGGCCTATTATCGTCAATGAACTTCCTGACCATCGCCAAAGACGTTCCGATGGCGCTGCTAATCAATGGCCAGATTCGCTGCACCAACTGACGAAAATCTTCATTATTTTTGTAAAGAAAAATCACACCAGCAGTCAATGCCGCCAATGCCGCGATGGTAATTCCGACTGGGCCGGTAAGGGCTGTGAATGCTGCCGCCATGCCGACAATGCCTGTCTTGATGGCGACGAATATGCCTATGAGTTTGCCGACTATCAGAAGCACCGGCCCGATTGCAGCGGCAAATGCAATGACGGCAAGAATCGCGGTCTTGATTCCGGGGTCAAGATTCTTGAATGATTCGGTTATTCGCTCGATGAATGGAATGACTCTCGGCACTAGCGTTTCGCTCACAAATCTTGCGAATGATTCCATTAGTGGCAAGACGGCAGTGCCGATTGATTCGGCCACTTGCAATAATGACAGTTTGACTCGCTGAAAACTGGACGCACTGGCAGCGGCAGTATCACCTAACTGACCTTCGATTGCAGAAAGCACCATGTCTTGTGCGGCGAGTAGGTTGCCAGATTCCACCAATGCCTTGATTTTTTCTTTTTCAGTTTCGGTGAATGTGATTCCTGCACGGCTTAATGCCGTAATGCCTTTGATTGGGTCATTCAATGCCTTGCCCAACTGAGTGGCATTGCTTGTGGCTTCACCGAATCCAGCGGCAGCCATGTTCAGTGCTGCCATTGTCGCCCTGTCGAAAGCACCGCCTGCTTCACCCACACTGGCAGTCAATTGTTTGAATGTTGCAAGTTTGGTCTGCGTGGCTCGAATAACGTCGGCATCGACTGCGATGGTTCGTTCAAGCTCTTCGGCGTAGTCAGAGACACGCTTCGTGGCTTCACCGAAGCCCATTTCGGTCAAGACTGCATCTAGTTTGCGATTCGATATTGCAGCATTCTCCGCTTCCTTAGCGAATCCGAGAAGTGCCGCACCACCAGCCAGAATCGGCAAAGTCAGATTCTTGGTGAGCGTTCCGCCAAACTTGGTCATCTTCTGACCCAATGACTGCGATTGTTTGTTTACTACTTGGAAAGCACGCTCAGCAGATGATGAATCGCCAAGAATCTTGACGGTAATTTGACGTTCGTTAGCCATTAGATGAAGCCTTTTTCAAAGCGTCGCCAACTGCATCGATGTAGCGCTTGTAAATATCGCCGCCCATTCTTTTGACAGTTGGAAAGAAAAAATACCCAGCATTTCCACGTCCAGCCTTAGGTGAGCGTGGTGGAAACTGTGGATACGCAGTCGAACCAAACTCAGCACCGAAAATTAAGTCACTGCGTGTGACCCTTCTACCACTTCGGCTAGTGCGAAGCGTCTGCGTGCCACCCAATTTGATTGTCGGCACACGACCTGCTGCCGTAACGATTCCCTGAGCTGCCAGAGATGCCTGTCTGCCCTGTCCAGCAGCAGTCTTGCGTGATTCGTCTGCAATTTCTTTGGCCAAAGTGCGGCTGGCATTGTTGATGTTCTGTCGAACGTCTTTTGGAAAGCGACTAAATGAGCGTGTGAGTTGGTCTAGACCTTCAATCTCTACCGCACCACGCGCCATGTTTCACCTTCTCGGTTTGTTCATTTCTGTTGCCTTCCAGCGCAGATAACGCAACATTGTGAAAATCATACGGTCACTTTCAAGCATCAATGCCGATGGCGCGATGCCTGTCTCACACGCTAGGGCTGCGATTGTCCAGCTTGCGCTTGACTCTCCAAAGGGAGTATCTCATTAGTCTCGCTTCCCAAATCGACTGAATCAACGTCGGTAATCCATTCGTCAAATGTCTTTTTGGTTTGATTCTTTCTTTTGAGTGAGTGCCACATTAGCCAGCAAATGTCGGTGTAGCGAAGTTCGGTCTCAAACTTAGCCACGCTGCGGCTGAATTGTGCTTCAAAAGCCACAAAATCAGCCGCAGACGCAACTTCATCAATAATCTCGCCACTCTCATAGGTGACGCGCAGGTTGAGTTTCACGTTATGCAGTGCCTCTGGTCACAGTGCCAGTGGTCGGCCACGATACGGAAACTGTCGCAATGTCGCCGACTGACGATGCAAATGGCTGGTATTGGTTCACCAAGCAATTCATCGTGTAACTGGGGTTGGTCGGTGAGACTGAGCTGCTGGTCGACACTACGACCACCGTAGCGATGGTGTTGTAAAGCGGAAATAGACTCGCGTCCACTTCACCTGCTGCGAAGTCTTGGAAGAAGGTCAAGGTGATTGTGCCTGTCTTCAATCCACCGACTCTGGTTCTGAAAGTGTCACCGAAAGCAGTGGTCTCCAAATCGTCGCTTTCCAGCGAAAGTTCGACTGATTGCAAACGGTCAGAAAGATTATTGCTATTCACGGTAACTTTGTAATCTGTTGCTGCGAATACTGCCATTTTCGTTTCTCCTAATCTGCTAGCACAGAGACTTCAAACTCTGCACCCATGTAGGTAATCTCGCCAACCACAATCGACTGGTAAGCGGTCATCTCACTCACTCGAACGTCGCTGGCGACACCACCCAAAGTCTTGTCACCTTCGATGGCTACTTTGATGCTACTAGCACCACTGCCAGATGCAAAACCATCTAGAAGCGATTGAGAGATGCGTTCACTTACCTGCCCCACTATGACTTGCACCGTGAAGGTGTAGGTCAGCACACCACGCGCGAATGCCGTGTCATAAGACACGCGCTGTGGAATGACTATTGCGACTGGTGGGTTTGGTTGCGCCGGCATCGTTGCGGCGTTTCGCAGACCAGAGATTGTCGCCAGTCTGGTGGCAATGCCGCTTCGCAGTTGGCTGATTGACGCCACTAGTAGATGCCACGCATTCTGCGATATGGGTCAATCATCTGTGCCACGTCTGGGTCTAGTGAACGTCCTACACGAACCACGCCTAAATCGCCGAAGCCCAAGACACCTAGTGGCGAGTCGAGTCGCTTGAAGATTCGCAACGATTGAATGACGCATGCCTGTTCGATTGGGTCAGGTATCGCTGGCCAACCCCATTGATTAGATGTGACCTGCACCAATGCTTCACCGTTCGACATTGGCCAGAAGTAATCGCCTACGGCTCGAATCGTGGTGTAAGGCCAGCCAGTCAGACCATCGGCGATTTGGTTCAATGGTTCTAGTTGGTAATCAGTTGAAGTCCATATAGTGTCGAATGTGCCGTTTGCCTGCGTGTCGGATTTGATGACCAGACCAGCCGTGCCAGCCATGTCATCAATCTGCACGATGAAGTCATTGCTGGCTGCATAGATTCTGACCGCAGTGCCACCAGCGAAGAATGACCTGCCGCAATAACCATCAATCAGACGGCTGGCTGATTCGATTGCCGCTGTGATGAGCGCATCGTCCACGCTGTCGGTGATTCTGGCAGCCGCCTTGACTGCTGAGCCTGTGGTGTAGTTAGACATTCAAACTCCTAATTTTGAAGCCTTAGATTACTACCGAATCCAAGACGTAATCGATTCCATCTTCGAAGCTTGAACCCCAGTCAGGTTCTTTGGTGTCATCTTCCATGCCGCCTACGATACCAATCGGCAGGTGCTTTTCGGTCTTTCACCCATTGCGGAAACGTGGCATCAATGTCTATCTCGGTGAACCAATCACCAGCCAAATCGTGACCATTAGTCCAGCAATCAAGCAATTCAGACTCAACGCCTGCCCAGTTCAATTCTTGGTGGGCGAATGAGTTGATTTTGTTCACCAGATATTCGTGGCTGCCCATGCTGGTCAGATGCCAGCCGCCTTCAAGTGTTGGCATCGTGCCACGTTGCCAGCGCAACGAATCGACGTCTTTGCCCTTCAAGTTGCCCCACTTGGCAGCAATGCCGCATATCTCCCATTTGTGAAACCAGTGCAAGCTCATGTGTAACTTTTTGAGCCTTATGGCATAGACCAGATTCTCGACCTGTGGAATCAAGGCAGGGTCGAACCATTCGTCAGTGTCGGACAGAAACACCACGTCATCTTCATCAAGACCCATCTTTGATAAGAATGCGCCGACTGAGCGTCTTTGGTGATAGTCATTCGCCCACGCATCATTCGACCCAAGACCTTCAATCGGTTGGTAGAGAAACTTGTCTTCGAACGGCTGGAAACGGTCAAAGTGTTCTAGAAATTGATAGACCTTCGGTCTGTTGGTGTAGGTGCGATTCGATTCGATGATGACCATGTAATCGATGTGCGGCATCAGCTCATGCATTCGCCCTTCGAGCATGTCCACTTCGCCGCCGAAGGTTATGGCGTCAATCACCATGTGACGATTCTCTGCCCCCAGTCGCCTTTGTATTTGATGACGTAATTATTCTCAATCAACAGATTTGGCCTGCCGTGATGCTCGACCACGCCTTTTGCCATGCTGTCATGTAGGTCATCGAAGGCGATGGTGACCTGCCCAGCATTGGCTGCATAAGACTCATTCCATTCGTATTCATATCGAATTGATTCAGCCTTAGTCGAGACTGTCGGCACGTCCATCATGCGAATCACGTCCATTTCGTAGATGCCGAAGTAGCAGCCATAACGTTTAGGGCAGTTGATAAGGCAAATTGACCCTTCTGTGGCGAATAGGTCTGCGATTAGGCTTTCTTTCTTGAAGATGATTGAGTCTTGCACAAGTAAGAATCTGTCGATGGTGGTGTTATCCCTAAGCCATTTGATTTTGCCCAGCTCGAAGGTGAAGTCACTTAGAACCATGACGTCGGTGTTCGGCATTGATTTGAGACAATCATTCAGCCAATGTTCACGACCCGGCGCGGTAGCCACGACCACAATCTCAGTCAAATCTGCCCCGAATCTGTGTGGTCGAAATGTCCAAATCCCTATCTATGAAGACCAATCGAATGTCGTGCTGGTCTAACCATTCCGGCGTGAATTGCATCTGTGCGTGGTAGTCGCGTGGCGGTTTCCAATCACTGCCTATGGCTATGACGTCTGGCATAACGTTCAGAATGGCTGGCTTCGAGTCAGCACCACCCCAATTTGGAATGACCCGATTGACATATCGGCAGGCTGAAAGCACTTCATAGCGTTCGTCGAATGAGCAAATGGGTTTGCGTTTCTTGAATTGCTCGATGAAGTCATCTTGATTCAAGGCCACCACGACCAGCCCAGATTCGCCTGCCAAATCCCTGCACGCCTTCAAGAATCGAACGTGACCCCTATGAAACATGTCGAACGTGCCGCCTGTGTAAACAATCACGTCCAGCGATTCTTTCTGACTGTCAGCAGACTCCATTCGCCTGCGCTTATGTCACCCAATGCTTTCTTCTGCTCGAAGAATGCCCCATTACTCTGAAAAGTGACATTGTTTCGACTTATGAAGTCATTGGACGAATGCAGAGTCGATGAATTGGCATGTTCGACCTGCACGCCGGAATCGATGACTGGAATGCCCATCACATTGCAACGATGATGAAAGTCATTGTCTTCGAAATAGGCAGGGTAAATACCTTCACAGAAAAGACCAACCCACTCGATGACTTTCTCGCCGACTGTGAAGCAGAAGAATCGACCCGGCACACCTGACAGCACCACAGCATCAGTCTTGGCTTGCTCATGGATTCTTTGCAGGCCACCAGCCGGAATCGCCACATCGAAGTTACTGATGAGCCAGTAACTAGCCAATGGCGTGACCTTGATGCCTAGATTCCAACTGGCAGGCACACCAAGATTGAACGGCACGCTGACCACGCTCACTGATTCCACGAAGTCAGATTGAATCGATGGTTTCTGGTTGCCATTGTCGATGACGACCAACTGTGCGACTGGGTAATCAATTCGTGCCACGAAGTCGGTCAGCAACTCATATCTAGTCAAGACCGGCACGATTAGGGCTGGAATCATCAAATCAACCGATGCAGGGCTGGTTTCCAGTAGGTGTCGAACACATAGTCGGCCAGATATTGCGATGCGAAGTCAATCGCAGTCTGGCTACGTTCACGCGGTCTTTCGTAGGATTCGTTCAACGCCACGATGATTTGCTTGATGTCTGGCGTCTGCATGAATGCCTTCTGGGCAAAATCCCACCAGACCTGCCCACCGACTTGCCAGCCGTCGCCTATCAACTCCGGCTGTGATGAAAAGTTGCTGACTATGACCGGCAGACCACATGCCTGCGCTTCGATGACTGGAATGCCGAAGCCTTCACCCATCGATGGTGCTAGTAATACGTCAGCACGTGTGTAAATCGTCGCCATTGCTTCATGTGGCAAGCCCTGTCGGTAGGCATATTGATTGATGAATTGGATTTGGTGCGGCTTGATTCCACAAGCTGCGGCCAGTTCACGAAGATTCAAGCCCTGCATGATGCCTGTGTCTTCCGTGTAGCAGAAAAGCACGGCGTCATCGTGATTCTCTGCGAATGCCGCGAAAGCCAGAAATGCTTCGGGGAATGACTTGCGGCATGGTGATTGACCCTTATTCGCCGCCACCATCAAGACCATGAATCGGTCATCATCGACTTTGGTCAGGTCTTTGGCGGTCATCGTGCCTGTCGGTGATTTGTATTCCGACGTTGGTTTGAACGTTGCTTCTATCGCGTGTGGCACATAGATAACGTCACGGAATCCAGCGGCTTCGAGCATCTGGACACCAAACTGCGACATGGCAATTGGTTCGATGTTGGGTTTTGCCAGCCACTTGCCCACCATCTGCGGCAATGGCATGTGGTCGATTGGAGTCCAGCACGCGATTTTGTTAGCCCTATCCCACTGCTCGCCCTTGAAAATCCAAACATCGAAGAGCGTGATGATTAGATTTGGTGCGGCTGGGTCACCATTGAACCAGTTCACGGCATTTGCGGTGATGACGTCATTCGACCAAATGTCATAGCCACGCGGATACAGAGTGAAGCCGTTCCATTCACTCATGGCGGCTTCTAGTCCATAGTTACATGAGACCGCTACTTTGTAATTGTTTCGTTTCAGCCTTTCGATGACTTGCGCGGTTTGTTGGCCGTAGCCTGTTCCGGCGAACGGCGCATTGCTAACCCACAAGATTCGCGCTGGTCGATTGTGGTCTGTTGATACGGCAGGGCGATGCCATCTTTGATTAGGGTCAGTGCCACTTCGTCCGGCAGATTGACCACTGTGTTTTTGATACTTATTCGCATTTTTTTTCACTTTGTTCCTTCGCAGTTAGGAAGTGGGGTCGCCAGCCCTGCGCCGCCGGCGACCCCACGCTTTATTTCATCGAGTCAGAGTCTATTTAGGACGCGTTCCCGATGAAGTATTTGATGTGGCTGGTCTGTGGCAGGTCACCATCGACACGAATCGTGGCACGGAAAGTCACCAAGTCATTCGTGAATGCGAAGTCATCGCTTCGGTCAAGTCTGATGCCGCCGACCTGTCGGACGTAGTAAGACTTGAAGTGTCCAGCAATGAGTGACTTCGCCGAAGTTGCTGGCGATGCCATGTGTGGGTTTTCGTGCAATGGGTAACCAAGCACGCTGTCTGGCTGTCCACCGACCAAAGCTGGCTGGAAGACGTAGTTGCCGGCAGTGTCCTTCAACTTGCGAAGGGCTGCGATGGCAGTGCCATTGCCCATGATTGCGAAACCGGGCAAACGACGTGCCGCACCATCGAGCGAGTAAACCAACTCGATGACGTTATCGGCAGTGAATCCACCAGTTACACCAGTGCCGCCAGTTATGCCTGAACCCGATGCAGTGACAACACCATTCGGCTGCGATGAGCCTGAACCAGTGGTCAGTGCGGTGTTCACGACGTAACCGAGAGCGTTACCGACCTGCTCAGCGAAGAATGGCTCTAACGCGATGCCAGAGTCAGTGAGCAATTCACGGCTGGCTTGGAAAAGCGTTCCGTATTTGAATGCTTCCAAATCGACCATGCTGGTAAATGTCGGGTCGCTTTCCGCAAAGACTGCTGCCTCAGCGGTGAGCGTGCCCACCGAGTAGGTCGAGAGATTCGGAATCTGAATCTTCTCGCCACGCTCAGTGTTCAAGACGGTCACGATGTTCGGGTCAAGCATCGGGCCGACTTCACGGGCACGAAGCAAGATTTGGTCGAACAGAGTGATGTCAAGCGGTGTGCCAGTGCTGGTGGTGACAACATCGCGTCGCTCAATCGTGTATGAGCGCACTTCACCACGAACGAGCTTGCGAAGCATTTCGCTGTCGCCAGACTTCGGCACTTCAATGTCACGAACCTGTGACTCAACGCCTTTCATGGCTTCGGCAGCGCGTGCCTCACGTTCCATGTCAGCGGTGATTCGAGCGATTACGGCAGCACGCTCATCAATGTCAGCGGTGATGCGTCCGTAAGTCTCATTCTCTTCGGCAGTTAGGTCGCGGTTTTCGCCGGCAGCACGGTCAAGCAATTCTTTTGCCTGTTCCCATGCCTTAGCACGCTCTTCTGCCTGCTTCTTCAAGTAGTCCATTTGGCTACCTTTCATGTAGTTACGCAGGGAATATGGGGATTTTTCGACGCGGCTCCGCGCACGAATAGGTCAGCGGCTCCGCTTACACCTGCGATGATGCTAGAACGTTCAGAGCGTTTTGGCTAGTAGTTCCAAATGTTTGCGCTTGACGTCAAGTGAATTGACTACTTCGGCAGGCGTTGCCCTTAGTTTGGTCACGACTTCTGAAAGCAAATCAGCCTTCGCATCGTCTAACTCTTTGCCGTTTTCGAGCAACGTTATGGCTTCGGCTAGTTCGTCTGCATTGGTATTGGTTCGCTCAGCCAGAACGTCGAACGAACGCACCTGTGCCACTGTGTCTTTGTAGGCTGGAAAGCCGGTCACCACAGAGACTTCGTGCAGTCTGACCTGATTGAGTGTGCGAGTCATTCCGTCATCAGACCAAGAATCGCCGCCTTTGGGCACGCTGAACCCGAAGCTCATGGAGTCCACGTCACCACGACGCATCAAGACGCTCAAATCACGGCCTGCCGAAGTGTCTGGCAAGTCGGCATCAACCAACAAACCGCGTTCGTCTTCCTGCAAACGAAGCGTCTTGGCACGACTCGACGCCAGCACTATGTCTGAATTGTGATTTAGAAACATGCGAATCGCATTGCGGCTTTTGAGACTCTTGGTGAAAGCACCCGGCCTGATTATCTCTCTAAAACCCATGTCTTCACTCATTGAGTTGAAAACTGCTGCATAGCCACGAAATGACATGAAGTCAGAATCTTCGTCAGTCTTTCGCATCTCAATATCTGCCAACGCGACTTCGCGCTGCTCAATCTTCGGTGTCATAGACTCCCCCAGTTCCTGCCTGAACATATTAGCGATGAATGCTGGATTTGCTACACGCTCTGCCTTAATCTGGTCAGCCTTACGCTCGAACCAGTTTCTTGCTGGCATCGGATTCAATGGGTCGATGCCCCAAAGATAATGAGCCACAGCACCAGCACCGGGAAACCCTTCATCATCTGCGTTCGAGTTTCTTGGTGCGTCTAAATCTGGCGCGTGGCGTGCGCCCCATGCATTCGCCCTGATGATTTTGTCTTCTGTCACTTCGCCGCGTGCCATTGCCCTTGCTTCCCTGACTGTTGCCGCTACCAGTCCATCGCCTGCAAGACCTTCGGCGTAATACTCCAAGCCCTTCGATGCGGCGTCACGAATGTATTGTGGCGGTGATAGGTCTTCGGCAGATAGTTGCCGCGTTGATTTTGGGTGCGCCTGTGGCAGTAGGTCAAAGTCGGTGATGTAGTTTGGATTCTCTGGGTTGCCATTGCGAAGTAGATACAAAAAAGCATTGACCCTTGCCATTGCCCACGCGCCGCGAGTGACACCGGGTCTGTGGCTTTGTGAGTAAGCACCTGCCCCACGTCGATAGACGGCCAGAAGCTGACCGAGCGTGGTTCTAGTCCATGACGGTTTGTCTTGACGTTCCATTTCTTCGTTATGTTCACTGACTTTGTTTTGAAGTGCCGTGCGCGTCGATTCGCTGACTTCAATATCACCGCCTGCACCCGATGCGCTGCCGGGTTCGTTTTGTTCGCTGCCAGTGATTTGGTCTTCTTTTGGTGCTGGCGTCGATGCGCCTGTCTGTCTGGATTCTTCGACGTCTGGCTGCCATGCATTGCAATAGAAATGACCATGAACGTAGGCTTCCCATTTTTCGCACCATGCACGCTCACCCTGCACGTCGCTTTCGTCGTAGAAATAACAGTTACCGCATGCACGACCATCTGGCACGTCTGGTGAGAGTGATGGGCGATAGTTATCTGGCAGGGCACGCATGTAGCCTTTCGGTTTCTTCATTTTCAATCTTTCGCCACCGGGTTCCATGCCTTCTGCGATGCTGACAGCCACCATTTGGTCGATGGCTGCCTGTTTGGTGTCATGACAGCCGATGACTTCACCATCTTCCTTGATTGTCGCCCAGCCTGAACATTCTGGCGATTCATCGGTGATGAAATATGGCATTAGAAAGTCTGCCTAATCACGCCACAATTCAAACCTTCGTAATTCGTGGTCGCCCACATGGTCGCACCCGGCAGAAGTGTGAAATGTTCGGTCTCTGAATGGTCAATGTGAGTGCCATTGGCTTCACTGACATTCGAGCCACCAAGAAAGATGTAGCGACCAGCGTTTTTTTCTTGGTTATGAATCGTGACCATTTGTGGTGCGTTATGGAATGGCACGATTTGTGTGGCGACTCCTGTGCCTAGTGTGAATTGATTCGATGTTAGTTCCGCCATTACTCCACCTCATAGGCTGCTGACGGATTGACTGGGTCGAGTTGTGCGATGTTCTGCAACTGCACTGACGGCACGCCAGTATGTTGAATGTCTGGCAAACCGACGGCAGCCAAGACTTCTGACGGATTGAAACCAGAAACTATGAGTTTGTTCGCAATTGTTGCGCGTTTGTCCATGTCCACCAGATTCGCACCATCGATGTTGATGTTTGCTAACGGCACGCGGTAGTTATCGCCACCATCAGCAGGTCTTAGGTCTTCGAGTCTTCGCACGTCATTGATGCTTAGAAACCCTGATTGAAGTCCAGTCGAATAAGCCGAATAACGTGTCTGAATATCGCCACGCAACAGACCATCGACATTGAAGCGCAAGAATGCGTCGGCAGGCAATAGGCGTGTGAACGCGCTTTCGATTTTGTCCAGATATGGCCTGATTGTGTAGGTGACGAATTGGATTGCGTTCGACTCTACTGACGCATAAGACATAGCACCGGGTTTGGCGACTTGCAGCATGTGCAGCGGCACACGAAACACTCTGGCTATTTCTTCGACGGCAAACTCTCTGCTTTCGAGCATCTGTGCTTCATTCGGGTCTACGCCAGTTTTCTGAAACTTCGCACCACCTGAAAGCACACCGGGTCTGTGTGACTTTTTCAAGCCGCGATGCGCCAGCTCATAAGCATCGACCAAAGACTTGGCCTGCTCTTGATTCAACTGACCCGGAAACTCAATCAAGCCGCTAGTGGTCGAACCTTGCCCGAAGAATCTCGCGGCAAACTCTTGCAGAGCCGCTGCCAGTCCAAGTGATTCTTTGATTTGGTCGATTCGTGAGACTCCGCGAAGGTGACCCGGCAATTTCATCTCGGTTATGTGAATCATTTCATCACGCGGAATAAGTGACTTCACCTTTTCGCCTGAATAGTAGAAAGTCACTTGACGATTCGCGCCAGTCATTTCAATTTGCACTTTTGTCGGGTCAAGCACGGTCAAGCCGATGATTCCCTGACCATCTCTGAACACACGCACGAATGCATTCCCGTCCAGAAGTAATGAGACCATGAGTTGCTGGTAAAACTCAGAGCGAGTGACTGCTACTTCAATATCTGGTGAATCAATCCAAGTCGGTTTGGGTCGCAGTGGTATTCGGTTGCCTTGAACGCGCCTGAAAGCATCGACTGGCAGCGTTGAAACCGTGTCGGCGATTAGACGAACGCACGCATAGACAGTGGTTATTTCCAGAGACTTGCGCTGGGTGATGTTCGTGCCGGCGTCAGTGGTGAATGAGAAAGAATCCCCAGCACCCCAGATGGATTGGAATGAGACGGCGCGTTGCTCACCCTGTCCGAATAGTCTCGCCAACATCACTTGCCGTCTTTCTCAATCAGAATGCCCATCACACAAAGTAAGCCGCCAAACATGGCAACCCCTAACGGCAACGAAAACCAGAAAATGCCAGCGGTGAAGATGGTCAGTCCAGCGATTTGAACGATTGTCGAGATTCTCATGTCACTCCTAAACCGAGAAAAATGCAGGCACGATGGTTTCGGTCTGCTGCTGAGTCATCGTCGCCCTATCGAAAGCGATGATTGCAGCCACAGCAGCATCAATCTTACGCGAAGATTGTTTGTGTTCTTTGACCACTCTGGGGCCGAGTCTGTCAGAACGCACGACGCAGTTATTCATGTGCCGCACCAGTGTCGGTGAACCGTCATGCGTCAAAGTCGAATCCATGACCGCATCACGAAACTTGGCACAAGCTCTGACCATTCTGGCTGCGCTGGTCGATGGATATTCCACGATTGGTAAGCCTTCATCTGCTAGAACCTGCATTGAGCGCTGCCAGCGATAGGGGTCGCAGACCACTTCACGAACGCTGAATCTCTTGCATGTCTCGATGATTGTCTGTTCGACTTCGCCGATGTCCACGCGCCAGTCTTCGCGGTCAGTCAGTTGCCGTTCCCATGCCTTGATTAGAAACAGATGCGGTTTGGCTTCTGTGGTGCAGCCGACAATCACCGATGCATCACCAGAGAATGAACCATCGAAGCCGATGACAATCTCAGTCATCTCTGGTGGCTCTTTTTGTTCTGTGGCGCATGACTCGAATGACCCAGTAGGCAGCCAAATCTGACGGCTGCTAACCCATTGATTGATTCGTTTGGTTCGAAACTCTGCTTCTGGTGTGCGACGAATAGATGACTCAAAGTCTTCTGGGTCATTCAAATCACCGAAGCCGGGATTGGCTGCCTGCCAAGTCATCGGGTCACGAAAGTCTGCGTCAAGTGGCGCGTGCCACCAAGCCATGAAGAATGTAGGGTCATCAACTTCATTGATGGCGACCCTTTGACCGTATTGCCATAATCGGAAGCACGTCGATTCAAGACCTGTCTGGTCATATCTCACACCTGCTGTGGTGATACCGAGTAACAACGGCTCACGCCTTGCGGCTGAACCTAGTTGCATCACGTTGAATAGTTCGTCATTCGGTGCGGCATGAAGTTCGTCATAGACCACCAGAGTCGGTGACAGACCTTCTTTGGTGAACGCTTCACTACTTAGAACCCGATAGACGGATTTTGTGGCAGGTATCTCAATCGCATCGCGGTAAAGTTTCGCCTGTTCCGATAGCTCTGGGTTCGACTCAATCATCTGCTTCGCTTGATTGAACACGATGCGTGCTTGGTCTTTGTCGGCTGCCGCTGAGAAAACTTCGCCACCATCGACGCCACAAAAAAGCGAATACAGAGCGATTCCCGAACCGATGGTTGATTTGCCATTCTTGCGTGCCATTCCCACCAGCGCGGTTCGATGCCTGAATCTGCCGTCTTCGCGTTTCGCGAATAGGTGAATCAGCAAATCTTTCTGCCAGTCACGAAGTTCTAGTGCCTGACCTACTCGACCTGCCACCGTGTCTTTGGTCTGAGACAGACACTCGATGAAGTCAGAGACAATCAACCCACTCGAACGCGCCAAATCTTCTGGCGGCACTGGGGTCAGAATCGCTGGCGGCCAGCCCCTATGCGTTGGCGCGTCTGGCACGGTCTTGAATCTCTTGCAGCCTGCTGCGTGCTTTGACTTCGGCGATGCCCAAACGTGAGCGTGAAGTGGGGTCGAAGCCCAATGCCGCTAGCAGCATGATGATTTGTTTCGTCACATCTCGCAAATCTCTACGCAAAGAATTGTCAGCCTTGACTGCCGCATTCAAATCGTCGGCTTCCATCAGCAGCCGCCTGAGTAGAAACAGAGTCGGTTCATCGGTTGCCTTCAACCAACCGATGCCTTCATTCATCACGCGGTCAAAGACTTCGAGCAGTTGCGAATCTTCACCGAAAGCACCGTTTGCCACTGGCATATTGGCAGCCACGTCTGGCTGGTGTCGGTCATGTCTGTAAGTGCCCAATCGTTGCAGCTCAGCGACTGGCTTTGGTGGTCGGCCTTTTGTCATCGATTGATTTTCCCATAATCTATTTTTGACACCATATCTAAATCACTCGGAACGGCTGGGTCTTGTAGCACATGTCGTTCATTTGCAACCTACTCCCCATTTGTATTCCCCCCCTGTGCCCACATCTGCATTTGGAATCGTCTGCGAATGTTGCAAGACCTATGTGCGGCAAGTAATGGTGAATCAATCGCGGCAGGTATCACATGGTCTGCTTGCATTGGGTCAAATGGCCGCGCTGGCTCGCCACATATCCAGCACACGCTGGCACTTTCCCTGACTGCTCTTGCTCTTGCTGCGTAGCTTCCGCCGTAATGTGGTCGCTTACGTCCGCGCCGATTGTCTGGTTTCTTTTCTCTGACAATGGCGCACGACTGACAGCGGCTAGATGGTTTGGCTACTAGAACACCACAACCCAGACATGGACGCATGATGGGCGCAGGCATCGGCAGTCACCCACTCCCTGCCGTGTGGTCTAAATCATCTTGCTTCATCTTTCGAAGTCTGGCGTCTAGTAGGGCGTCAATCATTCTTGGCGGATAGTTATTGACCCTGCCATGCTCGATTAGTTCGTCAATCTCCCTTACCGTAAGAAAATCGTGAGTCTGCCGCTTGCGCTGTGGCGACCCACCCCCCCGTTTGTTTTTCAGAGTAGCTCTTCGCCAAAATCCTGCACATCGATACCGTTGGTGCTGGTGGTTATCTCATTCGGCTCTTCGCCGTCCAACACCTTCGGCAAGACTTCGATGAATGTCTTCTTGGTTCGTGTCGCAATGTCATCGAATATGTCTGGTGAGTAGTTGGTTGCGATGACCTTGCCAGTGCAAATCAATGCGGCTTCGGTTGATGCGATTTGAAAAATCATTGTCTTTTCCGTTGCCACTGATTCCCCCTAATACCAATTGTTTGCGCGAAAGAATCGAAGTGCGTTGCACGGTTCGTCGTAGCGATGCTCAACGTAGTTCAGGCCCCACTCGACCTGACCTATCGTGACTGGGAAAC
>OGVY01000081.1_pt1 | contig 15782 bp, 10 predicted proteins | sample 1575871 | NCBI WGS metagenome assembly OGVY01 (sample SAMN07581536, study PRJEB24739) | freshwater metagenome
GAGTTCCAAGAGGAGCTGAAATTCTTGAGTTGTGTGCATAAACAGTTTGGTAGCCAAAGCCATGATCAAGCACGACCACTTTTCCATAGCCCGATCTGTTTCCTGCAAAAACAACTCTTCCATCTGCAGTAGCAACTACGGGAGCTCCAAAACGAGCAACAATATCAATTCCTGCGTGTACTTTGTAATCCTGGCTCTTTGGGTGTCTTCTTGGACCAAAAGTGGATGAAATTCTTCCTCTTACTGGAAAAGCAGCTGGGGTTGCTTTGAGAAGCTGTTGGCCTCTAACGACCAATTGATGAACATAAACGATTTTGGCCTCTGACTTAACTTTAATGATGGGCAAATGAGCTGGAACCATGTCAAAAGGGGGTCTTCTCTTTTTTGCTTTTTTAATATGGATGCTAAAAGTCTTTTTTTTATTCCCCCTGGCTAAGCTATTTTTTTGCGTGCCTTTTGAGCCCGACGAAAAGCCCTCTCGATTTTTTTCGCTTCTTTGGATTCTGTTTGTTTTGAATCTTTTGCAAAACTCAATGGGGCGGGCAACGAAATGAAAACAAAGCCAGAAATGAGAATCAAAAAACGTTTCGTCATAATTCTACCAATCGATAAGACCATCCTGGGGCTAGTCCGTCAAACTTTTTAGGCTTCAACTACTTTGCAACCAAGAACTGTGACGTTGTCATCACCTCCGCGATCATTAGCTACTTTGACAAGATTTCTCAAGCCTCGCTCTAGATCATTACTGGAAAGCTGCTCCTCCATTTCGAAAGGTTCAACGTGATTGGAAAGTCCATCGGTGCAAAGAAGAAATAAATCCCCAGGGATAAGCAATCTACGATATACATCCACTGCAACTTTCTTTTCGTATCCTACGCTCCGAGTGATTACATTTTTAAATTGATAGGTGTGTTTTTGACTAGCGGGCAATCTTCCTGCTCGCAGTTCTTCATTCATAAGCGAGTGATCCTCTGTGATCTGCCAAAGCTTTCCCTCACTCATCAAATAGCCTCGACTGTCCCCAACTTGTCCGAGACAAGCTTCTCCGTTTTCAATTAATAGGGCCAGAATCGTTGTGCCCATCCCACGGAGATCTTCATTTTGCGCAGCCGTTCGATGGATTTGTTCACAAGAGGAGTTAATGGCCTCATTTAAACGATCGGGCGCAGGAAGCGCTCGATTGTTCAGGCAGAACTCTCTAATGATTTGGACTGCTAACTGACTTGCGACTTCGCCCCCGCGGTGTCCTCCCATCCCGTCTGCTACCAAAAATATTCCAGACTCATCATCTTTTAGAAAAGCATCCTCATTCACTTTTCTTTTCATTCCGATATCAGTAAGAGCAAAAGTTTTGAGTTTCATTTTCCCTCCTCAAAAAAGCAGTGGGGCATTCGCAAAGACCAAAAGAGTCCATTTGGTTTCCCAAACCGACAATGCTTCCAAGGAGCTGGGGCAGGGAAACTTTGAAAGATTCAATTTTTATTGGCCCCGTTTTTTTGCCGGCCTCAACCAGCCAACCAAAAACACTCCCTGCTACTTCAAGACTTTCTTTGGTTTCGATTTTTGACCATCCCTCAATCCAGAGGCCATCTTCACTGGAGCTCCAAAAGTTAGCCGGCTCCGAACTTCCTGGATGCAAAACCGTTTTTCTGGGCCTCGTGCGAGGCTCGAGCTCCTTAGGATCTCGAAGGCTATTTCCTGTGCTGCGACAATTGTCTCTTGCACTCGAGTGAGAATCATAAAGAAAACTTTTGATTTGACCCCGATCGATCAAAAGTGTTTTTTGGGTCGCAATGCCGTCAAGATCGAAAAGGGCAAAATGGGGAGTGTTGTTGTCTAAGCCGTCATCCGTCAGAGTGATAATCTTTGAAGCCCAGCTTTGATTGATTTGGTCTCTTGTGAGTGGGCTACGGGTGCCATCTACTCTGTTGGCTACAAAAAACTCGGCAATTGCCTCAAGAAGTGGGCTCAGTGCCCGAGGAGAAAATACCATTCTTGCTGGAATGGCCCTTTGGGTTGGCTGGCTCGCCTCAAGGAGATCCCCCAAATGAATAAATCTCTTTAATCGGTCCGGATCTTTTTGGTTATTCCAAAGGGTTTCTTGAAAGCCTCCCAAAGACCAGTTTTGTTTTCCTACGACATGGAAGTGGCTTTTCGATTCTCTTTCAGAACGGCGATATATTTGGGTTTCGACATTCCACCATTCATATTTTTCTACCAGAGGCTTAGTGCCACAAAGAGCTTCCTGATAAAGTGCGCTTAAAAAGTTTTCTGGGGGCGCGCTCTGGGAATCTACAGAACTGCTCTTTCTTGTTTGGGACCAAACGGGAAATCTAAACCAAGGATCGGGATGGGATTGCTCTGCACAGATAAGCGCATTATCCACTAAGCGGTTGAGACTGCCTTCATTAAGAACGGTTGTGGTTGAAACTCCCGGCTTATTTCGGTGAAGAACCCTGAGCTGAAGCCACCACAGCTCTTCCGATTCGTGAAGTTGGGTTTTCCCTTTTAAGTGTTCGGATCGTGTCACGGAAACCCTTTGACAGGCCAACTCAAAATCCTGGGCGACCACGAGTCTTGGGTGGGTTTTAATGAATTCAAGGGGCTTATCTAAGAACATTTGATTCCCTAAGACATTTTTAGTTTGCTTCTTAAGGCTTCTAACCACCCTCTGTGGGGGGGCCTTAAGAGTTTAAGTTTTTGTTTGGATAGTTGAACTAAAAGAACAGCGCCTTCTTCAACTTCAAAATTGACTTGCCCGTCGCAAATGACGTTTGCTTTTTCCTTAGGAGAATGCGTTGTTATTTCAACGGTTTGATTAAGGGGAATCACAATAGGCCGCGCGGAAAGGGAGTGCGCGCAGATGGGGATCAAAACCAGGCCCTCTACCAAGGGGTGGAGAAGCGGACCCCCTGCTGAAAGATTATAAGCAGTAGATCCCGTGGGGGTAGCCACTAAATACCCATCTGCCCTCACCATGCTAATAAGCTCACCATTAAGGCGCACTTCAAACTTCAGGGTGGCAGAGCCAGTTCCTTTTGAAAGACAAACATCATTAAAAACCAGCGCTGAATCTGTTTTTCCGTTGGGGTGTTTTAGCTCAACTGAGAGGAGGGGCTTTTCCTCAACTAAAAACTTCCCCTCTAAAGCATCTTTTACAGCAGCCACCATTTGGTCTCGACTGGTATCGGTGATAAATCCCAAAGTCCCTAAGTTGACTCCCATAACGGGAACGAGATCTTTCTGCTCCAAGCGACGAACAAAGGAGAGAAAAGTCCCATCTCCGCCGATCACGATTCCGAGCTGAAGCTCTTTTAAGAGTGAGGTGGGAATTTCTGATTTGTTATCAGATATTTGGTTAACTTTAAGGCCCAGGCCCTTAAGACTATTAGCTAACTCTTCGCCCGCTTGACTCGCAGCTGCACTTTGATTTTTGACACAGATCAGAATTGTTCCAGAGGACTTCATATGGCGATATCATACCAAAAATGCCCTTTTTGGGCTCCCAAATCGGGCGGTTTTTTCCTCATATTTATCAGGTGTTATCATTTTGTAATCTAAGAAGCTTGACCTTTGACACGCCACAGATAAAGTGGGGCCAAGTACAGGTAAACAATCTCTTTTTTTAATTGTTGAATTCAGCCTGGTTAACATCCAAAATGACGAGATCAAATAAGGGGGATTTCATGATCCAAAGACTCATCATCACTGGCCTAACCCTAACCTTCTCTTTGCCTATTTTTGGGGTTGAGTACCTAGTTAAGTTCTCTTCCGTTGACCCCTCTTTTGAACAAGCCTTTATTGAACAGAACGGCGGCGTTTTGGAATTGGTTAGCAAAGAAGGACATGTCTATAAATGGTCCACTCCAAAAGCTGGCTTGTCGTTGAAGTGGTTAAAGGCTGACAAAACAAAAAGTGTTGGCGTTGTAAAGATGGAGCCAAACAGAAAGCTAAAAATCTTTTTGGGACCGGGCCTTGAAGAAAATCGAGAAGGTTTGCTGCGGTTACTTAAGGATTCTAGGGAAGCTGTTGAGTCAAAGGACGAAACAACTGGGTCTACCCCTTACCCTGATAATCCAGAAATTAAAAAGCCCTCAAAGCAATCAACAGGAAGCGACCCCCTTTTAAATAAACAGTGGGGCATGCTTGCTGTAGATTCCTCCAGCGCTTGGTCTAAAACTCCTGCGGGAAAAGAGATCGTTGTGGCAGTGACTGATACGGGAATTGACTACAACCACCAAGATCTTATTTCGAACATGTGGCGAAACTCCAAAGAAACTCCTGGAGACGGGATTGATAACGACAACAATGGATATGTTGACGATATCGTCGGTTGGGATTTTGCAGCTAATGACAATAAACCTTACGATCTCACTTTAAGTCTTATGGATATTGTTCTTCAGGGCGGTAATCCGGGACATGGAACTCACGTAGCGGGTTGTATTGGAGCTTCTTTAAATAATAAGCTTGGAATTGTGGGCCTAGCCCCCAAAACCCAGCTGATGGCCCTTCGATTCATTACTGAGAAAGGCCAAGGCGGAACAGCAGAAGCTATTTCAGCAATAGATTATGCTGCAAATAATGGGGCAAATATCATCAACGCAAGCTGGGGGGGTGAATCCGATGGAACTTCGGAAGAAGACACCCTTTTGAAAGAAGCCATCGAGCGCGCGGGAAAAAAGGGAGTTCTCTTTTTGGCAGCTGCTGGAAACGGCCGAGCTAATTCTCAGGGCGGAGCTTCCGGTTTTGATATTGATAACGACCCTAACCCAGTTTATCCGGCCGCTTACCCACTCGAGAACGTTTTCACAGTGGCGGCAATTGATGCCGAAAAAAGCCTTGCTTCCTTTTCGAATTGGGGCAAAAAGAGCGTAAAAATTGCAGCACCGGGAGTAAAAATTCTCTCAACCGTGCCAGGAGACAAGTATCAAGACACCATTATTAATCTTGGTTCGATTACTGTGACTTGGGATGGAACTTCAATGGCGACTCCTCATGTAGCCGGAGCTGCTGCTGCCCTCTGGTCAACAGACCCCAAAATGGGTCTGGAAAGTGTTGCCAAAAAAATTATGGAGCTCTCCTCCGAAACAGAATCTGTTTCGGATAAAGTAGTTACGGGTGGGCGGTTAGATTTACACGGTCTGAAGTAGATTTACCGTATGGGGGGCTAACATGCGCACTCGCTCTCAGTTAATCGTAATCTGTTTAATGCTAAGTGGACTGTTCTTTTCCTCCCAAGGACTTGCCGCTAAAAAGAAACGGCGACGCCAAAATCTTAAACCCATTACTCACCCAGTAATTTTGTGGTCTAGAACTCTGGCTGAAACTGAGGACTCTGAACAAAAAAAAGTCGCTGCTTTTAAATTGAGTCAGTACTCGCAGCCGATTTACCAAGACTCGGTCATTTCAACTTTAATTAGCTGCTTAAAAGATACAGATGAGCAAATTCGTATTCTCTGCGCTAAAGCCCTTGGAAATGCGGGAAATCAAAGCAAGAGGGCAATGGTCCGAAGTACTCTTTTAGAGACTTTTAAAACCGATCCCTCATTAAGAGAGACTTTGATCAGAACTTTTATTGCTCGAGATGATGACTCCAAAGAAGTTCAGAATCTTTTTTTGGAGGCCTTGAGCAAATCGGAAAACTCCCATGAAATACTGGCTCTCCTAGCCTACTTTTTTGAATGTGGGAAAGGCGTAGGTCCAGAGCCCTTTATCGCGGTTTTCAATAAGAATAAAGATGAACGAATCCGTAGAAGAGCCATCAAAGTTTTGGCTGAGAGAGGAAATGGTGAATCCTCAGTGGTGGATTTGTTGGCCAACTGTGCTGAAAGTCAGGACACTCCATTAGCACTTACTTGTCTTTCCGGTCTTCAACTCCAAACCCGAAAGGACTCTGCTCGCACTTGGGTGGCTCTAGAAAAAACCCTTGAGAGTTCAGATCCGGACATGCTGATTGCTACTTTGGACGTTTTAAACGTTCTACCCGAACGAATTAACTCTCCCCTAACCAAAAGACTCATTGAAATTATTGCTGAGGCTGAAGATACCGACGTCGTAGACAAAGCCATCTTAGGATTAGGCGTATGTGGAGATCAATCACAGGCTATAGTTAATTCTCTGGAGAGGATTATGACTTCAACAGACTTTCCAGAGTCGACAAAAATTCATGCCGCGTTAGTGTTAGGGAAGCAGGCCTCTTTGTTTCCAGATTCCCCCAAGCAAGTTTTAAGTCAATGCCTCAAGAATAGCCCGTCCCAGTCTCTTAAAACTGCATGCCAATTGGGTTCTCAGGAGCTTTCCTCTCGAATGAGAAGCGGCGGAAGAGTGCCAGCGACTTCAGGTCCTGATCTCAAACCAAGCCCAAAATCATAGTTTTAAATAAGGGCGCAAAGCTTCTGGGATTTCAAAAGAGCCATCGGATTTTTGATAGTTTTCAATGACTGCCATAAGCGTTCGGCCCACGGCCAATCCAGAGCCGTTGATTGTGTGACAGTAAGCTGGACGACCCGTATCTGCTCGTCGATAACGAATCCCTGCCCGCCGCGCTTGAAAATCTCCAAAATTGCTACAGCTTGAGATTTCCATAAAGCCTTGAATTGCTGGGGAGTAGACTTCGATATCGTATGTTTTTCGAGAACTAAAGCCTGTATCACCCCCACATAAAAGCATGACCCGATAAGGAAGACCCAGGTTCTGCAAAATAACTTCGGCATGTTGGGTAAGCTTTTCATGCTCTGCTTCTGATTGCTCAGGCGTTGTAATTTTTACAAGCTCCACTTTATTGAACTGATGTTGTCGTTTGAGCCCTTTGGTGTCTTTTCCATAGCTCCCAGCTTCGGACCGAAAACAAGGCGTGTAGGCCGCGTAACTTCGGGGAAGAGCTGCTTCTTCCAGAATTTCTTCTCGATGATAATTGGTTACGGGAACCTCTGCCGTTGGGATAAGAAAGAAGTCAAATTTGTCTATTCTAAAAACGTCTTCTTCAAATTTTGGAAGGTTCCCGGTGCCAATTAACGAATTGCGGTTGACCAAGAAAGGAGGAATCATTTCCTCATAGCCCACCAAGGCATGGGTATCCAGCATGAATTGAATGAGAGCACGCTCTAGTTTGGCTCCTAAGCCCTTAAGAAAACAAAATCTTGCGCCTGTTACTTCGCCCGCTTTTTTGAAGTCCATAATACCCAAGCGCTCACCTATTTCATCGTGCGTCTTGGCGGGGAAGGAAAAGGTTTTGAGCTCCCCCCATCTTCGAATTTCTTTATTCTCCTCGCTCGATTTTCCGGCAGGCACACTGGAATCTAAAATGTTGGGAAATTCATAAAGCAGCTGGTTCAATTTTTCTTCGACCTGGCCGAGGTCCTCATCGAGTTTTTTGATGTCAGAGGAAACTCGCTTCATTTCCTCAAGAATAGAAGTATCATCTCCTCCAGCCTTTTTAACTTTGGAGATTTCTTGTGAAGCTTGATTTCTTGTGGCCTTTAGGCTCTCAGACTTTTGAATCAATTCTTTTCTTTTTTCATTGAGAGTTACGACAATCCCCAAAAGATCTTTTGCCGTTTTATTATTCCTTTTTAGGAGCGATTCGCTGACAAGTTCAGCTTCTGTAGTCAAGAGTTTCAAATCCAGCATTTTATTGTTCCTCAATCTCTATTTTTTTAAGCTCCTGGCGAGCCTCTGCCGCTTCTCTAGCATTGGGATTCTTATTTAAAAAATCACCAAAATCAATTGCCGCTTCTCGGATCCTTCCCAAGCTCTTATAGACATAAGCTCGCTCAAGCTTCAGATCCAAATTCTCTGGATCTATTTTTAGTCCAGATTGAACAGCCCCTTCGGCAGCCTCATTGCGATTGGTGTTTCGGTAAAGACGAGACAAGAGAAGCAATCCTCGAGTGCGATACCCCTTGAGTCCAGTTGGCTCTTTGCGAAAGCCCGAAGGGGACCGAGAATCCCTGACAGTGGTTTCTAGAGGAAGATTCGTAATTTTGGCGAGCTCTTTTTCCGCATCTGCAGGTCGGTCATTGATAAAAAGAAGATCGGCTAGTTCAAGAAGAAACTGATAGTTCATGGGGTTAGCGACAACTTCTTTGGTCATTTCTGAAATGGCTTGATCTTTCTCTCCTAGCTTTTGATGATTCATAGCTAGAAGTCGGCGGGCGCCAGGATAAGAAGGAATCACCTTGAGCAGTCCCAAAAGAAGGTCTTTGGCAGCCGGGCTTTTCCCAAGCTGATACAGGATCTCCGCAGCGAGAAAATATCCTTCGCCGTTTTTAGCGTCCAAATCCGAAGCGAGTTTGTATTCCGATACAGCTTCGTCCAACCTCCCCACACTCGCAAGTGCCCGGGCTAGAGAAAGCCTGCTTTTTGAGTCTGTTCTACCTAGATCCAGTGCTCTTTGATAATACTGAATGGCTTTGATAAACTCTTTGTTCGCGCTATAGATTTCACCAAACGCCCAGAGAAGTTTTGGGTTTTTAGGATCAGCAGCGACCATATTTCTCATGAACTTCACAGCAAACATCTTTTCAAAAGTGACCACTTTAAGCTTTAGCCACTCTGCCAGGGCATCATAGTTACTGGGATCTTTACTGTAGGCTTCTTCAAAATGTCTCATGGCAGATTTCGGATTTTCGGGATCAAAGAGCTTATATAAAAGCCCTTGATAGTAGGAAATTTCAGGATTGCTTGGGTTTTTTTGTCTGGCCAGCCTGAGTTGTTCAATAGCCGCTTTATAATCTTTACGCGCAAAAAGGTGCTTGCCTAAAGCCAAGTGGACTGCCGGATCCTCCTCCAGTGCCAGAATAGCCGCCCTTTGTAAATATTCGAATGCTCGATTTAAGTTAGACTGCTCAGTTTCCAGAAGCCCCAAGCGGATCAAAGTCTCAACATTGTCGGGATCTGCTTTTAAAGCAGCGAGATAGGTGAATACGGCCCAACGAAACTCCTCTCGAGTTCGAGCCAAAGACTCTCTCACTTCCCCCAGGCGTTGCCAGAGCTTTGAGATATTAGGATAGAGCCATGTAGCTGCGAGGTAAAGGCCTTCGGCGCGTTCAAAGTTTTTTTCTTGAACAGCTTCTGAGCCCAAACGTTCAAAATAGGCTGGATTTGCCAAGACTTCCTTTTTGGCCCTTTCTAAAGTTTCAGGAGTGGCCGGTGATTTTGTTTTTTCTTTTGCGGCGTCTTTAAATTCCTTGGAAAAATAAGCGGCCAGCAAATAGTAGGGTTCGGCCTCGTCGAGGTTGGGCCCCAAATCCACCAGATTACCCATTCGCCAAAGCGCCTGACCCGCTATTTGTTTTGGACCCAACTGGGCAAACTTTGCTGCTAGGGACATTAGGGCTTTCGCTGCTTTGAGATCATTCTTTTTGGCGAAAAGATTTCCCATTAAAAAGTAAGATGCTGTGTGAGTGGGATTGATTTGAAGTATTTTCTGAGCAAGCTCCTGTGCCCGATCCAAGTCCCCCAAGTGGTAGTAAGTTTCGGCTAATAAGTAGCTTGCTTTGACGCTTTGAGGACTCCAAGAAAGAACGGATTCCAGGATCTTCTTCGCTTCAGAGTATTTGTTTTCAGTTATGAACCACTCCGCTTGTAAAAGAAGATTCTCTGGATTTAGAGAATCAGTCTCTACTGCAGCATCGAGAAGTTCCTGCGCTTTTTTTGTGTTCCCAAGTGCTCGCTCAGCTATGGCTTCCGCTCTGTAAAAAACTGTTCTTTGGGGCTCTATCGCTCTTCCGGCTGCTACATATTTTTTTAGGGCTAATAGAGTTTCCTCTTTTGTAGGGTCCTCTTCTAAACTTCTAGCAAGGGCCATAGACAGTCCATCATATAGGGTGACGGTCTTGGGGTCGATCTCCAATGCCCTCTGAAATGCAATCGCAGCTTCGCGGTATCCGTGGGGTGAATCCATTTGAAGAGCTTGCTCCGCACTTTGAGTAAAAAAAATGAACTGGTCCTCACTTTCAGGGATTGTTTCTGTAGGCGCGGCTGCCTCTTTAACTGAAGCGGAATCCACCAAATCACTTGGGGAATCTCCCGATTGAAAAAGAAAGAGAAGCAGAAGAAGTACTCCAGCCCACAGGAAGACCCTTTTGTTTTTTTTGAGTCCCGTTCTTGGGGGATCCGTTTCGGCATTACCTTTCTCGAGAATGGGTTGAAGCTCCTCGAGGGGTTTGCTGAGCTCGGCCAGAGGATTCGGTTTAGGCCTCGAGTTGGAATCAAACAAAGCGTCAATTTCAGATTGCGGCACGAGAGGGCCGGGCTCTGCTTCTAGCTGTTGAGTAGAATCCAAGTGCGGCTTGGGTTCTCCAACTTCCCGAGAGCTATTACTCTCAATCTCACTTCCAAAAGTGTGAATGTCTCTTGGTGAGTTGGGGGAGTCCTTTAATAAATCGTCCGGACTTTCATTGGCAGTTTCGTTTTCAAAGCTTGGTATTAGATGAAGGGCCTGGCTAATAAGAACATCATAGAAAGCTGGCCAGCTCGATAAACGTTTCCAGGTATTGGACCCATCCTGAAGTGCTTCGTCTTCACCCGTCACTTTTCCTTCTCTTATTTTGGTAATGATTTCATTTTCAAAGTAATAGCCAAGCTCCTGGTGGAGTTTATTGCGAAGCAAATATCTTTGTGGATTTGTTTTATTCACGTGCGCAGTTCCTAGGGGCCCGGGTTGGCTTGGCCACCAGACACTCGGATAAAGTTGACTGAAAGATCTGCCACTCTTTGCAGATTTCCCAGCAAGTCTAAATGAACAGAAGTAGTATCTAAACTTTCTTTGACTCCTCGATGAAGTCTTTGAACATGTTGTTCGCTCAAATCAATAGTCATGTCCTGAATTTGCTCGTGCAAAAGCGTCAGCTTTGCCAACACAGCTCGATCTCGCGTGGAAAAATAGGCCGTCGATAATCGAATGCACTCAACAACTTTTTGATGGTATTGGAGAATTTCACTCCAGCCTTCTTTAGAAAAGGCATATCCCTTTTTGATGCTTTTTCTAACAAGTTCTAAAATATTCTTATCTACGATGTCCCCAATATTTTCTAAGTCGTTTGTTCTAAGTACCAGTTCGAACTCCTTTTGGACTTGTTCGGGGGTCATATCCTTTTGCGAAAGCTTAGTTAAATACATCTTGATGCCGCGATTTAGAAAGTCAGCAACCTGGTCCATGCTTTTGATTTCCTCAACTTCTCTCTGGCTTCCCGTGGAGAAAGTAGAAAGACACTTTGAGACCATTTTTTCAGCAATGTCTGAGAGCCGCAGGATTTCCCGTTGGGCTTGAGCTAAAGCAAGCTCTGGAGCGTCTAGCGTTTTGGGGTCGAGGTATTGAAAATTAAACTCTCCTTCTGATTCCTTTTGAGGAACAATTCGACGGACAAAGTTTACCCCGAAAGAAATAAAGGGAAGAAAAAGCAAAGCCAGAAAAACATTGAATAGGGTGTGGGCGCTCGCAATTTGTCGACTGACATCCCCCCCAACTTTCTCAGCGAGCTCGCCAAGCTTGGGCGCTAAGGGCATGCAAATGGCCACTCCCAACAACTTAGAAAGAAGGTTTCCCACAGCTGCTTGTTTTCCTAGTACCCCGCTTTTTAGACTGGCTACATAGGCCGTCATGGTCGTCCCCAAATTGGCCCCGAGAACCCAAGGAATTGCTTCGTAGACTGTGGAGTTTCGAGTCATCATGAGGGACATAACAAAAGCTATCGTGGCAGCACTGCTGTGAACAAAAGCTGTAATAATTGTCGCGGCGCAAAGAGAAAAGAAGGGTCTGTCTCTGAAGTAATTTATTGAAAATTGAAACAGTTCATTGCTTTCCAGCGCCTTTCCAGCAGTAACAACCAAGGACATGGAATAAAACACGAGACCCAAATAAAGAAAGGCCTTAGCGAGTCGACTAGTCCTTTCAGCTTCTGACACTGCATCTAGAAAAACTCCCGATGCAATAAAAACCAGGCCATACTTTGAAATATTAAACGCCACTAAGTGAACAATTAAAGTGGTCCCAATGGATGCGCCTAACATCACTGAAAAAACTTGCTCGAGCGTAAGGAGTCGAGAGTTTGCAAGCCCCACTAGCATTACAGTAACTGCTCCGCTACTGCTTAAAAGGAGAGAGAGGATTGTTCCCAAAACAACTCCCGAGAAACGGTTTCCCGCGAAGTTGTTGATCCAGGATCTAAACCTTGAACCCGCAAGATATTGAACACTTTTTGCAAGTTCATCAATGGAGAACACCAAAAGTGCCGTGCCTCCAAGAAGTGTCATCAGTTCAGTGTTCATATTAGCCTAAAATTGCTTCTATAAATTGGGCCGGCTGAAATGGGAGAAGGGCTTCCTGACTCTCTCCTACACCAATAAATCGCACCGGCAGATTCAGTTCTCTCGAAATGGGGAAGATGGCCCCCCCCTTTGCTGTGCCATCTAGCTTGGTGATTACCACCCCGGTTAAGCCTAATGCCTGTTGGAACTCCTTTGCTTGGGCAATCGAATTTTGTCCTAACGTTCCATCCAAAACCAACCAAGTCTCATGGGGCGCTTCTGGAATCACTTTTTTGATTACCTTTTGGACTTTTTTCAGCTCGTCCATCAAATTACTTTTTGTATGAAGCCTTCCTGCCGTGTCCAAAATCACTATATCCGTTCCCCTTGCTTTACCCGCAGTGACGGCATCAAAACATACAGCCCCGGGGTCCGCGCCTTCTCTTCCGGTGACAAAATCGACCTGGGCACGCTCAGCCCATGTTTTTAGTTGGGCAATCGCCCCGGCCCGAAACGTGTCTCCTGCGCCTAGAAGAACGTTCTTTCCTTTCGACTTAAAATAGTGCGCTAGTTTACCGATCGTTGTTGTTTTCCCAGCTCCGTTAATCCCAACGACAGCAATCACCAGAGGATGAGTTTGCTCTAAGATTTCCTCAAGGTTTTTTTGGGGGGGCGTTAGAATTTTCCCCATTTCCTCTTTGAGCATCTCTTTCTCAAGAAAAGCTCCAGCACTGCAACGAGCTTTTGCTTTTTCAAGAAGAAATGCTGCAGTCGAAGCTCCCACATCTCCCTCAAGTAACACTTCTTCAAGAGCGTCCCAGCTTTCTTGATCTAGAGCAGATGTCCTTTCCTTAAAAAGTGATTGGGCTTTCGAAAAAACTCCAGCCCGGGTTCTGCTAAGTCCCTCATACAGAAGTCCCAGAGGAACCGGATTGAGTTTTTCACTAGTCGGCCCGGGCTTCGACTTTTTTCGAGCAAGAAGCCAGGCAGTTAACCCCGTTACGGCAAGAGCTCCCAAAGAGACGGAAATCCAAATCATACTTACCGTTAACTCGGGTTGGTCTCAGTGGCAACCGTTTCAGTCTCAAGAAACCGGTAAATAGTCCTTGGGTGCACTCCCAGGAGTTTGGCTGCTAGGCGCTTATCTCCTTTTGTTGATTTCAGTGTCTCGATCATGAGCTGTTTTTCCACTTCTTTCAGCGGAATTCCAATGGGAATGGTCATAGACCTTTTTACTTGTTTATTGCTGATTTCGTGAGGAAGATCGGACAACTCTACGGCTCTTCCCCTATTGAGGACTACTAATCGCTCCATCAAGTTCTGAAGCTCTCTGATGTTTCCCGGCCAGGAATAGCTCTCTAGAGCCGTAACAGCTTCTGAAGTAATCAGAGGGGTTTCCCTGCCGTTTTTTTTGGCTGACTCTTCAAGAAAGCGCGCAACAAGCAATGCAATATCCTCACGCCGCTCTCTGAGTGGGGGCATATGGATATGAATGACATTTAATCTGTAAAACAAATCCTCGCGAAACTGCCCCTGCCCTATGGCCCGCTTGAGATCAGTGTTCGTTGCTGCAACAACCCTGAGATCCACCTTTAGGGTTTCAACACCTCCCAAACGTTCAAATTCCCCTTCTTGGAGTAGGCGAAGAAGCTTTCCCTGAAAGGCGAGAGGGGCTATTCCTATTTCATCCAAAAACAATGTGCCTTTGTCAGCTAGCTCTATTCGCCCTCTTTTTCGGCGCTTGGCATCGGTGAAAGCTCCTTCTTCAAATCCAAAAAGCTCTGCTTCGAGAAGATTGTCTGGGATGGTAGCGCAATTGATCTTACTAAAAACGCTCTTCCCTCTAGCGCCATTTCTGTGAAGCCACTCAGCCAGCAGACCTTTTCCTGTACCGCTTTCGCCATCGATTAAGACGGTAGCTGTGCTTTTTGCTGCTTGTTCTGCTGTCTCCATCACTCGCTTCACTGATTCAGAGGAGCCTAGAATTTCCCTGCTGTCTGTTAGGGAGTGTTGTGCCAAAGTTTCTTTGAGGTCTTGATTTTCTGTTACGAGTTTTCTCCGCTCTAAAGCCCTATGAACTGCGCGCAGCAGGGATAACCGTTGAAGGGGCTTTGTCACAAAATCATAGGCTCCCTTCTTCATAGCCTCAACTGCAACTTCTACTGTTCCATAAGCGGTCATGAGAATCACTTCCACAAAGGGATCAAAAAGCTTCACGGCTTCTAACAACTCAAGCCCAGTCCAGTTGCTCATTCGCAAGTCCGTAATGACGATATCGACAGGAGACTTTCTGAGGGCAGAAAGTGCTTGGGCAGGATCTTGAAAAGTAAGAACTTTAGCGCCATCACTTTTAAGAATTCTTTGCAAAGAATCCAGATTGGGTTGCTCGTCGTCTATGATAGCAACACTGTATTGCGACATTGACCCTCCAAACATTTAAATGGGGAATTGAAAAATGAAGCTGGTCCCCTTGCCCACTTCGCTTTCACACTCGATAGCTCCATTGAGCTCCTCCACAACTTGTTTCGTTAGCGAAAGTCCGATTCCAGTGCCCTGGGGTTTAGTAGTAAAAAATGGGCTGAAGCTTTGTTTCTTGATTGGAGCGCTCATTCCACACCCCGTATCTTTGAAAAGAATTCGAGCCGTGTTGTTTTTAAGCTCCGTTCGAACTTCCAAGGTGCCTCCGCGGGGCATTGCTTCTTTTGCATTTCTTACTACATTTACAAACGCTTGTTTGAGTCGCGCTTTATCTCCTCGAACAAAAAGCTCTTCGGGCCACAAGTGGGTCTTTATTTCCACTTTGTCATCAGCCTCTCTGTCGAAGCTCACGATCTCATTAATCAGCTCGTGCACGGGAGTCATTCGGGGTTGATCCACTCCCACTCGAGCTCTCACTAAGTGCCGCTCGGTTATTTCGTTTAATCGACGAACTTCTTTGGCCATTGCCTCGATGGTTTCTTTCACTTCTTGTGGGCTCTCCCGAAGCTCGTTCTCAAGCCAGTCGATGTTTGGAGACATTGAGTTCAGGGGGTTTCGAATCTCGTGAACAACTTCGGCAGAAACTTCTCCAATCGCAGCAAGGCGTTCGGACTTGAGAAGCTCTTTTTGTTGATGCTGAATTTTCTTATCTCGTTCTTTCAGAGCAGAAAGCATGCGGTTGTACTCTCGGGCCAAAACAGAAATTTCGTCTTTTGAGTTCGCTTCCACCTTAATGGGTTGCTCCAGATCGCCATCTGTAATTCTTTTTAGTCGAGAAATGAGCTCGGGCAGCGGGTTTAGAACTCGATAACTCAAAAATAGCGCGGCTCCACCCAGCAACAAAACAGAAACAAACAGGAGAGTGCTCAGTATCAAACCTTCTTTGGCTTCTTTTTGAATCGCGAGGGTGATTGTTTGGCATTCGTTCTCAGCAAGTTTAGCTACTGCTACGAATCCATTTCGAATTTCCTCAAGACTCTGTTCAAAGTTTTTTTGGTCGCGCAACCTCACAAAGTTCTCGAATTGCTTCTCGATTTTTTGCAGTCGCCCCGAGA
>OGVY01000082.1_pt1 | contig 15727 bp, 15 predicted proteins | sample 1575871 | NCBI WGS metagenome assembly OGVY01 (sample SAMN07581536, study PRJEB24739) | freshwater metagenome
GTTTCCCAGTCACGATAGGCGAGGTTGATCGTGGTGTAATTACTTCACCTGTTTTCTTGATGAAATATTGCTTACCTTCTAGAATACCTTGAAGACACATTAGTTTATTACTACCACGATCAATCTCGTCTATCAAAAGAATAGCACCTTGACGCATTGCTGTAATTACAGGACCTTCTCTAAAAATTACATTTCCGTCTACTAGTGTATTGCCACCTACTAGATCATCTTCATCCGTTTCTAACGATACATTAATACGAATGCATTCACGTTGAAGATCTGCACATACCTGCTCCACCATTGTAGTCTTACCATTTCCTGATAGGCCAGTTATAAATACAGGATAAAATGCTTTGGACTTTACAATGGATTTCAAATCTTTGAAGAATCCAAAAGGCACATAAGTATCATCTCTATTTGGAATTAGATTTTCGATATGCTTTTGTTTGTGCTTAGGTTTCATTTCTAGTACTTGTGCTTGTAGGGCAGGTACTACTTCCTGCATTATTGGTTCCTTTTCTTGTTGTTTGCTTGGAGCTGAATCGGATGGAAGTAACAGACTGATTTTACCTTTTTCAAGTTTATATTCATGTCCATTTACCAGCCAACTTGGGGGATTTTGGTTATTGTCTTTAAAGTATTTAATCAAATCACCTCGTTTTACTACTAGACCAAACACTTCTTTAAGTTTAGCAATTAGATCACGTTTTTCATTATCACTTGTACGCATTTGAGACTCCTTATGTCATACCAATATTATATATAAAATAGTAACCAAAGTCAAGCAATTTGCTCTACAAATTTGTTCAAAAGAACACGATTTAGTACTTTGTTCTTTTGGTTTTTAATAAAAGCATTCAACAGATCTCTTTTTTGAGTACTTTTTGCATCAATAATATCTTCTCCTACAATTAAATCCTTGCTATCTATAATGAAGTATTCGTCATATCCAATTCCTTTAATACTAAAGAATCGATTTTTTCGAATGTATTGGTCAATCTCTTCTTTAGTAACTGCTTTACCATAATAATTACTAATTCTTTGTGCTGAATATCTTGCACTACGATAACTAATGTAGTACCCTACCAATTTTGTGTTGGAATTTGCTTGTAACAATCTCAATAAACCATTAGTCACAATTTCATTTGGTTTTGCAATAACAGAAATATTGGTATCTTTATCTTTAATTACAAGATTAACACCTAGATTCTCAGAATTATAAACTTTGTTAATGGATTTTACTCCTCCTTTTTCATAGAATCCTTCTACTGCCACTCCATCTCCATCGGTAAGTACAATGGTACTTAGGACATCTATTTTATATTGTTGTTTGAATGATTTAATGATTGTATTTGCAGCAACTAGAGCTTCATTCAAAGGTGTACCGCTGAGCCTTAGATGTTTTGGTAAAGCTCCTATTCTTGCACTTCTAGTTGCATGATTTAGAACAATATGAGGTAAGCCTCCTTCGTATATTTTTCCAATTTGAAGTAATCTATGTTGCGCATCTCTATATTGAGTTTTACTCATTTGAGAAGACAAAATATTGATCAAAAATAAATTACATCTAAGGTAAAGTTCTTTGGGATTAGTGCTAAATTGATCTTTTTTACCATCTAAAAAAGTAAAATTTTTTAAATTATATGTATTATCACTAAATGCGTATACTTCAAATGGAATATTTACTTTTCTACAGAAATCAGACAAAATAAGAATCTGTTCAATTGAACTTGTAATATTGGAATCCATCGAGCTAGACCAATCGATAAACATTACCATCCCGTGGTTTTTACCATTAGGAATCTTAGTTACACGTTGGAATATATCTTCCTTTATTTTATAACTCCATAATTTTTCTGTATCAATTTCCCCACTTTTAGATACACTTGCTCTAGCATATTGTGCTGCATTTCTTTTTAGTTCAAATTCTTTTACCAAATAACCGATAAATTTTAGATTACGATTACGATATTCATTCAATAGTTTAATTTTACAAAATGCAGATTCCTCATCATCTAGATAAAGAGCATAACCATTAGATATTCTTAATGCGCCAATTGTACTACTATAGTTATCAATATTACTAAAATCTGTTCTAGTATATAAATCTTTATATGAAATAATTATATTGTTCAAGTCTGCTTTTGGCATATTTACATAAACATATGGTTTCATATCGTCACTAATTAGTGACGATTCCTTTTCTCTAAAGATTTTATCAGTAATAGAATATGGTTCATTTTCTTCTAAAAATTCAGAAGCATCATTTGTTTGGTCTGAATCAGAGTCAGACTCCAAATCTAGATAATCGTCATCAGCATCATAATTCCCTTGATTACTATTTTTATTTTTGTAATCTACATTGATATCGTCATATTCCTTTTGGACTTCTTTTTGATATGAATACAATTCTGATGCTAGATTGTAGACATCTTCCCATGTCTTTAATAATTCCATTTTCTTGACATACAATTGTTCTTTTATAGAAAATGGAATATTGTGCAATGCACCGATCTTGAAATGCAAGTTAAGCCGATCAATAATTGGTAATTCATCTACAGGAACATCGATAACTCCAAAGAAATCTTTTTCGTACAATTCATTGTATCCTCTGTACATAGGAGCACTAATTCCAGGATATCTGGCTTTAATTAGTTTTTCGATTCTGGCATCTTCAACTACATTCAAAAAGGATTTAAATCCTAGTCCTTTTTCTTCTATTGCCGAATGCCATCCTTCGGCAGGGGTTTCCCATGCATGCCCTACTTCATGCCCAACCAAAAGATCATATACATCAGGGCTCATGTCTTTCCATGTAGGCAAACATAGAATTCTGTTAACAGGATCAAAGGATGCAGTGTGGACTGCACGGTGTTCTACAGTGATGTTTTCTTGAGCTAGCAATTTAGCTAAGACTGATTTTTGATTTGAAATATTTTTGATAGACATTTGTTTCTCCTTACATACCCATATTATATGTTGTATTGTAACGAATGTCAAATGAGAAACAGATTAAAGGATCAAAATTTTCTATTAGAAATCAATAGTTTACTAGGAGGGCCGTGTTATGGCTAAAATTTTGGCTATCTGTGCTTCTATAGTTGGTACTCTATTTGGCCATTTGATGTAGTCTTTGTCCGAATTTTTCATCAAATTTACCAATAGAGGCATGATAAGACCTTCTAACTCTTTGAGTTTTCCTGCTGCTTCTTTTTCAATAAGATTTTTATAAGTATCAACATTAAACGATTGATCAGAACTTGCCAATATGATTTCCTCAAGATTGTCCAGTTTTTTGTAGATTGCATCTATCGTTTTCTTTAAGATTGCTATTTCCTCTGAAACAGGTTCAACTATTTCTTTAGTATTGACAACAGGTCTTTCTATAATTTGTTCTTCTGAATCTACTGCAGTAAATCCAAAATCAAAACCAGTTTCGTATTCAGTTGGTATCTGTACTCGCATTTAGCATTTCCTTATATGTGTCAACTATATATTTTTGTCTTATTTCGGTCTTTAGTTTATTTCGATAATTATTAAGTTTTCGTTGTGCCAATGACCATTTTAACGCAGATACCTTTTCTTTAAATGTAATACCATTCAAGTGATCATATTCATGTAAAAATACTCTTGCAGTGAGACCAGTTAAATTCATATTAACCAATTGCCCTTTTACATTATAAAACTCCACATTAATATTTAACGGCCTAGACAACTGTAGAAATACACCAGGATAGGTTAAACATCCTTCTTGTGTTGTAATCTCACCACTAGTACTAATTATTTTTGGATTAAATACGTCTATTCGAAGAATATCTACTCCCATAGTAAAGAATTGAGTATTTACTCCAACTTGATTAGCTGCTAAACCAATACCACCTAGTTCTTGCATACGATTAAACATTAAATTTGCAAATAATTCAGTAGTATCTTTATTTTCTTCAAAATTATAATGAGGAGGTATTGAATGCAATATTGGATTATCTGATTCAACTAGTTTTAAATTACTTTTACGAACTAACATAATTGACTAAAATTTTGATGTTTTTCTACTTTAATTACATTACTAAATTTATCTTGTAACTGATCACCTTTATGGCTAATGACAAATACATTTGTTTCTTCACCTATTGTATTTAATAATTGCATTACACATTCAGTACCATTTGCATCAAGACTAGAATCAAATATTTCATCTAGCAACAATAAATTAGTTGCAACACTATTTTTCATCTTTGCTATAGTGCGCCATGTAAATAATAATGCCAAGTCTATTCTTTGTTTTTCACCTTCACTAAATGAATAATAACTAAATTCGTCTCTAAATCTTGATTTAATTATTTCATTAAATGATTCATCTAGTTCGAATGATACAAAAAAATCCATTACCGAAAGATATTTATTTACTAATTTATTAATTACTGGTAAATATTGCTTTATTACCTTTGTCTTTATACCAGTATCCTTTAATAAAGTGGCTGCTGCTTCTAAGTAAAAAGATTCTTCTCGTAATTTTATTTTAGATTTAGAAACTTCAATGCCTTCTAATGCTATTTCTCTTAGCTTTTGCTTTGCGGCATCTATATTTTCTTTTTCATCTGTCTTTTCTACAATTTCATTTTGTAATTTCTTGATATAATTTTGTCTTGCAATTATTTTACCATTTTCCTCAGTAATTTTTCTTTGTACTTCTACTATTTTTATTTTTATTGTTATAATATCATTTAGTTGTTCTTCTTTTATTTTGATTTTATCGTAAAGTTGTTCTATTGCAGTTACAATTTCATCTTTCGTAGATGTATGTGTATTGATTGTATTAGTTTTTAATTCTGTAGAAATATTCTGTTTACAAGTAGGACAGGAATCATTATTATTATAAAAATTTATTTCCTCGTTTAATTTTTTTAATTTTAATTGCAAAGATTTATAAATATCAACCATTCTTATTTTATTATTTTGTATTTTATTTTCATGTTCTACTAACTGACGTAAATTGTTGTATTCTTCGGTTAAAACATTAGTATTTTCGGTTATTTCTTTAATTTCAATTAATTGCTTTTCTATACTTTCATTTATACTTTCGTTTCTTTTCTTTTGGTTTTGTTCTAATTGTTCAATGTAGTCTTGTTGTAGTTTTGCTTTTTGTTTACTTAATTCAATTTTATTTTCTGCTTCTTTAATTAAATCTTTTTGTGTAATGATACGAGTTTTAAGAATGTTATTCATTACACTAAATATTTGTATATCTAGAATGTCTTCAATTACTTCTCGTCTAGATCCCTGAGGTAACTGCATAAAAGGAGTAAAAGAAGCCGAACCAAGAATAACTATTTGTGTAAATGATTTATAATTTAATTTTAATATCTTATCCTCGAGGTATTTTTGGTAATCTCGTATTGCTGCATCTTGTGATAAAAGATTATTATCCTGATGTATTTCAAATATACCAGGTTTCATTCCTCTTGTTATTTTATAATGTCTTTTGCCAATCGTGAATTCTGTTTCTACTAGGCAATTTTTTTGATTAATTGAATTAACTAATTGTGGTTTATTAATGTTTCTAAATGCTTTACCAAATAGACAAAAACACAATGCGTCTAATATGGTAGATTTTCCTGCAGAATTTTCTCCTATTATTAGTGTGGAAGGGTGCTTATCTAATTTAATTTCTATAAATTGATTTCCAGTAGATAAAAAATTCCGCCATTTAATAGAATTAAATAATATCATGTTTCCTCATGGTCATGTGCTTCTACAAATAATTCCTTTAATATTGTTTTTAATTTTTGCCTATCGGCATTTGTCTCCAGCCCATCCACATATTCTGATAATAATGTCATTGTATCTTCCAAGTTAATGTTATCATCTACTGTTGATGTTTCAAATTCTGTCAAGTCCTCTATTATTTTTATTTCTGTTGGATCATTCTTATATAATTTATCTACGAACTTATCAAACATTAGATGATCTTTTTTATTTACCACGACTACTTTAATATACTTATTTTCATCAGTGACATTATAATTAATTTCTTTTTGGTCATCATAATAAATCTTTGTAAAGATGTTTAATGGATTTTCAATAAATTCAAGTTCAGTGGTATTAGTATCTAAAATATAAAAACCTTTTTTATCACCATAATCAGACCAGGTAAGTTCATAAGGTGTGCCAATATAAAATATATTTCCTTTTCTAGATGAAATATGAAAATGCCCACTATAAACTTGTTTATACTTTTTAAGAAAAGATTTATCTATTCCTTCATGGCATTCGATGCCTCTTAACATTTCAAATCCATTTATTTCAAAATGACCTATACAAATATTAGAATTTGAATTTTTAATGAATTGTTCTATTTCCTTTTCGTTATCTTTACATATCCATGGAATTAAATCTATATCTAAATTACCAAATACTAAATTACATGGTTTAGTATAACTAAAAATATTCTTATAATTTTCAAGTAATAGTTCTGGTGAATTTACCATTAAATGTTCACGCCAAAAAATATCATGATTACCAATTAAAACATGCATTTGTATATTTAAGCCACGTAGTTTATCAAAGAAATATCTTTTGGATTCACTAAGAGTATAAAAATTAATAAATTTTCTTCTATCAAATAAATCACCTAATTGTATAATTGTCTTTATATTATTATTTACAAGATAGGGAAAAAATACATCAGTATAAAATTTATCAAAATATGAATGAAAAGTCTTGGAGTCATTTCTAACTCCAATATGAACATCACCTAAAAGACAAATCTTCATACGAATTCGTTATTCTCTCTGTGGCCAACTCTCATTGCCATATTAGAATTTGTTTCTCTTACTTGAACTTTACAACACCATACTCGTTTTGACTCTTCGCCCCAACTTGGTAGAAAAATGGTATTGATATATTCGTATAGAAACTCAGCTAGTCCTTCACAACCTGTTTTTTCCACAATGGTGATTTTAGCTAATCCTAATTTTTCAAGTTGTAGTAATGCTTCTTTGTGCGGGTCACATTCTGAAACTAATAACTTATGATCAAACCATTCTTCTAATTTATATTTTAATTCTTTTAAGCCACCAAAATCAACACACCAATTTCTTGCATCTAAAGTATCACATACAAATTCAAAATGAAAACTTAAAGAATAACCATGTAGAAATTTGCAATGGCTATCGGCTTTCCACTGGCGATATGCCACGGGTCCAATTTGTTCATAGGTTTTAGTTGAGATATATTTTGCCATCTCTTGCCTCCTTGACACGAGTAAGTTTGATGACACGCAGAATTTATAAAGCGGGATGAGCGTCGTAAGACCGCTTATGAGTATTTATTAGTGTCTTATATGTTTCAGAATTATACCATGTATATAGATCATTTACAATACAATCTAGATTGCGCTCTGGTGCCCACCCTGTTCTGAGTAAAATAGTTTTTGAGTCAGCTATGAGAATTCCTGAATCACCTATTCTAGGTACTTCTAAATTAATTACTATTTCTACATTTAATTTCTTTTCAACTGCCTGTATACATTCTAAATTACTAGTTCCAATACTTGTTCCTAGATTGAATATTCCCGTAAGGTCCTCTTGTATTGCTTTAATATGTGCTGTGGCAATATCAGTTACATGAACATAATCTCTAATACATGTACCATCTTTTGTATTGTAATTTGCACCATACAATGTAAATGGTTTTTCATTTATTGCAGCTTCAAATAATTGTGCAAAAATATGAGTAGCACCTGGCATTTGACCATGTAATCCTTTAGAATCAGCACCACATGCATTAAAATATCTAAATGAAACATAGCTTATTTTATGGGATTTACGATACCATTCTAGAATATTTTCTACCATTAATTTTGATTCACCATAAGGTGAGATAGGAAATTTTCTAGAATATTCAGTAAAAGGTTCATCATTCCCTGCACCATAAACAGCAGCACTACTACTAAAAATAAATTTAGTTTTAGGTAAATTATTTCTTAAAAAATCTAATAATAAATTTGTTCTAGATACATTGTTGTGAAAATATGCACCTGGTTGTGAATGACTAGGTCCAACTAAACTTGTACCAGCACAATGTATAATTGCAATTGGATTTACTCTTTTAATTAGTAAAAATGATTCGTAGTCGATAAAATCACCACAATAAAATTCGTCAAAGTATTCGTTTAAATGATTTCTTTCTACTCGATCTACTCCAAAGACCTTATAATTATGCCTTTTTAATTCAATAGTAGTAATGCCACCAATAAATCCGGTAGCACCTGTGATTATTACATTTCTATTAGTATTTAGATTCTGTGACATGATTTCTATATCTATTGTGACCTCTATACCATTGTTCACCAATGCGATCATCATCCATAATATCTAAACAACGATCGATTGTACCATTTGTCCAATCTGACATTTTTCCTAAATTTTTTCTTGGATTATTTATTAACCAAATTAATTTACTATCAGCATCTTCATTTGACCAGGGAATATATAAACACTTTTCATCATTAGCAAATGTCTCAGGAAAAGAGCGATATGCAGGATATAAACAATTAGTACCAAGCGCATCTGCTTCAGACGCAGTGTTAGAGACCCAATCTTGTAATGCACAATTAAATAACACTCGAGAATCAGCTAGAATATTATAATATTCGTTTTTAGATAAATTCTCATGAATAGTTAACATTTCTTTCTTTTGTAGTTGCCGTGCTCTAGCAATATATTCATCATCATTGCTACGTAAAGGGCCACCTGATAGTACACAAAATTCTATATTGTGATATGGTTTTAGTCTTTCTACCATATCCATATAAAAACCAGGTTGTTTTTCCTGATCAAATCTTGCGGCAAAACAGACCCGTCGTTTTCTGTCATAAAAATCTTTTCTATTTGGTACTCTCGATTGTACTTCTTCTTTACCAAATGCCAGACCAGAAATATTGTAGATTGGAACATTCCAACCTGCAATTTTCATATTGGCGACCATCTCCTCGTTAGATGCCAATACACCTGTTACAAAATGGTTAACCATGTGCTCATAATTACGCATCCACTCTTGCATATCCCATACATGCAAAAAGTCATCTGGATCAATAGTCTGTGCCAAACATCTGACCCACACGTTAGGTTTAAATTCCATAGTTGTCTGATCCATAATATAGGGCAATACTTCTATACCAGGGGTAAACATATCCTCAAAGAAAATAGTATCTTCCCAGGTAATCTCACCTGCCTTCATCTTTGCAACAAGTTTAGCCATTTGTGTCAAGGAATAATAACTACGACCATGGGCATCTAATACCTGCCCTGTTACTATAGATTTGGAATTGTCTAATAAATCACCATGGATTACTTCGTAATTAATACCACGTCGCTTAAATACAGCTTCACTCCATTGTTGTAGTTGTAAAGTGTATCTGCCCTCGTATGGTTCCAGACCACAATACCATAATTTTCTCATATTCTACCCCGGAAAATATTCTATAATACCATCAGATTCACCATCTTCTGATACTACGATTTCATAATATCTTTCACCATATTTAGGTTTAAGATGATTTTCTAAAATATCAGTAGCAATCATTTCACATGATTTGTGATTCATATTGCCGCCTTTGATAAATTCTTGTAATGCCCATTTTACTAGAAAGAATTCCAACTCTCTATCTAAATGGTTTACAGAAATTTTTATCTCTACTTTAAAAATATGTCTATGTTCATTTTCTAAAAATTTAATACGAGAATCAATTGTACCTGCTTCAGGATAACGATGGTATCCTTCAAATTCTGTTCTTATTTTAATAAATGTTTCTGTGCGAGGCCTAACATCTTGTTTAATAATCATGTAAACAGTCCTTCAAGTGAATTTGGTGCAATTTTAGATACTGGTTCAGAATCCATATATTTACCCACATGTTTTTCCCAATGTAAAAAATCTTGTATTGTCTTTACGTCCAATAAAGTGGCATATTCATTTTCACAATCTTTTTCTTTGGCAAATTTTAAAAATTGTTCTTTAGATTTTGTCAACTCCATTACATCTCGAGTGAAGTTATGAATATTGGTTAAAATAAAAGCTAATCTTGCTCTCATTATATCAATGAATTTTCCACCTTTTTCTAAATACGAAGTAAGCTGATGATTCATTAAAATGTGATATTCTTCAGGTTCGTATGATGTGCCACAAACATTATTTATTTCTTCTGTGACTGTTCTATAAATGTTACAGTATTCTCTACCCATTCTATACGACGAACCACCATATACTGAACCTGCACTTTTTCCATAAAAAGAAAAATAAAATAAACCATTATCTAATGACATGGTATGCGTAGTTGAATCATAAGATAAAAAAACATCGTCTAATAAATTATTTTGTTTAAATAGAATATAAGGCAACATTCTTCTTAATGCACCTACACCTAAAATATGAAGATGAAATGGTTTCTTAAAAGGCATTGCTGTAGCATAATAAGCACGCTTTACATCTTCTAAAGGTCCCATTCCTAGTGCAGCAGATCCCATTGCAACACCACCAATATTGTGCTCTAATTCTGCAGTAATTTCTCTTTTAAGTATTTCCGCCCATCGAATATAGGTATCGTAGCAGGCACCTTGTATAATGACAAATGGTTTACAATTTGAATTTAATTCATTAAAACGAATTATTTGTGCTTTAACATTTTGTCCAGTTTTAATTGCATAACTATCAAAATTTTCTATATCGACATATCTATTTTTAGTATCGATTTTAGAAGTTTTACCTCCACCAATTGCTTTTACAGGTATTTCATCAAATGCCATTCCAACATCAGCATACTTAGCTTGTGTTTCATATACTTTGTTTCTTAATTCTGGTGTATTATCTAATCCTCTGGTAATTATTTGTAATCCTCCAGAGTCGGCATGGATTTTATAAACACTAGGTCTATATTTTTGTAGTTTAGGACCAAAATTTTTTTCCGTAAATCCATTAAATAAAAGAGAAAAAGAATGATCGTGCACATTATTTACTATACGATTAAACATATCGTTTATCATATAAATTACTTCTTCATCCTTGCACTGCTCGGCACCTAAACGAATATAAGCAGGTGCACTAGCGACGTATTCATAACTATTTGTATTCATGCAAATAAATCTTCTAAAGTATTTTTATTATTTAGTACCTCTTTAGGTACAAAATTATTTTCTTTTGATAGATATGTATCGTTATCAGTATAAATTATATTAAATTTATGCTTGTTTGTCAATACACTTTTGATATCCTCAATAGCTAAATTTTTTCTATTTAAATCTCTAATGAAGTCAGAATATTTTATTGTATTGTACTCATTTATTTTTGCTGCATTTGAATTAGAAACCATTTGAGATTTATAATTATCAACGAAATAAATCCATTTTTTTGCAGTGTTTTCATCTAGACTTTTGACATAATCCAATGCACCATTTAAATCTTTACTATATAAGGACTTAATTAAATCACCTGCCTTTTCCAATGTTACAACATGGTAATAATCTGCACAAAAATTAGTTACCCAATCTGATTTATTCAATACCACACATGGCATATGACCCAAACATTCAAAGAATGTAAATGGATAATTTTCTCTTAGAGAAGGATTAAAATGAACTTTAGATGATTTAATGAATTCAACCTTTTCCTTACCAATAATGCCTGCTTTTATTTGATAATTAGTAATACCAAGTTCGTTTAATCTAGCTTCAAATTTTTTTCTACCATTACTATTTGTCATGATCTTTGCTAGTAGACCAGTTTCTTTAATGACACGCAAAAATGCTTCAGGATTTTTACGATCTTCCCATCTACCTATATAAAGTACTCCTTCTTTTTTTTCTTTATATGGTTCAAGTAGATCTCTTTCTGACATTGGCATAGGTACATGTATTGCATTTTTACAATCATTTTGCTTTAATTCATTTACATTTCTTTCTGATTGCGTTCCGATAAATGCATCTACTGTCATGAGTCTATTAAAGAAGTCATTACAACTTTCTGTAAATACACCTTTGAATTTTCTTGTATCTCTAAATACCATTGATTCTTCATGTGTATAAAACATTATAGGAATATTTTTATTTAAATCTAATGCATATGCAGCAGGCATAGATTCCATTGAATTACAAATAATTAAATCATACAAATTATAGTGTAATGCCTGCATTAAAGATCTTCTAAAATTAATTATTTTTTCAAAATTAATTGAATCAGAAAATGCAAATATACCTGTATGTTCAGAATATGAATTAGAATTATTTGAAAAAATAATATTAGCACCAGAATTTTCAATTGTACTACTAAGTCCACCAGTTGGTGCCTTATCCATTATTATATCAACCTTCCATCCAATACGTTTTGCCATTTCGGTAAAACCTTTAGCAAACTGTCCTATACCACCATGTGGTACCAGATGCTGATCACTAATTAAAAAAGCAATTCTTCTATTATAAAGTTTCATTTCATTTTACTAATGATACTAAAAAATTCCTGTTTTAGATGAGGATCTTTTCTAAAAGCACCTCGCATTACCGACGTAGTCATGTCTGATTCGTGTTCCTTCACACCTCTATGTGTCATACAATGGTGTTCTGCTTGTATCAATACAGCAACACCATCCGCCATTGTTTCCTTTTCAATAGCATCTGCAATTTGCACTGTCATTTCTTCTTGAATTTGAGGTCTAGATGCAATCCAATCTGTTATACGATTAAATTTACTTAAACCTATTACATTTTTACCAGGAAAAACACCAATATAAGCCTTACCAACAATATTTTGAAAATGATGAGCACAAGTACTTCTAATTGTAATTGGACCTGTTACGTATAATTCATCATATTCTGTTACATTAGGAAATGCAGTAACCTTAGGTGAATTAGCATATCTACCTCTAAATGTTTCTTTAACAAACATTTTTGCGACACGATGTGCGGTATCTTTGGTATTGTGATCATTATCGGTATCAATAACTAAAGAGCGAAGAACTGCTTGAAACTTTTCTGCTACCTCATCTATTAGATCTTCTATTTCATCTTCACTTTCGATAAATTCAGAAATATTATCATTAGCAAAATATCTTGTATTGTTGTTATTAATTCTTTTTCTAATTACGTCACTAATGTATTTATCATTATCTTCTATCATTAAGTACCCCACGCATTCTTAAACAAAGGTATTTGCAATCGATCTGAATATCTATAACCATATTTAAGAGCTAGCAATGCAACTTTGGTATTATTTTGTGAATATAATTTTTCCGTTCCACCACATGGCATTAAATAAACGTCACCTTTAAATCCTGCTGCTCTATATTCTTCTTCTGCTCGTTTAACATCAACTAAATCTTCTTCTGAATCAACTACAAATTTAAGATATGTATGCCCATGCTCTTCATATTGAGCAATTACATTTGGTTTAATTGCATCTGACCATTTTTCACCACTATTACTTAATTTAGGACTAACACTAAATGTCAAGCAGTCCCAACCTTTACGCCAATGTATTTTAAGATATTCAGAAAACTCATTAGTTAATAATTGTGTACCATTCGTCTCAAAAGTTAAATTAGTTAGATCTCTCATTAAACTATTACTTAATAATTTAGAATATACCTTTTGCCAACCCAATAATGGTTCACCACCTGTAATGACTAAATGGACTTTATTCCATTTTTTATTTGGTAGTAGTTCAATTAGTTCATTCACAATTTCATCAATAGTATAATCTTTTGATAAATGTTTAAATCTAGGATCCCAACTCGAATAAGAATCGCAACCAGTATGTGCCAAAGGTAACTCATTGAATATTTTAATATTTTTAATATTAGCTGCAATTTCGTCACGTTCTTTTGAAACTTGACCTCTAGGCATACCAAACCCACCACAAGTAAAGTTACAACCAAATGTTCTTAGAAAGACACTAGGTACGCCGGTGAAACGGGCCTCGGCTTGCAGGGCTAGAAATTTTTCTGAGACTTTGATTTTCATATCACATTATCCTTTATTAATAATTCAATCAATAATTCAATCAATAATTTTTACTTCTTCTTCAGCTAATACATTTCTTTTAGGTAGATCAATTACTCTTTTACTAACATCTACATAATCAAGTTGTTTCTTTAAATAATCTAAGAACTGATTATTGAATTCCCCATTATCATGTTCTTGTGTAATTAAATCATCTAAATCCATAGACTCAATTACTTTATATTTAGTAGCAAGCAATCGTTTTTCTTTTTGTATTCTACGTAAAAATGCATAATAAATGATCTGAGTATAATAAGCAAAAGGATTAGACGATTTATTTGGATCAAACTTTGATACCGCTACTAGACAGTTTTCAATACCATCACTAATCATATCATCCTTAAAAGGATAATTAATAAAATTTGCTTTATATGATAAATGAGTCGCTATTTTAATAAAACACTCACCAATATAATTAGGTACCTGTGGTAAAGCAATATTTAAATCTTTCGCCTTATTTATATCTTCTTTATAAGAAATAAGTGCATCTAAAAACTTTTTGTTGTCTACGTAATGCGAATCTACTAAATTTCCAACATTATTAGTGAAGGATTCGTTTTGTTTTTGGGTAATTTTCTTCCTCGGCACTAGATTCTCCAATTGAATTAGATCTTAAATTTTCCAAAATCATCTTTAAAAATTCTTTATTTGATTCATTTTCTTGTTTTTGTGATTCTTTTATTAATTCATTAAATTCATCTTCATCCTCGTATTTTTTATTCATTAAATTTAAGTAATCAATATAACTTTTTTTCTCTATCTCGCCTAGATCAACAATAGCAATAATGCTATTTAACATAATACGATATTCAGTTTGTGTCATGTATTTTAACCATGGTTGAAGAGTATAACTTTCATATACACCCATACCTCTAGATGTTCTAATTAATTTGATTTCTATAGGATCAACTATTGTAATTATATTATTTAGATTGTTAATATCAAAATTACCATCTAACGTGCAAATTATTTCATCACCATTTACTAGTTTAAATAATTTGTATTGTTTTTCTTGTATCATTTTATTGGTACTCTAAAAAGTTTATAATCAAACTTCTCATCGTTATAAATTTTTATTCTTTCTATCATGTGTAATAAGGTATAGTTCTTTCTTTTCTTCCAGGATAAATCGTCTGAAATATCATATAATTTACAATGTGTTTTAAATTCATTCGTTCTTAGTCCTCTTCCAATACTTTGTAGATTTCTTATACGAGATTTAGAAGGTGACGCAAAAATAATGGTATGTAAATTACGAATATTTACTCCTGTGGAAAATACACCAACTGATGCTATTATAATAACAGAATTCTCATTCTCTGTCAAGTGTCTTATTTGTTCTCGTTGTTCTGTATCGGTGCCGCCATAAATGAAAAATATTTTTCTATTGTCAGCTTTTTCATTCATCATTTCATATAGAACTTTACCTTGTTTTTCTACGAATTGAAATAAAACAAGTGTATTTTCTTTTTGATCTAATGCAAGATTGGTAATGAATTTATTTCTATTGTCGTATTGTACTATAAAGTCAATTTCTTCTTGATATGTTGCTTTTTTTAATGCATTTCTAATTGTATCATTATATTCTAGTATAATATTATATATTTTCAAATCAGCTAGTGTTTTTTCTTCTATTAGTTTTTTTTTCTTTTTTTTACCTGATATCGTGACTGGGAAAC
>OGVY01000083.1_pt1 | contig 15646 bp, 12 predicted proteins | sample 1575871 | NCBI WGS metagenome assembly OGVY01 (sample SAMN07581536, study PRJEB24739) | freshwater metagenome
TCAAGCAGAAGACGGCATACGAGATAGCTTCAGGTGACTGGAGTTCAGACGTGTGCTCTTCCGATCTGTTTCCCAGTCACGATATGTTGAAAGTGTTTGCGGAGTTGGGTGCATTTGGTCCTACCATTCCGGCAGAATACGGCGGTGCAGGATTAGATTATATCAGTTATGGAATTATGATGCAGGAGATTGAGCGTGTAGATTCAGGCTTGCGTTCTACTGCATCTGTACAAGGTTCATTGGTAATGTATCCGATTTACAAGTTTGGTACAGAAGAGCAAAAGAAAAAGTTTTTACCAAAGTTGGCGAGTGGAGAATGGGTTGGTTGTTTTGGATTAACGGAGCCTAATCATGGTTCAAATCCGGGAGGCATGGAGACCAACTTCAGAGATATGGGAGATCATTATTTATTGAATGGAGCAAAGATGTGGATTTCAAATTCACCGATTGCGCAGGTTGCTGTTGTTTGGGCAAAAAATGAAGAGGGAAAAATTATGGGTTTGATTGTTGAGCGTGGAATGGAAGGTTTTTCAACGCCGACAACCCACAATAAATGGTCGTTACGTGCATCTATAACCGGAGAATTGGTTTTTGATAATGTTAAAGTTCCCAAAGAAAATTTGTTACCCAATGTTCAAGGTTTAAAAGGGCCATTAACTTGTTTGAGTAGCGCCAGATATGGAATAGCTTGGGGAGCGATTGGAGCTGCATTGGATTGTTATGATACAGCGTTGAGATATACTAAGGAGAGAGAGCAATTTGGCAGACCGATTGCAGGTTTTCAGTTGTCGCAGAAAAAGTTGGCGGAAATGATTACAGAAATCACCAAAGCGCAATTATTGGTTTGGAGATTAGGTGTTTTGCAAAATGAAGGAAAGGCAACTCCGGCGCAAATTTCTATGGCAAAGAGAAACAGTTGTGATATGGCGTTGTTTGTGGCTCGCACAGCCAGACAGATGTTGGGCGGTATGGGTATTACCGGAGAGTATCCGATAATGCGTCACATGATGAACTTAGAGACCGTTATTACTTACGAAGGAACACATGACATACACTTGTTGATTACCGGTATGGATGTTACCGGACTGGATGCTTTCAGATAAGCTTTCAACAAGTAGAAAAAGTTTTCCTCTTCTTTTCTTTCGGCACCCACGTGGGTGGCTTCGTGCTTTCCCATGAAAAACTGTCTCGCATGATTCCCATTGAAAAGGCAGCTATGGAAGGACGAACGGTTGTCCAGTGGGATAAAAATGATTTGGACAATTTAAATTTTACTCGGGTGGATATTTTGGGGCTTGGTATTTTAACCGCTCTTCGAAAATGCTTTAGCTTAATTAAAAACACTTATGGCATTTCCTTGAGTCTAGATTCTATCCCTCCAGAAGATCCTAAAGTATATGAGGCCATTAGCCAGGCAGATACTTTGGGAGTTTTTCAAATTGAGTCGAGAGCCCAAATGAATATGCTTCCAAGACTCAAGCCCAGGACTTTTTTTGATTTGGTAGTGCAAATTGCTTTAGTCAGGCCTGGACCGATTCAAGGCGAAATGGTTCACCCTTATCTTCGACGGCGCCAGGGGTTAGAACCCATTGATTACCCTCATCCTGATCTCAAAGCTATTTTAGAAAAGACTTATGGTGTGCCTTTATTCCAAGAACAAATCATGAAAATCGCTATGACTGTCGCAGGCTTTTCTGGAGGGGAAGCCGATGAACTTCGAAGAGCCATGGGAATTTGGAGAAGAGATGGGAAAAACCACCTTTCTCGAATGGGGGAAAAGTTTCGATTGGGCCTTATCCAAAAAGGTATTTCAAAAGAGTTTGCCGATCGTATTTTTTCACAAATTGAAGGCTTTGCAGAATATGGGTTTCCAGAATCTCACGCAGCTTCTTTTGCACTGATTGCTTATGCAAGTGCTTATTTAAAATTCTACTACCCCGATGCTTATGCAGTCGCTTTGCTTAATTCCCAGCCCATGGGCTTTTATCAAAGCCATTCGATTATCTACGATGCCATGAGGCATGGAGTTCGAGCCCTTTCTTTGGATATTAATTTTTCAGATTGGGATAATACCCTCATTGAACCCAAAGTTTTGCGACTCGGTTTTCGAGAAGTGTTTGGACTTAAAAAAGAGCTAGGAAAAGCGATTCCAGTTTTGAGAAAGGAAAGACCTTTTTTTAGCTTGTCTGATTTTGTGATTCGCTTAAAAACCTATTTGGGTGCGGGACTTCTTACAAAGCGGGATCTTTTTTTCCTGGCAGCAGCAGACTGTTTTCAAAGTATCCACCTTCCCAGACGCCAAGCCCTTTGGGAAATTCAAGCAATGGATCTTCAAGACTCTCTTTCTCTTCCCGCGCCCAAAGACCATTCACTCTTAAAGAAAGAATCAGATTGGGAAAAAGTGAGTTTAGATTTTAGTTCATTAGGCGTGTCATTAGGGAAACACCCCATGAGCGTTCTTCAAAAGGAAAGGCTCAAAGTGCAGGCTTTTAATACCCAAGAGCTTAATCGCACCCGAAATGGTCAAGTCGTAAAACATGCAGGAATGGTTGTTTCCAGGCAAATGCCTCCTACTGCCAATGGAGTTTTGTTTATAACGCTGGAAGACGAATGGGGCCTTTCGAATTTAATTATTTGGAACTCTGTCGCCCAAAATTACCGAGATATTCTCTGGAAGGAGTCGTTTCTTCTAGTAGAAGGGACTATTCAAAAAGATCGTCACAGTGAAACCAGAAACCTCATTGTAGAAAAAGTAGCTTCTCTTTAACTTTTCACACTTCTTCGATAGACTTAATTCCATGAAAACTCTTTTTCTTTTTCTTGCACTCTTTGTCACTCCCTGTTTTGCCCAGCTTTACCGGTGCGAAATGCCAAGCCTTAAGATTCAAGATTCTCCTTGGCCGAATTCCTCTGATTTTCTTTCTTTGGAATTTACAGGCCCCAGAGCCGCTTCCGTATTCCCCCACTTTGAAATGGAAAATGCTCAATTTTTTTCTGTCGTTGTTCATAAAGAATGGTGCCAAGAACTCGATACTGCAATTCTTTGCGAAACCCCCAAAGATGCTTTGGTGGAATTGTATAGGGGAGAAAATGCTGGTTCGCCCCTTAAAAAAAGCTCCTTGAGATACTTTATTTTGATTTTGGATTATAACGAAACCGGCTGGGCTTTTTTAAAAGTGAGAGCTCAGAGAATGGATGACCATCCCCCAGTGACTTATCACACAGAGTTTCCAGTGGGCTCGTGTAAAACAGAGAATTAAGTCTCTTGATTTTTCTCTTAACTATCTGTTTTGATATGCTTTTTTAGACCCCCCCTTCCCGGAACATTCTCCTCAAATTTTCCGCTCTTTTTGACGATAAGAGCCATTAGGAGACTTGTGTGCCAAAGAAAAGAGACCCCTCCCTCAAATCCCCAGAATCTTCTGATTCACAAGAACCTTTAGTTCTTGATGATGCAGATGCTTCTTTTGATTTGAACCAAGCTCTTGAAGAAGAAGTAAAAAACATCAAGAATCAAGCAGATGAAAACCCCCTCAGCACCAATCAAGTAGACATTCTAAAGCGTTACATTGAAATAAAAGAACTAGAACTTCGAGACCTCAAACACCAACAGCAGCAGTACCAAGACCACACTGAAAAATCAGCGGTTAAAATAGATGGCTTTATCAAACACAATCGTCTTTTAGCTGCTCAACTCGAAGAAGCGCAACGAAATATTGCTCGTGTTCAAGCGGAAATGGAAGAGGAGCGTCGTGAGCACCAAGAGCAAATCACTTTGCTTCGCAGTGACTTTGAAGAAAAACTGAAACAGGCAGGAGCCACCCAAGACCAAGTCAAAGACCTCATCAGAAAAAGAGAAGAGTTCAAAGAAAAAGTCAGAGAGGATCTTAAACGGATTAAGCTAAAGGAAAGAGAGCTTGAGAACAAATATGAACTTTTGAAAAATGACACACAGACTCTGCTCGATGCTAAAGATAAGCAAATTCTTGATTTAAGAAAAAAAGCGGATGCGCTAGATTTGGAACTAGAAACCTTTGATGAGCAGCTCAGAGAAAATTCAGCGATTTTGAACGAAGTCAGTATTAAAAAGCGCCGACTCATTGAAACTCTCAAAATTGCAATAACTCTTTTAGAGGATATTGATAAAGAAACTTTAAGTGCTGTGCCTGATCCCACTCGGAAAGCAGGCTAAATAAACACCCCATGAAAAAGATTAAACTAGTTGTGTCAGATTTTCATCTCGGAAAGGGGACTCGTCTGGCCAATGGCTCACTTAATCCCCTTGAGGATTTTCATCATGATCACAGATGGCGTGAGTTTTTAGAGTACTATTCCACAGGAACCTACGCAGACAGCGATATTGAACTCATCCTGAATGGCGATATTTTAAATTTGATTCAAATTGATTACCATGGACACTATCCCGTCATTATTACCGAGGCAGTCAGTCTTTCGAAACTGGAAGCTATCATTCAAGGGCACCCGGTCTTCTTTGATGCTATCAAAGACTTTCTCAAGCAAGCCAAGCGATCTGTCACTTATGTAGTAGGAAATCATGATCAAGAAATGCTTTGGAAAGGCTGCCGAGATCTGTTTGAAAAACGAGTCGAGCAGGAAATCACTTGGAAAAATATTTTTCACCAAGTGGATGGAGTTCACATTGAGCATGGCCACCAATATGAAACAGCAAATCGGGTAGATCCCACACGTTTCTTCCTTACGGAAGGACTTCCTGAACCCATTTTGAACCTCCCCTGGGGCACTCTCTTTACAGTTCAGTTTTTGATCAAGCTGAAACTCTTGCGGCCCGCAGTCGACAAAGTGAGGCCTTTTAAACAAATGGTCTGGTGGCACTTGCTTCACGATACTTGGAATACCGTGGTTAATATCGTCCGATTAATTTCTTACTTTGTCTCAACTCGATTTAGTAAAAACCGCTACCGGCAAGCCAGTCTGAATACCACTTTTAAACTGATCTGGGAGGCCTCTGTTTTTCCAGATCTCTCGGATGCTGCTAAAAGAATTTTAAGAACCCCAGAAATTCATACAGTGGTTTTTGGACACAGCCATGTCTACCGCCATGTTCCCGTGGGGGATGAAAAGCAGTATCTCAATACGGGCACTTGGACGGATATGGTTTCCTTAGATCTTGAGACTTTTGCACGTCGAACTCGTCTAACCTATGTCCGAGTGGAATATCCGAACCCTTCAAGCAAGCCGGTTCCTCTTCTTCGACACTGGATTGGTCGGATTCCACTTGAAGATGATGCATTAGGAATTTAGGACCCCAAAATGTTTGATAAGTTTTGTTTGTTTTTAGCAGCAGTTCACAGCGCTCTGATTTCGTTTTTGTCAGTTCCTTTTTTTCTGTTTTTCCCTAAAGTCGGGCAGAAATTTCAACAGATGTTTGGTTGGGGTTGGATTTGGCTCATGGGAATAAAAGTAACTGTTCATGGGCAAGAAAATCTTCCCCGGGTTGGGGGGGCTATTTTAGCCCCCAATCACGAAAGCATGTTTGATATTCCCTTGCTTTGTTCTCTGGGACATCCTTTGTGTTGGCTCTCCAAAGAGGAAGTGGGGAAGCTCCCTTTTGTGGGTTGGGCTATGAAAGCCATGGGCTGCTATTTTGTTAAACGCAATCGTTCTGGTCACGACATTAATGTGATGAAAGAAGTGGAAGAAGGAATAACGCGGGGCGCCTGTGTTGTTATTTTCCCAGAAGGGACTCGAACTCGCACAGGGGCTCTCCTTCCTTTTAAAAAAGGGGCTTTCAAAACAGCCCAGAATACCGGCTTTCCCCTTATCCCCATTGCCATTTCAGGGACCTACCAAATCGCTCCTCCTGGAACCTGGCCCACCCGGGGCCATTTAGTTTCGGTTCGAATTGGTTTGCCGCTCTTCTTTAGTCGAGAAGATTCCCTGGAGTCTATCCAAGCCAAATACCGAGAAAATCTCATCAAACTTTTGTCAATGGACCGAGGTTCCGCCTATAATGGTTCTCACTCATAAACAGAAAGAATCATGATTCAAGTTTTAGCTAAAAAAGTCTTTGGAAGTAGAAACGAAAGAGAAATCAAACGTCTTCTTCCCTTGGTTGACCAAATCAATGCTTTCGAAGCAAAACTATCGCCTCTCTCGAACGAATCGCTCCAAGCTCTCACTGGCCAATACCGCGAACGGATCTCTAAAGGAGAACCCTTGGACAGCCTTCTTCCAGAAGCTTTTGCCACTGTACGAGAAGCTGGAAAGCGAGTCCTTAATATGAGGCACTTTGATGTTCAGCTTATTGGGGGAATGGTTCTTCATTTGGGGCGAGTCGCTGAAATGAAAACTGGGGAAGGCAAAACTCTTGTAGCAACTCTCCCAGTTTATTTGAATGCGTTAGAAGGAAAAGGCGTCCATGTCGTCACAGTAAATGATTACTTGGCCAAAAGAGACTCAGACTGGATGGGGCAAATTTATCGTTTTCTGGGTTTGGATGTGGGAGTGATTGTCCACGGCCTCAATGATGTTGAGAGAAAACGTAACTACAGCTCTGACATCACTTATGGCACCAATAACGAATTTGGTTTTGATTATTTAAGAGACAACATGAAGTTTCGCTTGGATGATTTTGTCCAGCGAGAACTCAACTATGCCATTGTGGACGAAGTCGATTCCATTCTCATTGACGAAGCAAGGACCCCTCTCATTATTAGTGGTCCAACGGATGATTCCACTGAGAAATATTATGTCGTCAATTCGGTCATCCCCATTCTAAAAAAAGAAGACGATTTTACCATTGAAGAAAAATCTCGAACGGCTGCTTTGACTGAGGCCGGCGTTGAAAAGCTTGAAAAAGCCCTTCGAATTCAGAACATGTACGCTCCAGAACACATTGAAATTGTTCACCACGTCCATCAGGCTCTTAAAGCTCATGCGATTTTCAAAAGAGATGTCGACTATGTTGTGAAAGAAGGTGAAGTGATTATCGTAGATGAATTCACAGGTCGTTTGATGCCGGGCCGTCGTTATAGCGATGGTTTGCACCAAGCTTTGGAAGCCAAAGAAGGTGTGCGAATCGAAAATGAAAATCAAACGCTCGCTACAGTGACTTTTCAAAATTACTTTAGAATGTATAAAAAACTCGCTGGGATGACGGGAACAGCTGACACAGAAGCTGCAGAGTTCCAAAGTATCTATAATTTAGAAGTCATGGTGATTCCGACCAATAAGCCCATGAGCCGGGAAGACAAACCCGACGTGATCTACAAAACTCAAAAGGCAAAATACCAAGCTGTTTGCAATGAGATTTTAGAGCTTCACCAGAAGAAAGTCCCCGCTCTCGTCGGCACGATCTCCATTGAAAATTCTGAGCTCCTAAGTGGTCTTCTCAAAAAACGAGGTATTCCACACCAAGTTCTCAACGCTAAACAACACGAGCGAGAAGCCGAAATCATTGCGCTCGCCGGTCAGCCTGGGGCCGTTACGATTGCAACCAATATGGCAGGTCGAGGAACCGATATTGTCCTAGGACCCGGAGTGGCAGCAGCGGGGGGCCTTCATATTATTGGGACAGAAAGGCACGAATCTCGCCGCATAGATAATCAGCTTCGAGGGCGTGCCGGCCGACAGGGAGATCCGGGCTACTCTCGATTTTATCTTTCTTTAGAAGACGATCTCTTGCGTATTTTCCAAGGAGAACGAATCAAAGCCCTGATGGACCGTTTTGACATGGATGAAAACGAACCCATCGAATCCAAACTGGTCAGTAAGGCCATTGAAAATGCTCAGAAGAAAGTAGAAGCCCACAACTACGATATTCGAAAGCACCTTCTTCAATACGATGATGTTTTGAACCGCCAACGAGAAGTGGTTTATGAACTTCGGAAACTCATTTTATCAGGACAAAATAGCAAAGAGCTCATTTTAGATATTATTCGTGAGCAAATTGATGCTTTTAGTGCCACTTTTGCTTCTGGCAAATTTCAAAGCGAGTGGGAAACTAAAGGCCTTCTGGACACTTTGCTTTTCTTTTTCGACTCCAATCTGGGATTTTCAGATCAATCGCTAAGGGATTTTGAAAATGCGCAAGCTTTGGCTGGGGAAGTTTTCAAAAGAGCCGATGATCTTTATCAACGTCGTGAACAATCGATGGGTGCTGAAGTGATGCGGCACCTAGAGTCTGTCATTTATTTGGGTTCTATTGATCAACTTTGGAAAGACCATCTGCTCAATATAGATCACTTAAAAGAAGGCGTAGGGCTCAGGGGCTATGCTCAAAAAGATCCTTTAGTGGAATATAAAAAAGAAGGCTTTGCGCTTTTTCAAATGATGGATGAGCAAGTCAAAACAGATGTCATTTGTAAGCTCTTCCGAGTCCAGGTAACTCGTGAAGAGCAAGTGGAAGAAATGCAGCCCAAGGCTCAACCCATGCAATTTCTTCACGGAAACAGCGATGAAGCCGCCCAGGCACCTGCTAAGCGAATAGAGGACAAAGTTGGCAGAAATGATCCTTGTCCTTGCGGCAGCGGAAAAAAGTATAAAAAATGCCACGGGCAATAGAACAAGAGGTAACCTATGCGATCAACCTGCCCTGATTGTCTTAGTCAAGTAGAACACCCTCATGGAGAACCCCAAGTCGTTTGTACGTCTTGTGGATCTACCTACAGTCCTTTTTTGGCTCCAGGGGACAGTCCCGATCCCTCTGAAAATCTGGGATCTGTTGATTTTTCTGAAAGCGCTTCAGCTTTTCAAGAAATTGTGGATTTTGGTCACAATCTCGATCAGAGTGCTCCACCTTCGAAACCGACAGTCGCAGCGGTGGCTCCGGCTGCTGCTTCCAAGCCTAAATTGGCCCCCAGCGAAAGCATTCCTGATTCCTTTATTTTTACGACCACGGATCTCGGACCTCACTACCAGATTCTTCATTGGTTTAGCCCCATCATTCGCATGGTACTTCTTGAAGACGATGCTTCTCCTTTAGAAAGAAACCTAAAAACTTTTCAAGAAATAGCTCAGTCCCTGGGGGCAAATGCTCTTACTGGAATTCGGTGTTCATTAGCCCCAGATAACAAGCGTGCTCTTCTCATGGGGACTCCAGTCAAACGCGAAAAAAGGCAGAGTCCAGTTCTTTAAGACCCATTGGGGCAAGAGCGCTCAAAAGTGCTATGGACACTCTTCGCCCTTATTTGGCAGGAGCTTCCATTCTAGATTTATTTGCGGGCCACGGGCGACTTGCTTACGCAGCTCTTGAGAATGGAGCCCATCGGGCTCTCCTCATAGAAAAAAATCGAACCACTGCAAAAGAATTAGAAGATCTTCGTCCCAAAAAACTTCTCAAGCATCAAGAGAGTCGGGTCCTTTGCCAAGATGTTTGGACGTTTTTAAAAGTTCCCGGCTCAGATTTATACGACATCATTTTTGCAGATCCGCCGTTTCCGGAATGGAGTGAGTCGTTTGAAAAGCAACTCTTTGCGGCGCTTCCCAGCTTCTGCCATCCAGGAACTATTTTGCTTGTGAAAATCCCAAGCAAAGTGCTAATTTCCTCTCATCATCCAGGGTTTACGCTCTGGAAAATCAATCACTTCGGAGAATCTCAGCTCGCGTACTTTACCTATGGGAAAACAAACGAATAAACTGATTCGCGAACCCAAAAGAGTGATTTATCCAGGCACTTTTGATCCCATTACGAATGGTCATATTGATATGATCCAACGCTCTTTGGAAGTCTTTGATGAAGTGATTGTTTTAGTAGCTCACTCTTTAAAAAAGAAGCCCGTTTTCGATGCTCCTTTAAGAAAAAAACTGATTGAAGACTGCTTCAAGAATGACTCTCGTGTTTCAGTTGAAATTTACGATGGCCTACTAGCGGATTATGCCAAGAAACATAAGATCCATGCAGTCCTAAGAGGTCTTAGAGTCGTCTCTGATTTTGAATACGAATTTCAAATGGCTACAATGAATCGAAAAATGAATCCCAAGCTCCAAACCTTTTTTCTCATGGCTTCGGATCATTTCTTTTTTGTTAATTCTACTTTAGTCAAAGAAGTATTTTCACATGGGGGAAGTGTCAAAGACCTCGTCCCCCCTCATGTAGAAAAGAAAATGCGTGAGGTACTATGTTAAAATTTGCAACTCGTGTCCAATCATTGAAATCTTCCTCGATCATGGAGATTTCTGCAAAAGCTCAGGAACTTAAAGCTAAAGGACACGATGTGATTAGTTTGGCTGCCGGTGAGCCCGATTTCAATACTCCCGAACCCATCCAAAAAGCAGCCACTCAAGCTATGGCCGAAGGGATTACACGCTACACTCCAGCGCCGGGGTTTCTGGCTCTTCGTGAGACGATTGCCCAAATGGTGACTCAAGAAAATGGTTATGAAGTGAGCCCCGAAGAAGTGACGATTGTGTCGGGAGCCAAACATGGTATTTACCTCACGCTTCAGTGTCTTGTAGATCCGGGAGAAGCCATTTTAGTCCCCACTCCTGCTTGGGTGAGCTATAGCCCGATGGTGGAATTAACTGGAGCTCACATTATTCCTCTGCCTCTTTTTGAAGAAGATGGCTACCGTCCCAATACGGACAGATGGAAGGGACTTGCGATTCCGCCAAACGCAAAAGGGATTATCATTAACTCCCCCAACAACCCCACGGGAGTCACGTATTCCAAAGAAGATCTCACTCGCCTAGTGAGCTGGGCTCTGCAGAGGAATCTGTGGATCCTCTCCGACGAGATCTACGAGAAGCTTCTTTACGATGGAGCCCAACACACTAGCGTTTCGGCTTTGGGTCCTGAAGCTAAGAACTCCACTATAACAGTGAGTGGATTCTCAAAAAGCTATAGCATGACGGGATGGCGGCTTGGTTGGACGATTGCTCCTAAGGAATTCTCAAAAAAATTAGGAGCCCTTCAAAGTCAGAGCAATAGCCACACGACAAGCTTTGTTCAATGGGCTGCAATGACTGCAGCAAAGCTCCCCTCTTCTATTTTAGAGGGAATGGTAAAAGAGTTTGATTCCAGGCGAATCTACTGTATGAAACGCTTAGATTCGCTATCAGATTATCTCACTTATGTAAGACCCAATGGAGCTTTTTATATTTTCATTAATTTATCTCGCTTCCTGACCAAGAAAAAAATGTCGGATACTGATTTTGCTAAAGCTCTTTTGGAACAGGAATACTTAGGGGTGGTTCCAGGATCTTCGTTTGGAAAAGAAAACTGTATGAGGATCTCTTATGCAACTTCTCTTAAAAATCTAGAAAAAGCCTTTGATAGATTAGAGGTTTTTCTGAAAAAACATTCTTAGAAAGAGTGCCCGAGTTCCACATAAAGAGCTGAGCCCTCCGGAGTGAGAGCAAAATCACTCCTCACAATAAAACGATCATTCCAAGTAATTCGAGTTCCCCAACCCGTTGAGGCATGGATATTTCCCAATTGAAACGGAATGAGCTCATTCCACACGCGACCAAAATCAAGCCAAGGCACAAGCACCAATTCAAGTTTCTGCTTTGCCCATCGAAAAGTCATAGCTTGCCACCGAAGCTCCCACCCCAAAGCCAATTTAATATGATCAATGAAGCGATTGCTCTGATACCCTCTTAAAAACTTATCCCCCCCAAACCCAATAGTACTATCTGACCCCCCCACAGCTCCCAATTCGAAAAAAGGCGGGTTTCCGGAAAGAGCCTCAAATAAAGTTCGATGAGCAAAAGTGAGTTGGGGATGAAGATTCCAAAAATGTCGGAAAGTATAAGTGGTTCTTAAAAAGTCATAATCACTCCCTAAACGCGAAGTAGACCAATTGAGAAAAATTTCATGAAAAGTGCCTCGTCTTGGGTTTGGAGCAAAATCCAAAGCATCATAAACCAAAGCAAACCCAACAAAGTGGGTTTTTCCCCCCTGAATTCCAGAGGGCTTTTGGGTGTCTAGAAGAGAGCCCGTGGGGTAAGTAACGTCAGTCCATTTTAAACCCAAAAGAGGCCCCATTTGAAAATACCGATTCACGTACTTTAGGATGGCCAAATTAAAACCTGGTCCAGTGCGTTCATTTTTATAAAGAGGCGCATCTTGTTTGATGAGATTCCTATCTACTTGAGTATCATTGCCCAGCCCAAAATACCGAAAGTTGATGTCTCGGTTATAGGAAACACGCGCTGTAATATGGTACTGATTGTTAAACGCATAAGGAAGATCCAAACGAAGAAAGTGTTTGTATCTACCCGCATCGCTTGCAAGGGCTTGAGCCGCTATTTCCATTTCATGGGGATCCTCGCGTTTAATGTTTGCAAATACAGCATTGAGTCCTAGGTTAAAACCTGTGTCTGAGCTCGGAAAAAGAAGTGGAATCCCTTGAAGGGTCCACGGATCCCCCAAAAACCGAAATCCCTTTCGGCTGACAATTTTATCGATTCTTCCTGCGACTTCTTCGCCAAACTCTTCAAAATCCTTACCGACTCGAGGCTTTTTTCTTTTTTCGGAAGGGTCTTTATCAAAGTACTCTGGATCTTGGATGTCTCGATGATTCGATTTTAATTCAGGAATATCGGGGGCCACTCCCATAAGGCTTTGACTGAGTAAAAGTAGAAAAAGACTAAACGACTTTAAGCGCATCAGAAATGGATCCCTATTCCAGAACCCAGAAAGGCTCCAGACAAATCAAGCCCCTTTTCGGAAGGTAAATACTTCTCCGTTCCCGATTTTAGAACTCCCAAAGAAACTTGCCGATAGCCCGCCTCTAAAATCCAAGAAATATTTTGAATAAATTTTAGCTGGGCTTGAATTCTCGCTTCATAAATCACTGGTGTTTGATCCGTTTGATATTTTTTTTGGCTTGGCTGAAGCACTTCGAGTTGCAAGGGGAGCCCCGCTCCTACAGATAAAAAATAATGCATTCGAGGGTTCCCAAAACGAGTCCCCAGTTCAAGACCCAAGACTTTGAGACTTAGACTATCCGTCTCGGCCTCCCCCCCCCCAATTTAAAGTCGAATCTCCAAGCCAATGACTGTAGCGAATTCCCAAAGCCCACTTTTGAGAAACTTGAGCATGGAAACTTCCTTGAAGAGTGTACGCATTTTGAAGCCGCCAATCCCCTGTAGCTTGGACAGTGAAAGGGGAAAAAAAAAACGGGGCTAGAGAAGCCCAAACAAGACCCAAGCAAAAACCCAAAAATGAAAAGGCGAAGTTTCATGAGAACTTCTTTATTTTACCGGTCTTTGATGGGTTTGGCAGCCACAAGATTTTGAATCTTCTCTTTTGACCAGTTTCTGAATCGATCAATATAGGCATAAGCTGCGGGGACTACGACAAGGCTTAAGAAAGTGCTCGAAATCAACCCACCAATAATGGCTACTCCCATATTGGTCCTTTGCCTCGAAGCTTCGTTGAGACCAATCGCCACGGGAAGCATTCCCGCAATAAGAGCAAAAGTCGTCATTAAAATGGGACGAAGCCTGAGTTTGCCGGCCTCTAAAATCGCTTTTTCTCGGGGCATCCCCTCTGCCATGAGTTGCTGAGTACAATCCACCAGAAGAATGGAGTTTTTACTGGCCACTCCTAAGAGCAAAATACAGCCAATCATCGAGTTAATATCCAAAGACTGGCCGCTCATAAAAAGTGCATAAAAAGCGCCACAAGCTGCCAAAGGCAATACCAACATAATGGTAAAGGGAGTCACAAAAGATTCGTAAAGACTCGCCAAAACCAAATAAATAAAAATCACAGAAAGGGTCACTGCTACAATCACACTTGAAACAAGCTCTTGAAAATTCTCTGCTTGCCCAACGAATGCGTACCTGACTCCCGGAGGAAGCTTGATATCTGTTTCAAACATCTTTCGTATATCACTCATGACTCCACCCATTCCCACTCCACCCGGAGTGAGATCTGCCATGATCTGTACAAACCGTCCCCTGTCTTGCCGACTGATGGTCGAGGGACCCGTCGTTTCAATGGGGTTAGCCACTCTCGAAAGCTTTACAAGTCGAAAGTTCATATTCGGTACAAAAGTTTCATTGAAATACTGCTTCAAATCTCTTTGATCCTCTTTGAGCCTCACTCTTACGTCATACTCCCTGCCCTTTTCTCTAAACACCGCTGGTACACTTCCTTCAATGAGAGTTCTCAGTTCTGCCCCAACCATCGAACTTGAAATCCCAAAGCGCTCAGCTTTCTCTTTGTCCACGGCCACTTGAAATTCCGGTTTCCCTGGACGGAAGTTAATATCAGGATCTTTAAGACCCGGATGAGCTCGGAGTTTATTAAGAAGCTCGTTTCCAATGCCAACAATTTGATCCAAATCATTCCCAATAATATTGATGTTAAAGGGACGCATTCCCACTCCAACCATGTCCACATCTTTAACCGTAGGGTTTGCTTGCGCAAAGGGTTTTAACTGGTCGCGAATGACGTCTTTAAACTGTGACGTGTTGTATCGGCGCTCTTTAGCTGGGACAAGCTCCACGAAAAAATTAGCAAGATTGGCTTCTCCCTGGTCATTTCCGACAGTCAGAGTGGTGGTTTTGACTTCTGGGTTTTGGTGAATGGCCTTCTCCACTTGCAGAGCTAGTTCAGCCATCGTGTTGAGACTGGTTCCAGGAGGCATATCTAACCCCACAGAAAATTCCCCCATGTCTTGAGCTCCCAGAAACGTTTTTGGAACTTTGTAAGCAGCTCCCAAACTCACTAAAAAAATAGCCACTGCACCGACAAGGACTTGTATAGGTTTTTGAAGAGTAAACTCAAGCGTCTTTACGTACTTCGCTTCCAGCCAATCCTGGAACTTCCTAAAGGCCAAAAGCGATTTCCCTACGGTGCTTCCCCAAAGTCCGGAAGTTTTAATTTCATGAGAAGCCCCTGCAAAATAAGCAGAAAGCATTGGAGCCACTGTTAAAGCATCAAGAGTAGAAATCAACACAGCAAAACAAATAGTGAGTCCAAACTGTTTAAAAAATTGTCCCACCACTCCTGATAAAAAAGCAATGGGTCCAAACACAGCAAGAACCGCAAGGGAAGTGCCAATCACTGCAAGAGTCACTTCCTTCGTTCCACGAGAGGAAGCCACCAGGGGAGACTCTCCATTCTCTATATGTCTAAATATGTTTTCTCGGACCACAATGGCATCGTCTACTAAAAGCCCCACAGACAAAGAAAGCGCCAAAAGCGTCATCACATTTATAGAAAATCCTGCAAGAGCCATCAAAATGAAAGCTCCCAAAAGTGAATTAGGAAGTGCCAGCCCTGTGATAATTGTGCTTCGACCACTTCCTAAAAAGAAAAAGACTACAATGATCGTCAGGATGATTCCAAAAAAGATAGATTCTGTGACATCGTCTACATTTGCTCGAATGGGTTTACTTCCATCTTGCACTACTTGCAAAGTGGCGCTTTGCCCCCGGCTGGCAAGCTCGTTTTGAATTTCGCTGACTTTCCTTTTAACTTGATCCACGACTCGAATCGTATTGGCCCCCGACTGCCGATAGACGTTTAAGAATAAGGCCGGTTTCCCATTGAGAAACGATCGCGTTCTTTCATCTTCTAATTCATCGGACACCGTTCCCAATTGCCCTACCCGAACAGGAACATCGTTCCCAATGAAACTGACGACTGTCGCAGCCACATCCTCAACAGTCCGAAACTCCCCCAGAGTACGATAAACAATATCTTTGG
>OGVY01000085.1_pt1 | contig 15424 bp, 16 predicted proteins | sample 1575871 | NCBI WGS metagenome assembly OGVY01 (sample SAMN07581536, study PRJEB24739) | freshwater metagenome
GTTTCCCAGTCACGATAAGGAGGCCGTTGAAAGAGCTGGAGCTGTTGCTGGGGAATGGAGAGTTCCAGAGGTGCTGACTGTGACTGTGCAGGAAACGAGGTCCGAGTTTCTCGAGGCAGTAATTCTACAAGAAGATGTTTTCTTTAAAAAAGCTTCAAAATAGGTCGACTTTTAAAGTGAATACTCAAGACTTGGAGCGCGGCCTCACCCAAGTGATTGCCAATCGACTTTCAGAAATCCTTGTAGATTGCGGAGCTACTTGCCTTGGAAGCACCAACCAAGCGGGTTTTAGGAGCCGATTTAATCTTAGAAGAAATCAATTACCTCAATTAGGCACATTAACTATTCCCACAACGGTAGATTTAGATGCTTTGAAGCTTAGACCCAATGTCTCAAGTTTCGCTGAAATGACTGCTGCCATTGAGAGGTGTAAATTAAAAAATGGAGCCGTTTTACCAGCATTAGGCGAGCCCGGGAATTTTTACTTTTGCCTTTCGTTTTCTAACTTAGAGCAATCTCCCGGATTAAAAATGGGAACAAGCAGTAACTCACTTATGCAGTCAGAAACTTTTGCTGAAATTCGGGCTCACCTAATTAACACTGAGGACAAGAATCAAAGCTACCAGTCTATAGTCGCTTTGACGCCAACTCTTTTTACTCAACCTACTCAAAGAGATCTTACGGGATATCTGATTTACTATCGGATTTACTCAATCCGGCCAGAAGATTCTAAAGCTCGCATTTTGAAATTTGGCACTCGTCTCATTCCAGCATCTGAAGCTCGGGGAAGTTAAATGAAAAACCAAAAGCAGACTGGGGTAACTCTCATAGAGCTCATTGTTGGGATGGGACTTCTTGCTTTTTTTGCAGTGGGAATTGCCTCTTATATGCGTGGGCACACCCTTTCTTTAATGAATCAACAACAAAAGACCTTCGTGCAAGGAGAGCTAAGAGAGTTTCTCTCTCGCTTAGAGAAAGTCGCTCTGGGTTCCACTGAAGTCGCAGTTGGGGGACTTTTAAATTTGCAAATCCGATCAGCCCTAAGCGGCCGGTGTCTAACAGTAGATAGAGCAGCTTTAAATAATTTAGCGGATGCCACAAATATCTATCAGTGGGATTGCCTAGGAGAGCCCATTCAACTTTGGAGATTGCAACACGTATTTTCTTATTCAAATAATAGAGGAGGTTATCAAGTCATTGCTCGGCACAGCAATAAATGCATGGAGGTTCAGGATAGTGAAGTTGTTACTGGTTCAAATGTGCAACAAGGATCTTGTCTTGGAGAAACACAATTAAATCAAGTTTGGAAATTAGAACAACCGACGGCGGGAGCAGTCGAATTTCTTCTTAAGCCTCAGCACGCTCTGAACCAGTGCCTCGATATTTCTGGAGGGCAGATAGCAAATGCAAGTAACATCCAGCAGGAAACTTGTAATAGCGGAGCTAGACAAAAATGGACAATAATCAACCCAAGTCGCCCAGGATTTGTCCCAAAATTGAATCTTAATGCCACAAACCCTACAATCTATTCTGAACTTGATTTTGCTCAGAGAAATCGAACGGGTAATTTTATAGCGAGTTACTTTGTCACAGAGTGCGTGGCAAAACCTGCCGATCTTCCCACTCTTCCCGCAGCTCAAGATTGCATGCAGTGTCCAGCCAATCAAATGCCAGTTGTGACCAACGGATTAGGAACACGCCTTTTTCCTCCAGGAAGTGGAGCTGCATCAATGGGAGCTTTTGCTGGGAGTCTTTGCGTGACGGAAGATTATAATAATTCAGCTCTTTCTCTTCGCCTGATTGGCTATGCTCAAGAAGCAGGAAACCAATTGATCTCGTACCAACTCAATGGCAGCATCCCTAAGAGTACGAGTGGAATCAAACGGAATAAAATTCTTGCCAAGTAAATTAAACCCCTAAGTTAAGTAAACCGATAAGAAGAGTGAGGATAGCTCATGGCTCTCATCACTCCCATTCAAACACTTCCCAATTACGTAGTGGATAAGCTTGCTGATTCAGATAGTCAAAGTCGCCAGCGGGAGAAAAGAAAAGAGAACGAAAAAGATTCCACGTCCATTCAAAACACCCAAGAAAACAAGTTGGCATCACTTCCTGAAGAAAAGTCTGCTCCCGATTTGTCTCTAGATCCCTGTCAGCAACTTGACACTGAAACCACTGTGAAACTTCTCGATGAGCAAGTCAAAACCTCCGCTCAGAGCAGCGCTCCGTATGAAACCGTCAAAAATCTAACTCCAGATATTAAGTTCGTCCGAGAGATTTGATTCGGCTCTTGGTAAAGTTTCCCTTCCTGACATATAATTATATTAAGTAGTTTTTCTCTTCCTTAAAGCTCCTTATCAACCAAAAACATTTAAAAAGGCTTCGGAGGATCAGTGCCTGATCTGACAGTAGATTCCAACCAGGTTCAAGGGCTCAGCCCTGAATTTGCCAAAGCTTATACGGCCACCCTTCAGGCCGAAAGAAAGCCCATTGAAGCTTTAGAGAAGCGTAAAGAAAAGATCCAAGAGAAGACCAATTTGCTTAACGATCTCATTTCAAAAGCAGATGGATTGAGGCAAATCCTTCCGGGTTTGGGAACCCCTTTTGCCATGCGAGAGTTATCTTTTACATCCGATGACCCCAAAGTCATTACAGGATCCGCAGATAAAAGCCTTGCCGAGCCAGGAAAACACGACATAGAAGTACTGAATCTGGCCAGCGGCCCCAGTGCCCTCACAAATGCTTTCCCCGATCCAAACGAAACTCGAATTGGAACTGGCTATCTCACTTTCACCACTCAATCGGGAGATACCAAAGAAGTGTTTATTGATTACGACAATTCCACTCTTGAGGGAATTGCAAGTTCCATTAACTCTGCCAAACTTGGACTGACTGCTTCAGTAGTAAATGATGTGAGCGATCCAGAGAATCCCTACCGCCTCTTAGTGAGTTCTGCGCAAGTGGGCGCCCAAAGCAATGTGGAGTATCCTGAGTTCTATTTTACGGGCGGCGAAGAAGATTTTTTTATTTCTGAAAAAAAGGATGCAGGTAATGCAGTCCTAAAGTACCGAGGCATTCAAGCTGAGAGCCCTTCTAATGAACTCAAAGATCTCATCCCAGGAGCTGTTATAAATTTAAAAGGTGTTACAGATCCCGGAAGGCCTTTGACCGTTACCATTGAGCAGGACATTCCTCAAACCACTGTGAAAGTGAAGGATTTGGTCGAAAAGACGAATCAGATCCTTGGGTTCATTCAACAGCAAAGCACCATGGATGAAAAGACAGATACCAGCCGAACTCTTGGCGGAGAATACTCTATTCGAATGGCTGAAGAGCGCATCCGCTCAGCTCTAAGAGAAAATCTCTTGGGGCAAGAAGGCACTACGATTCAAGCTCTTTCGGATGTGGGGATTCAAATGACCCGGAAGGGGACCCTCAACTTTGACGAGAAGAAATTTAGTTCAGCCCTAGAAAAAAATTTCGACGAAGTAGTGTTTCTTCTCACGGGCGATGGAGCAACTTCTGGAGTGATCCCAAAACTCAGTCGAGCCATTGCTTCTCTTTCAGCACCCGGCTCTGGCCTTCTGAGCAGTCAAAGAAAGAATTTCGAAAATCAAATTCAAGGCATTGATAAGAATATTCAAAGAACTGAAAAAGCAGTTGAGATTCGCGCACAAAATCTTAAGAACTCCCTTTCAAAAGCGCAAGCAGCGATTCAGGCAATTCAAAATCAAGGTGGCGCCATCGCAGGAGGAGCAGGAGCGATGCCCCCGGGAATAGCAGGTTAAATGAATCAAAGGTAACTCATGGAGAAAAAGAAAACTTCATTTCAGGCCTACTCAAAAACAAACATTCTGACCGCCAGCAAAGAAAAAGTTCTCCTCATGCTTTATGACGGTTCGATTCGATTTCTAAAGGCAGCGATAGCTGCTTGTGAGCAAAATAATTCCAAGGAAAAAAACGAGAAAGTTGGGAGAGTGATGGATATTGTGATTGAATTAAGATCCACTCTTAGGCCTGAAAGTGCTCCGGAGATTTGCCAAAACCTCGAAGGGCTTTATTCTTTTGTCCAGGAACGACTTCTAAAAGGCAGCGTGGAAAATAATCCTCAGCCCCTCCAAGAAGCTCTCCAAGTGTTAACGACTTTGCGCAGTGCCTGGGATGAGGCCATTCAAAGCTTAAAGACTTAATTTACAAGGGGGATACCATGGAAGAAGTACTTCACTACTTGGAAATGAAAAACCATTTCTATGAGAAGTTTTACACGATCACCAAAAAGCTTTTAGACCAAGTGGCCCGGAACGACTGGAACGATTTGGAATTTTTCGTGGATAGTCGTGAGCGAATTTTGAATATTATTCGGTCGTTTGATGCCAAGATCTCTTGTGTGGTTGAAAATGAAGGGGGAAAACTACAACCCCAAAAAGAAGACCGAGCTTTGATGAATCAGATGATGAAGGCTCGAAAGTATTTGGCGGATAAAATCCTCGAGCTTGATTTACAGGTGATTGCCGCTATTGATGAGTATAAAAATGAAACTATCCGAGAGCTGAAGAAAACCGTAGAGACGCAGCAGCAAATGAATGCCTTTGAAAAAAACGCAGTGCCGCAACGACCTCTGACTCGAACGGGAAAAGCCTAAAGAAACGTCAATTTCCTGGCAGTCTTCAAAGCATTCCTGACAGAGTTCCCCAAAATGACCTCAAGGGATCCTTTTGTTTTCGGGCCTCTATCTTCTTAGTTCTGTGGCACGAGCCTTGCTCACTTGTAGTTCCATACTCCTATGGAATCCAAACGCTTCAATGCTCAGAATCAAGATTCTCCCTTTTTTGCTCTCATTTCTGACGCTGAGCAAGTAGACGTCCAGGAAATCCTAGAAACGCATGCGCAGGAAAATCCTCAAAGATCTTTTCTCGTCAAAATCACTCCAAAACCCTCAAATCCCAGCGCCAAGACTCCCCAAAGCTTATTTGATAATGCCAAGCTCCTTATGGCTAATGGAGACTACCTCCTAGCTCGAAATCTTTTCAGTTTCCTGCTCAGAAAAAATCTCAGAGATGAATTAGCAATGGAGGGATTGGGCATTTGTTTTTTAAAGCTTCAAGAGACTCTAGCTGCCAGAAAGTGTTTCAAAGCACTCTGGGAAATGCATCAGAAGAATCGGTATGCGATTTACTTGGGATTAAGTTATTTGGCTGAACAAAAAGAGGAAGAAGCCTATTCCGTTTTTCGACAAGTAAATCAAGAAATGAACATTGACTCAGATGTTGCTTTTGAGTTCTACAAAGGCTTCGGGAATATCCTTTTTAAAAAGCAAGTTTGGACTGAAGCAGAGCAGTTCTATCAAAAGGCCTTAGCTCAATCTCCTGCATCTGAAGCTATTTTGGCCAATCTTGGAACTCTTGAAATACAAAGGAAAAATCCCGAGAAAGCAAAAGAGTACTTCAAGAAAGCGCTGGAAATTAACGCTAAGAGCTCTAAGGCCCATGCAGGAATGGGATTAATCAAACTAGAAGAGGGAAATTCGGCCGTTGCCATTTCCTGTTTTCGTTCAGCACTAGATTGCGATTCTCAAAATACGTTAGCCCTCAAAGTGTTGATGAGCTTAGGAGAGCAATGGGTGACGAGCGAAGAAAAAAAACAAAGACTTCTCAAGTTTCTTGAGTCAGATCCTCAAAATGGAGAAATGCGCTACTTTCTGGGCAAGCTCCTTCTGCAAGAAAATCAATTTTTTGAAGCAAGTAAAGAAATCGATAAAGCAGAACAAGCTTTGCCTCAAGACGAAAGAATCCAGAAACTTAAAAAGATTTTAACTCAAAACAGACACTGGGGGAGATCATGAAAGAGATTCTAATGGAACAAGAGATCAATCAAAACCCAACTCTCACCCCTCAAGGCCTGGATTTTAATATATCCGGTCAAGAAATCCCATCGGGTCAGACACCTCTTTCAGCAACAGATTTGAATTTGTGGGCTGAATCAGGTTTGGATATTGCGATTACGAGCGTGGAAAGAGTTAAGAGCAGTTTGATACGCTCCTCGGAATTATTTCGGGAGCAGGATTCTGCCCTAGCCAATCGATTTTTTGTACAGTGTGTTGAGGGCCTTCAACGCTTCATGGAATCGATATCGAAAACAAAAGCTGCCTTGAAACTAGATTTTGCTAAAATCCCCACAGAGTCGGGAACCTTAGCAGATACCGAGCAATCCATGCTTTTCATTCTGAAAGGCATGTTCCAAAATCAACAAAGAAAAGAATATGAAGAAATAGCAGACAAAATTGAGTATGAGTTGATTACGAACCTCTGCGCGTGGACCACTTCTCTTAATCGAATCCGTCAGACTTTAATTGCCGGCAATTAGAATCTGAATCGAGCTTCCTTCGGGTGGGGCCACTTGAAATGTGATTTCTTGGGCAACCGTATTCAGCGTCCAAGGAATCTCCAAGCTCTGTCCATTTCGATCAGTCACTGAAACTCTGAGCTTTGATGGATCTGAAACTGGGCTTTCTAGTTTGAAAGTTCTGGGTAAAGCCTTTAATCGAAGGCCTGACAAATCAATCCCGCTAGAAAAAGAAGAACATAAATTAGCTGTATCTCCTTTTAGCTTTCGAGCAAGCCTAAAATATCTATCCTGAAACCAAGCCCCTCCTGTTGGACGGATAGCCCCTGTGCCCACTTTATCGATGTCTGCATTGTTTCGAGTAGCACAGCGAATATCGCTCATAGTGGTGGAAGAGGAAGCGGGGATATAGTTGATAGCATAAGCTCTTACTAATTCTTCTTTGTTTCCTTTAAGACTGAGCAAAGAAGCAGCAACGTAATCCACTGGATCTTGAGTCACTCCTGGAAACACAGAAAAATCATCTCCATCAGAAATAAAAACTAAAACTAAAGGCACTCCACTGCGAGGTTGAAAGTGGGCACTCAAGGAAAGAAGAGTTGCTTCAAATCCTGTGTTTTCCGCACCTGTTTGTAAGTTAATGACTTGAGAAAGTAAGTTTCCGAAAATACTGACTCGTTCGTTCAGACTCCCTAAGTTTTTGGTCAGAAGAGTTCCAGCCGGTTTCAAAGCTCCACGGTTTTTTAAAGTGTCCATGGTGGTAATTCCCATCTGGTAATTTCCAGATAAATTATCTAGTCGAACAAAAAAGTTTTGAGCTTCAGTGACTAAATGCTCTCTGACCCAATTCATGGGTGACCGATCATCAATAACCCAAAGAATATCTAAATAGGGTGGATTCCAATCTTGAATAAAAGCTTGGGCACGCCCCGAAGAAAGAAAAGATTCACGTTGGGCACATCCAGAGACCAAAATAATAGCGGCCATCAGCACTAAGGACAAAACTGCAATACTAGCTTCTTTAAATCTTTTCATCACACGACCCGCTTTCGAAAGGCTCGTAGCCAACCAGTGTCCACACTTTGCAAGCTCAATTCCAGGGGAGGGTATTATACAAGTAATTGATTTTATGAGTAAAAAAGCAATCCGAGAGAGGGACAAAGGCCCCTAAGTAACTGTAATTTTGTGTACACCCAAGACCAAAAAAAGCCCTAAACCTAATTAACGCGCTGCCGATAAGACTCAAGTAAGGAGTCAGTTATGAGTTCACTTAAAAAGATTCTTTGGAGATTCAGCCTTGCTTTGGTTTTTGTCTGGGCGCTCACAGGGCAAACGGCTTATGGAGAGCTTTATCAAGCGGGTGGAAATAACACTAAATCGGTGAGCCGGACTGGGATTCAAGTCCAAAGATTCAAAGGAGGGAACACGGATAGTGGAACTCAAGGGCTGATGCTTGGCTTAAGATCAAGCCGCTATTTATACAAAGGTTTTAGTCTTGGATTAGAAGTCGTTGCAGGAGCTCCAGAAGATGGATCGGTTGTTGATAACAATCTTCTCTACACAGGACTCACTTTGGGTTGGGATCAAACTTTTTTTAAGATCTTCACTTATGAATTTAACGTTCTTTTGGGATATGGCTATGGCAAAAGCCAAAATCTTAATGCTAACGGCGATGGATTTACTATCCAACCTCAAGTGGGATTGGGTTTTACTTTAGTGAATGGTTACCGTTTGACCTTTGCACCTGGCTACCTCTACATGCCTCGGACCAATGGGTTTAGCGGTTTTACTTTTTCGTTGCGCTTAGATCGAAAATCAGAATCAGCTCCAGCTAAGGCAGTAAACGACTAATCTCCATGACGGCTTAAGAAAAATAGACTACTTTGGAGTCCATGGGGGAAACGCACAAAAAATCACTTCTAGGAATTGTATTTCTGACGGTTTTTCTAGATCTCATCGGATTTGGAATTCTTATTCCCATTCAACCCTTCTACGCTCAAAAACTCGGAGCAAGCCCAGCTCTTATCACTCTTTTGGGAGCTTCTTTTTCAGCAATGCAATTTTTGTTTGGTTCGTTTTGGGGACGCTTGTCTGATCGTCTGGGGCGTCGACCTATTATGCTGGTGAGTATTGCTCTGACTGCAAGTGGTTATCTTCTGTTTGGATTGTCTCAGAGTTTATTCGTTCTCTTTTTAGCTCGGATGCTTTCGGGATTGGGGAGCGCCAATATCGGAACAGCTCAAGCAATTATTGCAGACAGCACGGATCCTCAAAATCGTGCCAAAGGGATGGGGCTCATTGGAGCTGCTTTTGGTTTGGGTTTTATTTTTGGTCCCGTGCTAGGGGGCTTAGTAGTGAAATTTGGTTTAGAAGCTCCAGCTTTTGTGGCTGCAGGGTTATCTGCTATTAACTGGGTTTTTGCATTACTGAAACTTCCCGAAACAAATCCAGTTCAAACTCGTTCCGCATCAGAACTAAAAACACGAGTAAGGCCTCAACTCTCTTGGACCGCTCTCAAACATGCTGCAAGACACCCGCACGTGGGTTATTTGCTTTTTATGTTTTTAATTTTTTCAGCTTCTTTTTCTATGATGGAAAATGTTTTGGGTTTATTCATCCAGCACCATTGGGTTCCGTATTCAGGCTTTAGAAGTGATTTAGAGAGCAAACATGCTGCTAGCCTTACGGCTTATATGCTCATTGTGGTTGGAATTACCGCAACGGTAGTGCAAGGGTATCTCATTGGGAAACTTGCAAAACGTTTTGGAGAAAACAAACTCTTAGCAGTGGGCCCAGCTCTAGTCGCTCTTGCCTTTTTCTTTATTCCTGTTGTGGGCTGGTGGGGTCAGTACCGTGGGATGTTGGGAGTCGCTATTATCATGGCGTGTGGGACAGGAATCACTCATCCTTCCCTTTCCAGTCTTCTTTCTCGATTAGTCGATTCCGATGAGCAGGGTGGCTCTCTAGGATTGGGACAAGCTCTTGCAGCATTGGGACGAGTGGTGGGGCCTGCCTTATCGGGCTCGCTTTTCCAATTAGCACCAGCTCTTCCTTTTTGGACGGGCTCGTTTTTTCTGTTTCTGACAGCAGTGCTTGCTTTTGTTTTCTTGCGACAAGTCAAAAGAACTTAACTCAATTCTAAAAATTCCCTAATACGTCTTACAAAAAACTCAGTCAGTCTTATTGTAATGTTTCTAGCTGATTTTCATCTGCACTCCAATTTCAGTGATGGAAAATTGAGTATTCCCTCTTTAGTGGACTACTTTGGACAAAGGGGTTTTGGAGCGATTGCCATTACCGATCACTTTTGTGAGCAAAGAACCCTGATTGGCAAGACTTCCTCTTACTTAGGGGTTACTTTGACCCACGCTACATTCCCCATCTACCGAGAAATTTTAAAATCCGAGGCCGAAAGAGCTTGGGAGCATTACAGGATGTGTGTCATTCCAGGAGTCGAAATCACTAAAAATTCGATTTCTAATCATCGCTCGGCCCATTTTTTAGTTTTGGGCACGCTTGAAGGAATCGACCCCAATCAAGATATTTCTGATATGAGTCAAACAGTCCGAGAAAGGGGGGGCCTTATTATTGCGGCTCACCCTGTTTCTACAAGAAAAATGGAAAAACAAACTTTTCATCTTTGGGATAGACGCTATGAACTCAGAGATAAAGTAGATGCTTGGGAAGTCGCTAGCGGGCCTTACTGGTTTCAAGAAGTGGAATCTTCGGGACTTCCCCTGATTGCCAATAGTGATTTTCACTCTTTTCACAACATGACATCTTGGAAAACTCTTTTAAAATGTGAAAAGAAACAAGAAGCTGTTTTGGATTCAATTCGAAAACAAAAACTTGAATTTTCTTTTTATCGAGAGGAGAAACGCTTTGACGATCATCTTGGGAACAGGCTTGGTGCTCTGGTTCCTAAACTGGATTCTTTTAATCTGGGGAACGCAGCTAGCTTTTAAAAAGTTTAAAAAGCGGCCCCTCACCCCGAGAACCTCTTATCCCCCCGTTTCTGTTTTGAAACCTTTAAAAGGCGCTGATGAAGGACTTTTTGAAAATCTCAAAAGCTTTTTTGAATTAGATTATCCAGAATACGAGCTCATTTTTTCTGTTACAAATAAAAAAGATCCTGCAGTCAAAGTTGTGGAGCAACTTCTCCAAATCTTCCCACAAAGAAATACCCAACTTCTTTGCGAAAAACGAGAAACAGAACTTAATCCTAAAATCAATAATCTTCTCAAGGCCTATGAAGTCGCTAGACATGAAATTGTTTTAATCAGTGATTCCAATGTTCGAGCGAAAAAAGACTACTTAAAAAATCTACTTCCCGATCTCACTCCCCGAGTGGGGATTATCACGGCAGTCGTAGCGGGCACCCACGCGTCATCGCTTGGGGGCTGGTTGGAAGCTTCTTATTTAAATACGTTTCTTTCAAGATGGATGCTCCTTACTAAACAACTAGGCTTTCCAAGCGTTGTAGGAAAATCGATGCTCTTCCGAAAAGAAACATTGAAGCGATTGGGGGGACTCAAGACTTTGGGAAGTTATATTGCGGAAGATTATATGGCAGGACATGCAATTCAAAAGCTCGACTTAAAAGTAGAGTTCATGCAAAGCCCTATTCCTCAGTATATTGGAAATTATGGAGTGAATGAGTTTTGGGCACGCCATGTTCGCTGGGGCCGCATCAGAAAATCCATTGCCCCAGTGGCTTTTTTGATTGAGCCTTTCTTTTTTTCTGGAGTGTCAGGGATTCTTGGAGCCTCTGCCGCTTCTTTCTTTTGGCAAATCCATCCGGGCCTCTTTTTTGCTCTGCATTTGATAGCTTGGGCCATTTTAGATCTTTTTCTTTTTTCGCTGATGGATCGGTTTTCTTGGAAATCTTTAGGAGCTTGGTTTCTAAGAGAAGCTTTGGCATTGCCTCTTTGGATAAAAATCCTTTTCGGCAATCAAGTAAAATGGAGGGGAGGGGACTATCGCCTTCTTCAAGGGGGCTTACTTGCAGGAGAAGCGACTCCATGAGTTTCTGGTGGGGAGCTGCAACGAGCAGCCATCAAATTGAGGGAAATAACCAGCACAATGATTGGTGGGCTTGGGAGCAACTGGGAAAAATCGAAGGAAAAGTCACCAGTGGCAAAGCAACTGATCACTGGAACCGCTTTAAAAAGGATTTAGCACTTGCTAAAGAGCTGGGGCTTAATTCCTATCGGTTCTCAATCGAGTGGTCTCGGATTGAGCCCGAAGAAGGAAAGTGGAATCTTGAAGCACTCGATTGGTATGGAAGTCTTTTAGGAGAGTGCGAGAGACTTAATCTGATGCCAATGGTGACGCTCCACCACTTTACGTCTCCCCTTTGGTTTTCTGAAAAAGGCGATTTCACTTCAGATCTGGCCTATCACAAATTTGGCCTCTACGTAAAAAAAATTGCTTCCACTTTAGGCAATCGAATTTCTCATTGGTGCACTTTTAATGAGCCAGTCATTATGTGTATTGGAAAATACTTGGCAAGCTTTCAGCCGCCCGGTATTTACCAGCCCGAAAACTGCTCAAAACTCTTTCATGGAATTTTAAAAGCGCATGTCCGTGCGTATGATCTTCTTCACTCTGAGATTCCCCAACGCCGCGGCCCTTGGAGACATGAGCCACTTAAGGTGGGCTATGCGCATAATCTCATGGATTTTGTACCCGCAAGGCATTGGCATCCCATGGAACGCTTTCTTACTTTTGTGGGGAGGAGTTTTTACAATCAAAGCTGGTTGGATGCTACAACGGGTAAGAAACAGCAGTTTGGAATAACGGGGCTGGTGCCTAACGCTCAAGAAGTTAAAGAAGCTTTGGGAAGAAACACAACAGATTTTATCGGCATAAATTATTACTCGAAAGCGATTATGAGGTGGAGAGCGAAAGGTGAGCTTTTTGAAACGGCTCCGGGATTTCCTTTTGGAGTAGGTTTTAGTGATCCCGGAGAGCCGATTTCTGAAATGGGATGGGGCTTTCATCCCGCGGGACTTGGCCGAATGATAAGGTTTGTGAAGAATTATGGCTTGCCCATTTACATTACAGAAAACGGTATTGCAGATGGCGCAGACACATACCGAAAAGAATATTTAAAGAACCACTTGAAAGAACTTGCTCGGGAAATCAAAGCTGGAGCTGATGTCAGAGGCTATTACCACTGGTCACTGTTAGACAATTTTGAATGGGTCAAAGGTTTCAAACCTCGTTTCGGGCTAGTGGAAGTCGATTACGAAACTTTTCAAAGAAAGCCTCGAGCTTCATTTTATGAGTACCAGTCCATTATCCGTGCTCACGAGGGAGGTTATGCTCCTCCTCAGGAAAAAATTTTAGATAAGCTGTGAGCTTGCCCCAAGCTTCGATTCGTGGGACCTCTGGAAAATTTATGAGACGCCATAAGTCGTCGATGAGAGCTCTGTCGCCGAGAGCTCTTATGACTAGCAGTGAGGGAGAGGCTGGGGGGTAATCTCCAACAGAAAAGTGAGACTTGTCGCATCAGAGCCGTGAAAAGATTTTAGGGCAAGTAGCGTTGAGGGGAAGAAGCAAGCCCCAGGATTTCCATTTGGTTTTGATAAATGTATCGATGCAAGTTGAAGAAATCGAGATAGTGCGAGCGAGCTGCAGAGCTCGTATGATTTTGTGCATGACTCAAGGCTCATTACTCAATTCTGAAGACGAGCCTTTAAGATGCTCCCCTGGGACCGTTGACGGGTTTTTTGATTCTTCAGGGTGACTGAGGTTTGAGAAGAAATGTTTTGTTAAATTGAAATTTCAAAAAAACGGAAATGGCAGCTTCCAGATGCCTTTCCAACGATTTTAATACCCCTATAAAAATCTCTTCTGTGATTCACCAAAGAGCCCTCAAAAAAGGCATGATACAAACTCTTGATGAACCCCACGAAACATTCAGTGCACTTGGTATTACGGGCAAGACTCCCCGTCTTAAGACTTAGAAAAAACAAAACACTTATTTCTCAACTACTTTCTGAAACAGCAGAAAAGTTCCAAGTAAAAGTCTACAACAATTCTCTCAATAGCAATCACATCCACCTCTTAGTTAAAGCCCCCACTCAAAAAAGCTTGCATGATTTTCTAAGAGTCCTGACTGGTCAAATCGCTCAAAGAATCACAGGAGCCGTCAGAGGCAAGAAAAATGAGTTCAGCTTTTGGCTAAGACCTGCTTGGAAAAGAATCGTGTACTGGGGAAGGGACTTCTTCAACTTGCACCGCTACATTTATCAAAACCAGCTTGAGACACTGGGACTCATTTCGTATCAACCCAGGAAAAGAAAACCGCCGCCCTGACTAAAATCTCAGAGCTAAGCATTTTAATGCAGCTGGGAAATGGGCAGGCGACATGCGGCCATAGGCATAAGCGGCCACGGACCTCAAGCACCAACGACCTCACTTTCCGTCGCATGGCAGAAGCCTCTTACTTAGTTTTCCGGATCCCAATAAGAAAAGCGGCCACTATGCACAATCAACCCCTTACATAAATTCCGGGGAGAACCACAAAAAAGATAGAGAACGTCAGGTATGGACAGTTCCTTGACATCCCCCACTTCGTGTCTACACGGGCCTTTAGTGCAAATATCGGCTAGTTCAAATAGGCCTACCTCTTGCACCCTCAGATTCCGTCAGAATTAGAAGGCTTGTATTCTTTAAGTCTTAAGGGCTTAAAGGAAAGGGAAGAGTTTGAAGTTTTGGATCTCCATTTTGAGTATTTATCTGGGCAATCTTGCCTGGAGTGGGGAACTTTTGGAATCCAAAAGCTCAAGTTCCCTTGCTTCTTTAAATTCTTTTCAACAGCTTACTCAAAACCTCAATCAAATTGCTCAGAGAAACCAAGTAAGCTTTAAAATTCCCCCGATAGCTCAGGAACTTCCCAAAATGAGTAGGCCTCAACTTTTTGAAGCAAAAGGCTCACAGCTTAAGCCTTCTAATGAACTTCCAGCTCTTTCTGTCGATAAAACTCGAGTGAGCTCTCAAGAACTCAACCAATTGGGCTTTGACAGCTACGGGAATCTCAATAGCCTTATTGAAACGGCACAAGACACGTTAAAATCGGAAGGGTTTTTAAATCTTCCTAAAGCTCGCGTTTTGGATCCCTCTGTTGGAGAAAAGTGGAATAACAAACAAGCCCTCGATTCGCCGCCTAGAAAAGAAGTGGAAGCAGAAAACGCTGATGTGCTCACTGCTTTGAGCCCCAAAAACACTCGATTCGGAAAAGACCGATATGACAACAACCCGTTTCAAGGAAAGCCTGAGACACAAGCCAGTAGTATCCCGAATTGGAATAACGCTGGAGATTCCCCATCTTCTTCCCAAACGCTTGCGCCCCTTCCTGTAGAAATCACGGAAAGCAAAGATAAAGAGGAAGATGAAGACCCCGAAGTAAAAAGACAACGAGAAGCTCGAGAAAATTTTGAAAAAACCATGAAAGAATTTGCGGAGCGCACGGAAGACAAAGAAGCTTTTCAGTTAGTCGACTATTACGATTTGAGAAATGTCCTATTTAAAAACGAAAACCTCTTAGGTTCTTTTGAAAATGACGATATCGATGAGCGTTTTATCAAAAATGCTAAGACTATTTTTGATCGGTTTGGAGAAAAAGACAGCTCTTCTGAAAGAAGATCGTTTGAAAAGTTTCTTAAAAGAGTTCAGCCTCAAGCTTCCGTCTTTGGAAATCCCCTCTTGAGAAAACAGCAAAATGGCATTGGAAGACGGCCCGAAGTCCATCAATAGCTTAAATTAAAATAAGAGGTTTACCGAAGCAGTCAGGTCTGGTCCTTTCCAATCAAAAGGATAAGAAACCACCAAAGTCTCCGAGCCTTGAAACGGAGCTGCTTGCCAAGACTTATCCATGAAAAGTCGCAGAGGGACAGCCACTCTTGCTATGAAGTGATCGGAAGCATACTCCAACCAAGGGCTCCAGGAAAAAAACATGTGTTCGGATAAGATTCTTTTATCGACTGTGCTCTGCACGACACCTAACTCTTGTTCCTTAGAAAGTTGGTAAGACCACCCTAAAGGAACAAGAGTATGGGTATCGTGACTGGGAAAC
>OGVY01000086.1_pt1 | contig 15414 bp, 22 predicted proteins | sample 1575871 | NCBI WGS metagenome assembly OGVY01 (sample SAMN07581536, study PRJEB24739) | freshwater metagenome
GTTTCCCAGTCACGATATGCTGGGCGGGATGGGCTCCCGGTAGAGCGGCTGAGGGCTGGTACTGAGGCACAGGGGGTACGGGGGAGAAGTAGAGCGCTTCTAGCCGTGCCATCGATGCTTGGTGGGCATACTCCTCAGCGGTGATTAGTCGATCGAGGCGATTCTCCCGGCGCTGGCGGGTGATTTCCGACCTCACCGCCCCCACCTTGGCTTCTTGGCTCAGGGCGTAGGCCATAGCCGTGGCGGTACCGGTAGAGATGGTGGCGATCGGGAGGGGCATAGGAATGAAAATTGGCAGAATGATCCCGCCGATGCTCCATGCGGTGAGGGTGGCAATCTTGGGATTCATCGCCAGATTACCCCCAAAATTACGATCGCCCCTAGCAGGATCACGGCTTTGGAAAAGAATAGTGCGGCGTAGTACTCCTCGATGCTGAGATTTAGGGTATCTGCCGTCGGCTGATCACAGATCCAGCAATAGGCATAGCCGACGATCGCCAATGCCACAAAATAGGCCATTGACCGAATGAGGTAGGGGGTTTGGGCTAGGAATAGCCCCAGAGTGGAAAAGCCCCCTACACCCATCAGAAAATGCGATAGGTGTAGGAGCATTTTCATAAGCGGGGGAGCCTCCGTAGGGTGCCGTCAATCCGTCCCCTGGCATGGGCGATCTGTAATTCTGCCTTTGATTTGGCTTCAATCACCTGCTGTCCTGCTTGGGCATAGCGGGGGCGCATTGCCTCTAATGTTGCGATGTGTTGGTGGCGGTTTTCAACGCGGGTTAACTCTGCCTCTGCGTCAACGTTGGCGGCATTGAAGTAGGCTGTATCCCGTTCTGCATCTGCTTTGGCAATGCGTTCGTAGGCTTTGTAAGCCTGTACGGTGTATTTCGTTATCATCTCCACCTGGGCGGCGGTGGCTTCCAATTGCCCTGCTTCTTCCGGCCCAATTAGGCGCTGGTTTCCCAATACTCCAGCGGATCGGATTGATTCGACATCGGCGGGATTGTCGGGGGCAATTCCACCGGATCGGGATTGCTCAAGATAAGATTCGGCGCGAGATTGTCCGATGATTGCGGAAAAAATGCTCATGTTCTGACGAGTGGTGATTTTGAAAATGGGTTCACAAGTTCGCAACTTGTGACAAATTGCGACAAGTTGCGAACTTGCGAATTACTAAATGAATGAGGCGGGGGGTAAAAGTCGGTCGTCAAAGGACGATTCGAGGGCGATCGTGAGGGATTGTTCCTCGATCGCCTCAATGCGGGCCGCAATTCCCCGCATGATCCGTGCTTTTCGGTTGGAGGGTGCAAGGTATTTGGCAGCGGTATCGATCAGATCAGCTTCCTGATCTGCTGCAATCTGTAATACTTCTTGCAGTTCGGAGACGATCGCATTATTCCGCTGGGACAGGGCCAAGCCAGCCGCTTGTTCGCAAGCACGGGGATCTTCTGATTCGTAGGTCGGCCGAGTAACCCGATGTTCGGCAATGATCCGCACTTCAGAGGATGAGAAGTAGGTTTTTACACCTTCTTTAGTGCCGAAGATTTTGCCTGTTTTGCGTTGGGCTTTGCGCTTCCATTCATTAAAAGCGGATTCGGTGACTTTAAAAACTGCGGCCCATTCGGCGGCGGTTTGTAGGATTTCTGATTCGGTAGTCATAGAATTAAGGTGTGATTTTGATTCATCCCCCTTGACCCGACGATCGAGGGGGATTTTTTCAGGTTAAGAACGTTCTTCGGCAGCTTCGGCACCTCCACTGAGTACCCCATTTTGTAACGTGGGCACGGGTGGGGCGGGACTTGCCACAGCACGGGCTATAGGCGGGCTGACTCGAATACTGATCGGAGGAAATAATCTCCAGATACCGGCGAGAAGCCCAATTCAGATCGGGATACTCCGGATCGGGAATTGAAAGGAGGCTGCTCATGGCCTCATAGCCTATTCCGAGAATCACGGCTATTCTCCGTGGCTAAAAAATTTATCGTGATTGCCAGTGCATTGATTTCGTCCAAAAGCATTAAAATCTCCTTGGTATGGGCATAATGGTGGTGTGCAATTAACCCCGATCGTCTTAGGTGCAAGCGGAGTTACCCAATGGGTCGCTCCGCTTTGTTTTGGAAAGGTCGGCACCAGCCCCTGCCTCCATTTTTCAATGGATCACTACGAGGGTTAGGTGAGCAAGTACCCACGGCGCTGCTTTTTTCATGCCTCCCGACCTTCATGATGGTGAGATTAGGCGATCCGCCGTCCCGCCTCCCAGAGGAGGATCAGGAGCGATCCCACTCCGTTCTGTAATGCCTCTAAACTGGGCTCCCGATCTGCATTAACCGGATCTAGTTCCACAATTTCTGACCACGTATCGTCCATCGCTTTTTCTAGCGCGTCTCTCAACTGGTAATAGTCAAGAGACTCTAGGCGATCGATGTCCTCTTGGCAGGGTGTGGGTAAAAAGGGTGTGGGTAAAAGCGACATAGACATAAGTTATTTAGTGGTTAGCTGTAGCGACCTGAGCCGCGATAATCGCTCTCAGAGACGCGCGAGTTTAGACGGTCTAGGTAATTCATGGCTAAAATTGGTAGATGAATCCGATCCTTAAGCAGTGCAGCAGACAGACCGATCGTTTCTCCGAGGGGAGGGCGATCGGTTTTGTTTTACTGGTCTTTTTCTAATTCGTAGTTAGCAGGTTTTTCGGACATCACTGGAACAGTAAATCCGTTGATTTTTCCCTCTGAAATCATTTTCTGAAGATGCGCGAAGTCTTCGATTGTCAAGCCATAAACCCTTTGAAGTTTTACCCAATCCTGAGCATCCCCACGAGGCAAGACCCCGCGAGACTCTAATAGTTTGATGGTGTTGACGTGACGGCCAAGGTACTCAGCAACATCTGTCTGCTTAGGGAAGCCATTAGCCTTTCTTCGCTGACGCAACATAGACAGAGAAAAGTTAGGAGGAATTTGCATATAGGTGAGGGAAGTATCCCGCACCAGTGCTAAACCGATAATAAGTACAGTCTACAGTGCTTGTCAAGGTCTTGACGTACATTCAGGAGTACCTTTAGTATAGACACTGGATACGAGGTTTTCATCAGGGTGCCCCTGTCCCCGGCAAGGTCTGGGGCTCCCTTTCTCGTTTGTACACCCGGAAGTTTTCAATGGATACCGCAGAATTACCCACCCCATTGCCCCACATCGATCTCAGTGAGTTCTTCACTGAGATCGAGTTTTGGAGTCCTGAAATGAATCCCGATCCCGATTACTGGATCCAGACCTGCTACCTGGACGGACACTCGTCAACAGCCCCGTTTATTGGTTCCTATGAGAATGCCGAGGAGCGCTGCGCCCAACTCATCGCCAAGGACACCTTGAAATTTATTGATTTCGTGTTGCTGCTATCTGGGGACTACCGACCAGGGGCGGTCGCAACCATGCGCCAAATATTGGCCGACTTCCAGTCCTACAACATTGTCGGAGCAAAAAAATGGAAAAAATAACGCGGGTCGTTGTTAGCGATTTTGTTATTGATTTCCCAAGCTTTATGCAGGCGATCGAATGGAGCTACGAGCTAATCAGCGAGGGAAACTATTCCTTGTTTTCTATGTTCCCGATCGATACAGATGGATCCGATTACCACCCCGATCGCCTCAAAAAGATTGGCACATTCTCAACCTCACGGTTTGCGGCAAATCTACAAGCTCAATACGGAAGTTACCTAGAGGATTGCCCTCTAAGCAGACTGCTCGACCTGATTCAAATCCTAATTGATGAGGCGAGAATCGGGGATTTTGAGAATTGTGAGATTATCCCCTTTCTTGCCCAAGTTCTAATGGAAAGGAGGAAAAGACATGTCTCTGAGATTGATTAGTAACGGTTACCTGCCCATATTCCATATTTTTCTCAGTACACAATATTTGTTCGCCTATCGGTGGGAAATACGATTTGAAGTAGTCATGCGTTTTTACAGGTGGGAAAACCCCCACGCGAATCAGAATCAACCGTGGAGATACAGCCAGCCCCCACGGTTTTTGCCCGATGATTTTGACGAAATCCCATTCTAAATAAAAACCCCCGATCGCTTCCCTCAAAACGATCGGGGGCAGGAGATTTCAGGAGTTTTACGGGATTTTCTTCAGGCTATAAATCTACAATAATTATACCATGAAATACGCAATAGATGAGTGCTTGCTCGTATCAGAATCCAGAAGATTAGAGCCACATCACGCAACAGAATGGCGGGAATCTGGAGTGAACGAAACCATCATCAGAAACAATGTTTCCTCTATTAACACAACAGAAGTCCTTAAGTACCTTCTCAACTACAAGCCCGATCAAAAATGGAAACATCCTAGTTCTATTGTTCCCGGCTGGTTTGTATCAGGCGTAAACCCCAAAACCGGGGAGCCAAACGAATACGGGCAATATAAACCCGATACCCCCTTAATTATTGACGGCAAGACCCAAAAATATCTAAACCCCGCTGGAGAGGATGCCGATCCCCTTTTCCTCGATACAGGGGATCAGGACTACTGGCCCCAAGTCATGAAGGACAAACTTTGTCCCATTCTCATAACAGAAGGGGCAAAGAAGGCGGGAGCAGCCCTATCCCGTGGCGTTGCCTCGATCAGTGTGCCAGGGGTCTGGAATATCCAGAAAAAAGGGCGGCTGAACAAATTCATAAAACCGTTTTGCCAGATGGGGCGATCGTTTTTCCTCGCCTACGATGCCGATCTCTGGGAAAAGCCCACCGTTTTTAAGGCACTGACCAGAGCGGGGCGACTGCTGAACGGATCCGGGGGGATCGTCTATATCATTCGGTGGCCCTCCATGCATAAGGGCTTAGATGAATGGCTTGCGAGTGGTGGCGATCTAGCGGCCGCCATGGAAGCAGCCCCCACCCTAGAGGAATTTCTCGCGGAACTAAACCCTGAAGACGTACCGGAAGACTGCAAACTTAAGCAGAGTTTTTCCCGCATGGCGGGGCTACTTGCCGATCGCGTGGTCTTTAACGAATTGACGCATCAAATCGAGATCGACGGTGAGCCAGTGCAGCCGGAAATGCTCAGGCTAAACCTCGCCCTAAACTTCAATATCGACATCCGCCAAAAAGACGCTGAAATGATCGCGCTGTACCTGGGTAAACGCAACTCTTATCACCCCATACGCGACTACCTAGAATCCTGCCCCACGGAAGACCCCAGCCTATTGGATCAAATTGCCCCCAAAATTTTGGGCATAGAGGATGCCCTATCAGTGGCATTTATCCGCAAGTTTTTAATCTCCGCAGTGGCCAGAGTAATGCGCCCAGGGTGCCCAGTGCATACCGTTCTGATCCTCCAAGGTGCGCAGGGTGCAGGAAAATCCTCGTTTTTCCGCCTACTCTGCCCCGAATCCGACTGGTTTGATGATTCGTTTGGCAACCAGACCGACAAAGACGAACGCCTAAAACTGCATGAGTCATGGATCTGCGAGTGGGGAGAACTGGAGAGCGTATTTAAACGCCGAGAGATTTCCGCCCTCAAATCCTTCATCACTTGCCAGACCGACAAGATCCGCCCACCCTACGCCGCAAAAGCCGAAAGCTTCCACCGTCCATCCGTCCTCGTTGGTTCCACAAACCAAGACGAATTTTTAGCCGATGCCACGGGTAACCGACGCTTCAATGTTGTGCGAGTCCCCGGAGCGATCGACCTAGAGAAGCTAATGGCATGGCGGGATCGGATCTGGGGTGCAGCCCTCGCCGCCTTCAACCAGGGAGAAGCCTGGAAAATCCCCGAAAATCTCTACCAGCAACAGAGCGAACGGGCCAACGAGTTCACCCTCGGTGACACATGGGAAAGCCAGATCGAGACATGGCTAGCCGAAAACCCGATCCCCTCAAGTGGACTAACCAGTCAATTCGCCCTAGAGACAATCCTCGGTATTCCCGTAGGACAACAAGACAAGGGGTTACAAATGCGACTAGCAGATGCACTAAAACGACTGGGATTCACAAACGAGCGGGGATGGGTAGAGGTTGTCCCCGGAGAAAAACAACGCCGTCGAGTATGGATAAAAAAAGAAAATGAAAAATTGGATGTCCAGGCTGTCCAGGTTGACCAAACCGAGATAGAGGGCGGAGGACAACAAAAAGGACAACAAACTGGACAACTAGACATCGTTCCACCGTCAGGCGAAAACTGGACAACCGGACAGCCTGGACAACTGGACAGAACACTTTTTAAAACTTTTTCCCCAGAAAACGCGCAACTTTCCCCAGGCGATCGAGTTCAGTACACCCCACCACAAAATTTACCTACAGATATCGACTGGGACGATCCCGACGCGGTGAACAAAACCCTGACCGCTTGGGACTATCCGATCGGATCCAAAGTCGTCCCCACAGCAGAGACTCGGCTGTATCCAAAACATTCATCAGTAAAGCTCCCCAAATTTCTGTATCAGAAGGCAAAAGCAAACGGAGGTGCTATCAAATTTACCGATCTACCCGATGCCCTCTTTCTGGCACTCACCGAACCCGCCACCGTAATGGCCATATCCAAAGATGGCGATCGGCTCATGGTTCAAGCTAAGTCAGGGGATCTGGTGCTATCCACAAGCGGACTAATTAAATGGGAGTAGCCATGACACCCCTAGAACAATTGGAATTAAACCCCCAATCCCTGGAATACGGCGATCGAGTTCGCACCCCAGACGGTAGAGCAGCGTGGATCATCCGATGCGGGTTCAAATATGCTCACCTCTACTTCTCCGATTCGCTTCCAGTGTGGGAGGTGGGACAAAACGGGAATCAAACCTGCGAATTGATTATGAAACCTGTTCTACCCGCATTTTTTGTTGGATTGTTGCTAGGGTGGCTAGGCTCTCCCCATGTCCCCTCTAGCCCCGTTTCTCAATATTCACCGTTGCCGCTGCCCCCTGGTGCCAGCAACGTTGAACCAAAAGCCCCGCCCCCTGGCTGGGATAAAATTCTAGATAAGCGATTCAGGCAATATACAAAAAATCCCGCCGATTGCCCTAAATATGCAGTCCGCTACAATAAAGCACTTCTTGAAATTTACCAAACTGGGGAGAACGAATATTATTGTATTTTCCCCCCCGTGATGGAATAACCCTATGATTGAATGACCCCAAAACCATCATAAGGCGGGCGATCCTCCACATAAAAAACCCCCTTGTGATGAAAGCCCCTGACCAGTTTTTTTCTGGCCAGGGTTTTTATTTGATCTTTTGAATAATGATATTTTTCTGCCCATTTAGTGCTACTAATACACCTCGCACCATTGGGCGGAAGGCAATACCGCGAAAAAGTGTTTCTCCCTTTTTGGGGGCGGTTCCCACAAGGTTTGCAAGGTTTCATTTAATTACGCTCCATGTAGGTGAGCCACTCCACCGAATCCCCATGTCACGGATATTAATGCTCTGCCCCGTAGATCGCACTGATGGCGATCCAGAAGTAGAAAGAGTTCCTGTTTTTACCGTAACTGAAAAAGTGGGTGTTCCCTGAGTCGTGCTAATAGTCCAGGTGGGCGTTCCATTCCAAGCCATTATTTTTAGTTCCTCGTTTGTTACTATGTGGATCTTAAACATCCACATATTGTTTTATTCCCTGAGAATAGCGGATCCCGATTGATCTCTGTCAAGATGATTCTCATTGAGTCTCATCGTGAGACAGTCGTTAATTTCTCTTTGGAGTCCCCAAATGGCCGCTATTCTTCCCACTGTGGTTTTCCCTACCATGACCAGCGACGCAACGGGAATCACGATCCCCTATGCCGATCTCGCCGGACTAACCCAAGCTGAAGCAAACGTTACCACCGGCGACGGGCGGAAGGTGCTAGAAGCCCTGGTTCGTAATGCTGTCCAAAATATTCTGGCCCTCGATGCCGTCAATCGGCCCGCATTTCTCACCGTAGCCCAGGCCAATGCGGCCCCCGCTGCCGCCCCAGGTCGCTACTCACAGACTTATACCGTAACCGCGATCGTTTCTGCTGAAGTTGGCGCTGAAGCTGAATTGGTTGCAGAAGTCTAGGATCCCCCCGCAAACCCTATTAAGGAGGGACTAAAAAAATGGCTCGAATGAACGCCCGTTTTGAGATGGGCAATTATCACGATGATTTTGGGAATGTCTACAAGATTCCATTCAAGATTCTGGAGGGCGCACCCCAATTTGATAAGGTTCGTAATATTGGCTTTTTAACCGATAATGCTTACCGCCCCCGGACAACTCCTATTAGTTGTTCCGTTTCTTCTCTGTTTACACCTCGACACCTGAAAGTTACCTTTTATTCGGGGCGATCTATTCAGTACCCAGTACCTAGGAATGATCTCATTGATGATTTCATCACTGAGCTAATGCCTGGATTAATTAGTGAATTTATCCCCGGCACAAATGAAGACGAAGCTGCCTGCATAGATCTGGTTGGTGAGTATTGGAATTTTGTGCCACCTGCGACGCTTTCCATGAAGCCGGACGATTTCCGCAAGCTCCCCTTAAATGGAGGTAATGCGATCGGTCCATTCGGTCTGTTTGGTGGTGATTTCGAGGCAACACCCGGAAAAACCAAATACAACTACAAATACAATTCTGATGTTCCCGGAGTGGGTAATATCGAGTTGAGTTTCTCCATTACGAACGATTCTGACAAGTTGCATCAATGCCAACTTGAAGGAATGAATAACTGGGAAACGTCCGAAAGTGGTGGTGTTTGTTCCGCGACCTCGTTGGGGATTGAAGCACGACACCTGATCATTAAATCTAATGTGAAGGTTGATGACAATTTTGTTCTACCCGGTGGGAAAAAGAACTGGACAGTGATCCGTAAGGCTCCTGTAAGCGGAATTGATGGAAACTTTTTAATTCCTGGCGCTGACAAAATTATTCCCACCGCCAAGGCGATTGCTGATTGCGCACAATGCCTGGGTTATCAGGGTGAGAGCGTCAAAAACGTTCACCTTCTGGTTTAATGGCGGTCTATCGAGGCAACTATACGGATGATCTGGGGCGCACTCATGGAGGTGTGTCCCTGGTCAGCCGCTTATATTCCACTGGTGAACAGCCGATCGAGCTTGACAGAGAAGAAACGGAACTTTTACCCGCTCTTTTTTTGGAAAAACTCTTAACAGGTAGGCGCACTTGTTCTCTGCCTGTTACCCCCAGGCGGATTCGCGCCTATCTCTCAAGTGACCTAACGATTTTATTTGAATTTCCTCTTCCCTTTATGGGTGGTACTGATGCCTACAAAACAACCCTGATTCAAATCGAGTCTAATCCGTTGATTTTGGCTTATGACATTTTGCCAGAACGGATTCCCTCCGGTTTTTTAGGATGGTGGTTAACTCATGGCAACTAGGATCGGTAAAGATATTCGGATTAGGTATTCTACTGATCGCAGTACAGAAATGATCGTCGCTCAACGTATTTTTGGGATCAAGATTGGTGATAGCGATTTACTGTTAACTCCTATTACCCCATCCCTGACCCCTAGAATCCTTGATGGATTGCCGATAGACCGCCAACGACTTACCCCACGAAATACGATCGCTTGTATTCCTAACCCTGCCAATCAACAGGGATTCAGTGAATTAAAATCGATTATCCCGTACTTCCCCGGCACATCAGAGCATCTGCAACACCTAAAAGAAATCGCCTCTTTTTCAAATGCTGGCTACGCTGTAAAATCAATTATTTATTATTCGGAATCGACATGAACAACCCTGTTATTATTGGCTTTATGCAGACCGATGGACAATTCAACCCAGAGGCTGACCCCCGCCCAGAAAACTGGGATTCTAATATGCCGCCTGTGCGTCCTCATATTGTGCATCTTCAGGAATTTGATACTGAAATTCGCCTAATCTTCCCAGGATTAGAGATTTGGCTAAAAAAAGCCGACCTAGAAAATCACGTTATTTAGATAAATGAACTATCAATCGGTTCAGATTTGGGAAGGAACCCTGGCTGAAAATGCACTGAATTATTCAGCATTTTTCAGCAGTGCAGATTTTATTTATTGTACCTATCCCGATCGGCCCGATTGGAGTCAGAGTGGTGATTTTGTAGAGATTGACGGTGATCTACTGATCACCGTTGCCCCCGGAGTAAAGAGGCGTATAGATTTGTTTTCATTCCTCTCATCTCGTGAAGTGGTACGGATTCCAGAAGAGTTTTCTCGATCGAACTTCCTAATGGAAGTTGTCCTACAGGCATCTTTTCCCGTTAATGTTAGTCTGTTCGCTGTTTCTCCTGTCGTCCCCCTTGACGATCGAATAGAACAAATATACGAAGCAATAAATACTATTATCCCCTTGCTTAACGATTTAGTTTTACCAACAGGAGAACTTTTTACATCACTTCCCCCCGGTATTTAAATGGCAAATATCCCATTCTTAGACGGATTTCGATCGCTGAAATATATGGAAGCGACAGGTGATGGATCAGATATGAACCCATTTCTGATTAGGCATCAAAATGAGGGGCTCACGGATACGCAACTTCGTGCAGCACCCCTGACCGTCAACACAGGACTTTCTCCCCTCACGGATACCCAACTTCGTGCAGCACCTATCCCGGTTAATCTCCCAGGTGGCACAGTAACCCCGGCGCTAACTGCCAGTAGTACCACCGGGACGATCGCAGCAGGAGCGATCGAGGTTTCGATCGCCGTCGTTGGATCTACCCCTGCCACTGTTTTAGGGGTTTCAGTTCCCTCTGGTGCCTCTGTCGAATGGCGATCCCCCCCTGGTAAGGTGTTGGATTCAATTAGTTACGATGCCTCTGGATCTCAAATACTGATCTCAGAGGTGCGGTAATGGGAATCAAGTTATCTGCTCCTTCCGCCGATCTTTTCGCTAGGGACACCGCCAACCGCAACAGAGCTAACCACACAGGAACCCAACCCTGGAACACCATCACGGGAACTCCCACCACGCTTGCTGGATACGGCATTACCGATCCCATCCCCTACTCAGTAATAGTTGCCTGTAGTGGAACCAGTCAGGCACTGACATTTGGCACCGCTAAAGAAACGTTCAGGGCTGAGCGGGCATTTACCCTGACTGGCGTTAGAGCCAGCTTAACAACAGCAGCAACGGGATCCACCGTAATTGTGGATATCAATCTGAACGGGGTCTCAGTCTTGGGAACTAAGTTGAGTATTGACGCGAGTGAACTAACTTCGGTTACGGCGGCTTCGGCAGCAACGATTGTTACTTCCGCCATCCCTTCTGACGGCCAGATTACTATTGATATTGACCAAGTAGGGGCAACTACTCCAGGGACAGGGTTAAAGGTAGTTTTATTGGGGACTTTGGTATGAGCTTTTTAGTTAATGGATTCTGGGGACAACTAGAATTAACTCTGGTTACCACCACCTCGCCTCAAACTTTTACCTTGCCGATGAATCCTTCGGGGTATTACAACGCCACAATTGATTGGGGGGACGGCACAGCAAACAGCACAATCACTGCCCATAATGATGCTGACTTAGTTCATAGTTACGCTACGGCGGGAACCTATACCCTAAAGGTTGATGGGACGATTGGTGGCATCTATTTTGGTTCCGGAGGAAGTAGGTCGTTAGTCCGATCAGTTAAATACTATGGCGCGACAAGAATAGATGATGCTTTTCGTAACTGCACTAACCTCAATAGCTTCGATGGTAACTTAAGCGACATTACTGACTTTAACTTAGCATGGAGGGACTGTAGAGGATTGACAAGTTTTCCGTTGTTGAATATGAACAAGGGAACTAACTTTTCATCCACATGGTGGGGCTGTAGCGGCTTAACAAGTTTTCCGTTACTGGATGTGCGTAGTGGAACTACTTTTACGCGGGCATGGTATCTATGCACAGGATTAACGAGTTTTCCCGCCGGAATGTTTGACACCTGGGCAGGAACGCCTAATGCAGAGTGTTTTTATTTAGCATGGGCTCTTTGCTCTCTTACCACTACATCTGTAGAAAATATATTGGTATCTATAGACACCTCTGGGAAGTCTGCACCAGGAGGTACGGCAGCTCAACGTGAAATAACGGTTCATTACAATATTGCTACGGGAGGGTTGACTGCTAACACAATCACGGCAATCACAAACCTCAAAGCTAAAAACTGGACTATCACCATCAATGGAGTTTTACAATAATGAAAGTTTTATACAATACCCAATCCCGATCTATTTTCCCCTATCCCCGGAATGACGATGAGCCTGTAATCGGTCTGTCGCCTGAGTACCTGGTTCTGGAAAAAATAGAGTCAGACCCTCCATCCCCTACAGCCATCCCCTCTTGGGAGGTAAGCCTAGAAGCCCTGGAATACTGCCAGGTATGGACTGAGCCTGAACCCCCGCCACCCGCGCCGGACTGGCTGAGCTTTAACCTGGCAATGATCCCGCCCTCTACTGAGTCTAGCTTTGAGGTGTGGCTAGGCCAGTTCAAAGAGCCGTACCGCGCGGCTTTAGCTGTAGCCAGCAGTGAGGGGAACACTGAGAGAGTCCAAGGGCAGTACGAAATCCTCAAGGATCTGGCCTCGCCTACTGCTGAGCAAATTACTGAGTGGCAGGGCATTGCTGACGCAAATCATGTGCCGCTGCGGTTTTAGCCGTCTGCCGACAACCCAGCAAAGGGAAGGGTGGGCAACGATCGCTGAGGCTTGCCATATTCCTACTGAAATTGTTTCTATTATTAGAGGTGTGTAATGTCTGAAGTCCTGAAATTCTGTGTGGACAATCAAAGCTTAATCCTGGGACTACTCCTCGCCATTTCCGAGGCGTTAGGTGCAAACCCGAAAGTTAAATCCAACGGATTCCTTTCGTCTTTACTGATATTGTTGAAGTCATTAAACCAGCGATCGTCTAACAAGTAATATGGAAGCCTCGCCTACTGCTGAGCAAATTACTGAGTGGCAGGGCATTGCTGACGCAAATCATGTGCCGCTGCGGTTTTAGCCGTCTGATTTTGCAGATTGAGGGCTAATTATGTCTAGAGGATTAACAGACTATGCTGGTTTAATTTACGACCTAATAAGTGGGAAGTCTAAAACCCTTTTCCCCAACCTCCTTAAGCTCTGGTACACTCTGAATCTAAATTCAGGGACAACGCTTAACCCCGGAGAGTTGGGAACTAATCGGAATAATATCCCCCGCTGGGATGACTTGAATCCGCCCTCATATTCACTGGGGCTGTACAACATCAGGATCGGGAAATATTGAATGGCTTCTGCAATATCAGATCAGAGAAGTAGGGGATCCAAGTGCGTACGGAGATTAGCATGCTTACTACACAAATCATTAAACTTAGCGAAACCCGTTACCAAGTGGGTTATCCAGGCTATCCAAACCCATTAACGATCGATTTCGATCGAGTCCTGGCCGCAGCCCAGGCGCGTTTTCCAGATCAGCAGAATTTCATACTAAAACACTGGCAAGCCCGCCCTAATGGTCAGCGGCGATGGGGTGTTTTTTGCTGGGAAGGGCAATCGGGAAAATATGTTTCGTACTGGCCATTTGAGATTAAAGGATCTGATGCCTTCCATTCTGAAATCCAGATAGAGGAGGGCCCTCCTCCTACTGCTGTTTTGTGCTATCCGGGCGCTGTCTTGAAATCTGTTGCTACTGGCGATCACCGAAAACTTTGGAGGATTGAGAGTGAATATAGATCCCAACCTGCTCCTTAATATCATTTTAGGGATGATTCCGCTTTTGACACTGGGGGCAAAAATCTGGCATTCCGTGGAGATGCTCGAATACAAATTGAAACAACTAACCCTAGAAATTCAACGAACAGAAGAGGAATGCAAAAGACGGGATAAGCGAACAGACGAGGCACTTCGGCAGCTAACGCAGTGGGCGGCGAATAGCTCTGTAAACCGCCCATTCTCCCCACGGAGCAAAGATTACCCCTCAGAAGATCCCCCCACTGGGTGGCTATGACCCTCTGCCATGTAACGCAGGAGGTCAAACGAAAACAACGGATCCTCGTTTCCCTTGTGCCAGTTGGGGATACGAGAATCCGTTGTTTTAAGACATAACTACCCGGTGATTTAGTCCGAATTTAGTCCATCCGTGAAAATGGATGGACTTGTGCCAGTTGCACAAAACAATCCATAAAGCGACAAAAGTATTTTAATCGCAGTCCTCAAGGTAATTACAGCCCTGGTAGGGAACGTCACAGGGCATCCTATTGAAGCATTGAGAATCTAGCACGGTGTTAGTGGCAGGATCGATCGTGGTGACAACGGCCCGTAAAACCCGGACGCAATCTGTAACCAATGCTCGATCAACGCGATTAACCTTAGAAATCCGTATGCGAGGGGTAGGATCCTTTGTAAGCCCATTGAGGAGCGCCCCCACCCGTTCGGCCTCTTTTTTAGAGTGGCAATAACAACCCGTTTTAACTCCAGAGTTTCCCCACTCCAGACGCACATACCAATACCCTTTTTTGTATCCGAATTGCTCAAAATCAGCGCACCAGCTTAAATTTGTGCGAGGGTTGGGGATTTCGATGTTCCATTTTCCGCATTTGCCAATTTTTCCCCATTCGCTATCCCTGATAAATTCCAAAGTGAGCCTGCTTTCTAAGGCAAATTCCTGGTAAGTATCGCTGGGCATGATTGCCACAGAGCCGCAGCACACTTCATTTCGGATGCTCTGGTATCGCTTGGTGACATCTGCAATTAATTCAAAGATGACAGGGGTTAGTTTGCCTTTTAGCGCGATCGGATTAAGATTTGGATCATCGGGGCATTCTGAATCAACCTCAATCGATACCAAGCCGGATCGACTTTCAAAGGCACCGCACCCCCCTGCTGTCACTTCTGTGCAGTTCCGAGAATCGTAGGGGATATTTGCCGATCGTGTTAGGGCACCTGAGATTTTGCCGATTTGATCCGATATAACCTGTAAACCCTCATTCAATCCCTGTATTCCTATCCCATTCCATTGCACATTTGTATGCTGTTCATCCCAATTCCAGCCGTGAATAGTGGCCCCACCAGCGATCGGGGGACAGAGATCGCATTCAGTTGCGGTTAATTCCGGTAGGTCTATTTGCACATCGACCTGGGGTTGAAGGTCTAGGCTGAGGTCTAGCGATGGTTCCAAGGTTAGCTCTGGGTTGAACTCGATCGCTGGTTCCAAACTCACCTCGATCGTGGGATTGATTTCTAAAGTTAGGGAATTGAAATCGGCATTGATGGTGGGATTCAGTTCGATCGTGGTTTGGTTCAGGTCTATTTGCACATCGACCTGGGGTTGAAGGTCTAGGCTGAGGTCTAGCGATGGTTCCAAGGTTAGCTCTGGGTTGAACTCGATCGCTGGTTCCAAACTCACCTCGATCGTGGGATTGATTTCTAAAGTTAGGGAATTGAAATCGGCATTGATGGTGGGATTCAGTTCGATCGTGGTTTGGTTCAGGTCTATT
>OGVY01000087.1_pt1 | contig 15336 bp, 19 predicted proteins | sample 1575871 | NCBI WGS metagenome assembly OGVY01 (sample SAMN07581536, study PRJEB24739) | freshwater metagenome
TGTGGTAGGCAGCGCTGATTTTTTTTTTCAAGCAGAAGACGGCATACGAGATAGCTTCAGGTGACTGGAGTTCAGACGTGTGCTCTTCCGATCTGTTTCCCAGTCACGATAATGGTAGCCTATATTAAATCGTTGAATTGGAATGCCCAATTTGTCTCCAGTATTGCAGATTATGAAAACATTTGCAAAAAGGAAAAAACTTGCTTCGAGGTGTTGACATTTTTACGTTATGCTTACTTTGATTTCGATATGAAAGCACAATACCAAACGGAGGAGTTGTTTGTTGCTAAGGACAACGAAATCTACTGCAATATAGTAAGCATATTTCAAACCCTACTGCCGACATATCTTATTAAAAGCATATGCTCGACATCTTCTTTTATTTATCCTGACACGCATTTGTCAAAACATTCTTTTCATATAGTTTTAGACAAAATCGACAGTTATGATCAACTATTGTTGCTTTGCAAGTTTGTCAACGAAAAACAGGATACGCTTAAGTTTGACACCGCTGTATATTCTCAGCGTCAGGTGTTTAGATCCGCACATTGCAGCAAACCAGACACGCGTTTATTTAAAAAAATCTTATTAGGTAGTTTTGCAGACACTCTAATTTCGGCTGGAGTGACAGACACAAACCCTCTTATTACATCTTTTTTTTCTGGTCCTTGTCTATATGAAAAAAGCAGAAATTATGATGGTTGGGTTAATGCAGGCCTTACTCTTGCTTCAATGGCTAAATATCGAAATGTCCATCCTGTTGAATGTTTAGACGCATTTCTAAAATTTTCCCGCTTTGGGCGCGAAGAGGCAGAAATAGGCGACCAAACTCTTGTGTCTCGGTTTAACTATATGTTACAGAAAGTGCGAACGGACATGACAACAAACATTGCGCCTGTGTCTTTTTCGTCCAAATGCAACACCTTAGCAGAGTATTTGTCTTTACAAGTTGTGTCGACTTGCGACGTTACCGATTTAAAGAAACGGCTGGGTGATCTTTTGGGGGACGTGTCTTTAATACCATATTATCTGGTATGTAACTGTGGGTGCTTTCGAGAGTATCGTTTTTATCAAACCCTGTTTAGTTGTTTAAATATCGATTTGTCGAGTTGTTTCGAGTACAGCGTAAAAGTGTTATTTGAAAACTTTTCGAAAATTGCGACCCATATGAAACTCCCAGATTGCAAGTTTGATTCAAGAGTATTTTCCAAGGTCGATTTTTGGTTATGTCAGAGGACCCGGGAAGTTCTACTCCAGATGACCAGCTATGACACTTTTACGATATTTCCTTGTACCGACTTATGTCATTGTGCGATCATGGAAACACTTCTTACCATCGCCAAAAAAGACGCATGCGAATCTCTGTGGACAACGCAATTTCCTTATCATTCTTCTTTGAGTGAACTCTTAGAACTTTCCAACGGAGATTGTAAATTGTTCCAATTGCTGGTTGTGGCGGCCACAGAAAATATCTTTATTTTAGAGCCTTATTTGCATTTTTTTCTTATGTCAGCACCGACTTGAAAGCCGCCGAAGTAATTTACGAATTATATCCCTATTGGCGTCTCAGCGTTACAAACGAATTATACGTGTTTAATGACAACAGCGGTTTGTGGAGTAAAGACAAATCGGTCCAGATTTCTGTTATTCAAAGGCTTACAAATTTATTATCGAAACCAGCGACAAAGACGTCTGCGACGCCTTTAGCTGATAACTACGGTGCTACAAATAACTTATCAGACAAAGCACTTGCTCGGATTTCATCGCTATATAATGTAATACGTCTTAAAAAGGAATTCGATGACATGAAAAACAGCAGTATTGGGAAGCTTTTATTCCCAAATGGTTATTATGACGGGTCGAAAATGAAATTTATGCCGGCGATGCACTTACACAAAAATCATCTTTTCCCAAGAGACTCTTTCTTATTTACCAAGCCAGATCTTTATTTTTTTGCGAATGTTCCCGACAATTACATTCAAGAATATGGAGAAGGGGTTGAAGCCGAAAAAGAGAGAATGAAGGACATTTTATTTTATCGTATGCACGGAAAAGAAATAGGCGACTATCACCTGGAGTCGCTTTCGTTAGCTTTATTTGGCGAAAAATATAAAGGGTTTTATGTTCATGTCGGCGACACTAATTCTGGTAAAAGCACCGAGAAGGCTCTTATCGAGGCTTCATTTGGCGAATATTGTGGAACTGGAAATACTGATGATTTCGGTATTATCAAAAACGACCAAAGAGAAGCAGTGTTAATCAACTCCTTTGTCGTTGATAATTGGTATAAAAGGGCCGTGTTTTACTCAGAAAAAGGTCAGAGAGTACTCAACACTGAAATGTTGAAAAGTATGTCGTCTGGTGGCGAAGATCTCATTAGAGGCCGAAAACAATACGGGGTCCCTTCTTTATATCAGATACATTTCAAGATGTTCTTTTATGTCAACGAGGGTTTAGTGGTTAATAATCCTAACGATATCGCTTATATCGACAGGGCCAGGTATTTTTATTGGACAAAGTCTTTTGTGCCTAAAGACCATATCGTTGATCCCGAGTCGCAACTAGAAAGATTGCCGGAAGTCCAGGAATGGAAAAATGATAAATGTAGAAGACAACTTTTTGTGCGGATAATAATAGATAGTTATATAAAGTTCGTTGAGCGGAAATGCCATCTACCGATTCCTGAAGCTGTACAATTATCGACGAGAGAAGAGGTTGGTCATGCCTTGTCCATCGACGAAACTTTCGAAAAGCTAATGTATGGTTTTATTTTTACTGGAAACCCTGCCCACTTTGTCGATCGGGATACCATCAATCAAGTCTGTGAAAAGTTGGCCTTATCGGCAAAAAAATGTACTATCAGAATTAACGCAGTAATCGCAAAACTTGGATTTGATACAATTCGCTCGGACCAAAAAAAGATTCGTGGACAAAAGCATAACATATGGGTTGGTGTAATACCACGCCCTCATGCTCACTGTTTTGTTGATGAAAATTCTGGATTTGTCGATTTCAACAATTGGTGCGAAACGTTTAAACATTTTAAAGGTTGTATACCCGACGAAGTTGTTGAAGCTGTATTGCATTATCAAAACCTAGACCAAGACTCTGAATACTACAAGTTTTGTTCTCCAGCTCAAAAAAATGTCATCGCAAGAATCCCCAAAAAAGGAAAATTTTAGTGTAATTGATTTTCAGGCTGACTTTACCAAGCTTCCCAACTCCTTAAAAGAGATTGAAGCTTGTTATAAGGAACTTCCTCTTGCGGCACTGAACGATAACTTTTTTATGGCATGTTTTTGGAAATCTTTTGGTGTTAATGATTTAGCAGACAGCGTCCTCAAAGACTACAATTCAGAATTTAAAGCCGTAAAGGAGTATAACGAGAAAGTTGTTAACGCTAAAAAGAATGAGTAAAAATACAATCGGTGTGCAGAATGTACCAGGGCAAGCTAGACAGTATGTCCTAACCCCTTTAAGTGCCAATTTTCTTAATAACGGAACCAAATTTTCCGATGTCACTTTTTCCATTCCGGGTTTTTATTGCAGGAAACCTAATCTATTGTATACAACTTTACGTCTCACTTCTGCCTATTTTCCAGATTCTTATTACATTGTTTGTGCTCCATATACCACACTAGAATTAAATGGGCAATTAATCGTTTTACCAGAAGGTGACTATACCCCTAAACAATTTGGAAATTTGATTTCATCCTATTTAATAAATGGTACAAACACCATTGTCAACGACAAGTTCATCTTTACGTCTACTCAACCATTTACATTCGGAGATAAAACAACAAGCTTTCAATATTTAGGCTTTTTGAAGAATACGTCAATATCATCAAAGCCCAATACCGATGCAAATGGGACGTCGGTGTATTATATATCAATGCCTTGTGCTTATCAGTTTAACAATCCTTACAGTTATTTTATTGTCGCAGATCCTGTTATTAATTTGGCTACAAACACTCTTACCAAAAACAAGTATTTTTGGGAAGTTTTGATAGACCAAAATAACAAGACGACAGTTTACGAGAATCCGACGGTAGTTCCATACGAGCTAGAACCTTCTACCAACATCGATTCCTTGAACATCAAAATACAAGACCTAAATGGTAACTTTATTGATTTTAATGGCAATTATTGGACAGTAGTTTTACAGATTATCGAATATGACGATTATTACATTCCTGGGAACAGCGATAACAATGTCACTGGTAACCCGGCCTCGTACCCTAATTTTTATGGGTCGACGATCGGATTCGAAACAAAAAGGAGACGTTTGTTTTAATTTATTGATTAATTTTTATTAAACAAACCCTTAAAATATAGTAGTAAAAGTAAAGTAATTAAATTCAGCGGGTCCTCCAATTCTTATTTTTTGAACCGTCAACAAAATCCCTTGTTGAGGGTTGATTGTAATATTGGAATTAAAACCTAATTTAATTCCAAGATTGCTTGTAAAGTTTGTCGGGATCACAATGTTATTACCCGCTCCAGTGGCAGTGTTAAAGAATAGTATGGTCTGTTTTCCCCATAGTCGAGGTGATACCTGAAATTGAATATTATTTATTGTAACCGGTCCAGCTATTTCGACCCGGAACCACTGATTAGACGAATTGTCGCTTATGCTATTACTGCTTATCGTTAAAGTATTACTTGTTATAGCCCCTGGAATGCCAGCGATTGGTGTTTCTCTGAAAACAGTACATTCTATGTCTGTCGTTTTTAAAAAGGCAGTTGAGGGGTTGTATGTTAATGGACCGCTTACATCGTCGATGAACAACCCTTTACCGCCAGTGCTTCCCGTTTTAACAAATGGAATAAAGTATGTCCCATTGGTGTTATCAGAGGTGGTTTTTACTAAATCGTGACCATTTACTTCGTTTTGTGCACGATATTGATCAGAGGCGGTTTTACCACTGAATGGAATCAAAGATGCCATCTATTTAAAAGTTTAATTATGAAATTACAAACGCTAGCGTAAATTTAAACTTAAGGATACGAAACCGTCACTGCCCATCCACTATCAGTATTATTATTAAAAGCAGGAGAATACGACGACGGAAAAGCAGTTAGTACAATTGTAGTCCCGGGGTCCACCCGGATTTTAGTTCCTGTAACAAACGTGTTGCTAGACGAATTGTACACATTAATGAAACTGGATTCCTCGCAATTGATAAAAACGGGTCTGTTGGTTTCTGATTGGAGCGTGGTGATCGTCCATTGTACAGCCAAATTGTTAGCGCATATGCTATTGGCAGTTGGTAATAAAATATTTACTTGAAAATCCATACTACCAAAAACCAAATTACAGTAACCAGGAAATGCGGTCCACGGAAACGAAAAATTAAGCGCAGGTTCTGCGCCTTGACTTAAAGGCGCACTAAACGAAAATGGATATGGGGTTGATGTATTAGGCGCAGTAGCATAATAACTAGACGGGGCTTGTGTTAAAAGGGAGCTGCTGATTGGATCGCTAAATCCGCTTGAAAGCAAAGTTCTAAAAATTCCGTTATTAGTTCTCACGTACAAGTAATAGTAAAGAGTGTTACTTGGGTAGTTTACGTTTAACCCACTGCCTTGATAGTACGACCCAGTGATGTAATAATTTGAGCAGCGACTAGATTGTACAAATGCAGTAGTTGCTACTTGTGAACTGTTATCGGTCAAAGGAATTGTCACGTTGTACGTAGCACCCGACGGAGTTAAAGCCAGCGTTGCAGATCCTGTCTTGCAACTAAGATCTATTGAATTCTTTGTAACGCTAATACCACAATTGGTGCTGCTATTGGTCGAAAGAAACAGCGATGAAGTGTTTGGTGTTCCGTCTGTCTCGGATGCAATTAGCGATACCGCCCCGGCTGGAGTCATCGGATTGTAGGCCCCGCTTGTAGGGTTTGTGACAACCAAAAGAGAATTTTTCGAAGGGCCGTCATTAACACTAAAGCTTGGGTTATTTGAAATGTTTGTTGTTGCGATATGTACTTGGTTTTCAAACGTGTTGGTTCCAGACCATGCGTTATCATCGTTTAATAAATCGTTTGTTGATTGATTCAATGCATTAGCAACAAAAGAAGTCGAAGCCGCTTTGTTAGAATTGTCAGCACTGGAAGTCTGGGGAACAATTAATTCATCTGTCGCGGTGCAATTTATAACTCGGATGTTTTCAAAAAAATACCCAAAAGCCGTAACTTCGTTGGTCGAGGCCATTTAAAATTATGACTATATGCTCAATTTTGAGTGCAGGCCTTTTGCAGCATTGAAGAGTTGGACACCGGTGTTTAATTTTTGGTGCAGTTTTTGAAATACACGGAGTTTTTGATGAAGTTTCATAATTGAATAATGACAGACTTTGTTCCCGGTTTTAGTTACCCTGCAGAGTTAAATTATGATTTACCAACGCAGACCCCTCCAGGAATAAAACAAATTCAGCTGCGCCAATACCAGACGTCTAATATCCCCAACGTTATTACTCCTGGAACGGAAATTCAAATTGACATTCCGCAAATAGATTATGCTTTTTTGGACCCAACGTCTACGTCCTTATGTGTCCGCGGAACTTTACAATTCCAGGCGCGTCCATACAAAATAGTACAACAAACATCAACTCAACATATGGTTCAACCATTAAACATAATAGACGACGGAACCCCCAACCCGCCCACAAATCTTACATACCCACCAATTTCATTATTAGCAATGAGACCACATGCATTTTTAGGCAAAGGGTGGGGCATGTTTCAGCGCTACTGTGTTTATGCAAACACCAACATTTTGACGGACGAGATACAAGAACCTGGATTGTTGCAGAATTATTTAGATTTGTTGACAACTGGTCGTAACTATTTAGGGTCAGATGTTAGTCAGACAGTTAACAACCCTAAATTAGCTGGATCAAACTTGCTCGCTGTTTTTCCCGAAGCTCCAGGGGCAAATGCCCGATCTCTTGGCGGGACAGTAGTCAGTCAACAAAATTTAGTGATACCATCCTCTTCTCAAAACGCAGACGGCAATTATTTAATTAGAGACATTTCTCAAGATGCTCCAGTGGTTGGTACTGATGATTGCTTTGGCGATTGTTCTAGTGGATGTTTTGTTCCTACGGCATACGATATTGCTACCGGAATTTTGACAATTAGTTACGAAATATCTTTACCTTTACTTGGAGTGCTTGGATCAGGAAATGATAAAATGTATCCATTATTTATTGGTCCTACGCGTATTTCTGTATTTACAGAAGCTATTGATAAGTACATCGTGGCACCAACGAAAGCAGCCACTTTTGATTTTAATGTCGTGACGCTTGCCGCAAGAACTGACTTTGACCTTTCGTCCCCGAACACAACAAATTCGATTACGAGTGTCGAATTTGTAGGTAATTACTACAAATGCGACACCTCGGCATTTCAATATGTATTAGGTAACCTCCCAGTTGAAGGGAAGATGATTTTACGAACTGTTTCTTTCTCGTATAGCAGCCAGAACGTAAATCAGTCATCATCGGGTATAGTAGACGTTTTAATCCCTACCAGAAGAGCTAGCCAGAAAATGTTGATGGTGTTATGTAACACAAGTAATCTTACTGACAAAGGATATGGAAGCGTGTGTCCAAACCTTGGACAGAATACATGCGTGCTAGTTAACGGGGTTCAGTATCCACAGCTAGGTGTCAATTTTTTGCAAAAGCCTCATGACGCTTTTAGACAAACATTAGTTACATTAAATATGAGCTATAGTAGCACCGTTCGTCCAGCTATTTCATATGGCAACTGGGCCAGATTAGTTTCAGGACCCGATCAATTAATTGCAATAAATACAAGGGGCATTCCACAAACTATTGCAGCCGTTCCCGCCGGTAACTCAATTAACCAGGCAGGCACCGTAGCTACACCAGTTGCGCCATTTCAACGCAGAATTCCTGCGTTATGTAAAAGTCCTGTAGACGGTGGAAAAATTTTTCACCAAGCTACTGTTCTTGCTTCAGCTGTCGGTACTGCTCAGGTTGAAGCACAACGTACAAGTCTGTTATTTTCCAATTTATTGGCACAAGTGCCATTTTGGCAGGGAGAAGCTGACACTACTGACCACGATTTAGTTTCTTATACGCCAATAAATCAAGACGGGAGATCGACCGCCTCACCATTTACTATGAACCAAAACCAATGGGTACATTGCGTAGACACAGAAACATTTGGAAGACGAGGGTTTCTTAACGGGATCAGCACTTTGTCGGGAAGCAATTTTTACCAGATGAATATTGCCATACCTCTAATAAAAGACGTCAAAATGATTTTTTTTTCAATGTTTGATGCAATGTTATTATTTGACGCTACCACAAAACAAGTATCATGGAAGATTTAGAATTAAATTGGAATATAAACATGAGTAAGGTAGTTAAATCTTCAACAAAACCGCTGATAAAAATAAAAGCGCACCGACAAGTCGAACTAAAAGTCCCTCAGTTTAAAGTCGATTCTATACTAAGCACAAAGCTTACTGAACAACCATTGCTAAAACATATGAATACCCACTTTGCTTGTGCGCTAATAGGAGCGGCCGGTTCCGGTAAAACCACTTTAGCCATGGGGTTAATTGCGACGCCTAATTTGTACAAACGCGTTTTTCATAAAATTTACATATTTATGCCAGAAAACTCAATGTCGAGCATTAAAAACAACGTATTTATGGAACTGCCACAAGATCAAATATATAATGAACTTACTGTTGACAAACTGATTGAATGTTTTGAAAAAGTCGAAGCTAACGCAAAAGAAGAAATTAATAGCTTGGTCGTTTTTGATGACGTGCAGCAATTTTTAAAGGGTCCAGCCGAAAGTCTGCTTTTGCATATGATCAATAACCGTAGACATAACCGGTTGTCAGTCATGATTTTAGCACAAAGTTACATAAAGATCCCCAGAATGGCAAGACAGGCGTTTACTGATTTATTTCTATTTAGGTTATCAAAAGGAGACTATGATCGCATATTCGACGAATTAGTTCATCTGGATCGAACTACATGGAGTTTGTTACAGATGGAATTTTTAAAAGAGCAGAAAGAATCTCCCAACTCTTTTTTATACATGTCTTCAAAATCACAAAAATACTTTATAAATTGGAATGAGTGTTTACTCAACGAGGACGATGGAAAGCAGGAAGAGGATGGTTGACAACATTATTACTTTGTACAAATTATTATCGCCGTCTGACATGATTGACGCTTTGAATGATTACTATAAAAGCGATTACACAAAAGTTAATTTGTTAATCTACATGAAAAAGGTTAAACTTTTTGACGATGTGTGGGGATGTGACTGGCAAGAAGTGTATATAAAGGCGTTTCAAAACCAGTGTGTAGCCAAAAATCAGATTAAAAGCACAACATTAACAATTCCGGAAATAGACGAAGTGAGACAAAAAATTAGGCAAACTTTTGTTGAGAATGATGTACGCCGTTGCATCGGGTTGATTTATTGTTGGTGGCCTTTACGCGACGATTTAGCATTGCGATATCTCGTCGACAAAGATAATTGTCTGTTGTTAAATAACGACACCGCTCCTTCGTCTAAATATAAAATGACAATCAGAAAATCAAAAGTTCTCAAAGAGCCGGTAACAAGATTAGTACCCGAAGAAATTGCTAATTTGATAGACATACTTGTCACGAGAAATTCATTAAAAAGGGGCGACTTTTTATTTGGGTCCGGAAAAAAGACATGGGTTATTCAGCGGCTGCTAAAAAAGATTGGATACCGAGGCTCTATAAACCTTTTTCGTAGAATGCACCGGAACAACGCGATAAAATCCAAAAACGAAATTGTCATAATTGAAACGGCGAAAAATTCGTTCCATTCACTTACAACAGCACCTCACTATAACTCGCAGATAAATGAATATTCCGATTTATGAAATCCCTTTTGGTATTCATACTCTAGATTTACGCCCTGACGATTTGGGAATCGATTTTTCTTTTATTAATGTGGACGGCAACCCACAACTTGTTGTTGGATATGAAAAGCGCCCCAGAGAAGGGAATGACGTAATGCGTATACTAAATAAAGGAATTGTAACACCAGTGGCTGGACTACATTCAAGCACTATAAAAATTAATTCTATGTTTGATTCACCAAAGCCAAACGATCTTGAGGCGAAAGAAACTCTTGAACTAAATCCAGCAAAACGTTTTGTTGTTAGCGATTTAAGAACAAACAAATTGGGGGATTTTAACAACATAAGAGATCTACAAGCTAGTGGCCAGAAATTGTCGGAGTTGATACCGAGCGGTTTAGACGCCACCACTTCCGTTTACGTAAAAAACCGATCTATTGCTCGCGTTCAAGGTGATACCAACTTAAATTCTGGACTAACTACATTAGAATTGCGTGAGGTCGCTTCAGCTTTTACAAGCGATAGACCAGAAAAAAAGAAACCCAACAGTCTTGAAAGACAAATTACATTTAAACCACCCCAAAAAACAGACGTGGAAGAATCGTTTGCTACAACTACTGACTTGCCACCAGGTGATGTTTTACCGCAAAACACAGCCCCGATCCAACCTAGAAAAAGAACCAAGAATTCCGTCGAGGCCGCGCCTGCAAATAATCGTGAATGGCAACAAAGCTTAAGGTCAGGAGCAGCTAGAGCCTGGATTTCTGGTCCTACTTTTGCAGCAGCTAGAGGGAGACTTGTAGCACCACCCCAAATCCTTAATCCTCCTCCCTAAGCCTAACTTGGCACAGTATTTAATTAAACTTTTTCCTTATTGGTCGCTTTGGCGTTTTCTTCAGAAGATTGTTTTGTTTTATTGGACGTTTTTCGCATGGCGCGTAACCTTGCCATGTAGTCTTTTGCCTCTTGACTTCCTTTTTGTAAAATAACAATTCCTTTTGGTTTTGATTCCATTTTTTTATTTGATTAAATTGTGGCTATTGTCTTTAAAACGGTAATAATGCTTAGGCCGCGTTGAAATTTGATTTTGATTTAAGCCATGAACTAGCGCGTTCGCGTTCTTTCCTGGCGAATTGTTTTCGAAGAGAGGAGGAGTGACTATCTGCAGCCCGTATTTTCTTACTAGTTCTTGTTTCCGGATCGGGGGCAGTTCTTTTGTGTCCATTATCGTCAACTAAACGATTCTCTTTCGCTTGTAATTGATTGTGATCAAACCCAAAAAAATGTCTACTGATTTCAGTAGTTGCGATTAAAGGGGCGGACAACAAAACATTACTACATTTACGACATCTGTTAAAATCCAAATCTGTAATCTCGAATTCACAAATTTTACAAATCATGCAAGTTAAAATGTGATACTGCTAGGTAAAGCATTAGAGCTATGGGCCCCTAAAAGCGTTTTGTCGTTTGATGCGTTCTTTAAAGTTTGAACGCGTTTTGAGCCAGCTGCCAAAAGCGATATAGGATCGTTTTCAATCCGAAATGCTCTTTCGTTTTTACGAGTTTTCTGTCCTAAAGTCGCTCCTTTATTTACTGTCGTAACCTGATCGTTTTTGGAGCCAATATATTGAGCAATCGCACCTCCTAAAGAATGGCCGGCGATATCTATTTTTGAATCAGGGCCGTATTTAATCTTTGCTTTTTTTAGCACATCTTTAGATGATTTGTATCTTTTCGTGCTTTTCAATTTACCAAATGCTAAATATGCGTCGGTTATTACGTCGCTTACATTATGTGTACCGCTTACATTATGAATCAGATGCTTAGTGGAAGGGTTGTAATAGATTTGATTGTTGTGATTTGATAGAGTCAAGTCTTTAATGTAGCCTGCAGCTTTCAAATTGTTATAAGAACTTTTTTTGCCGTAACCAGCTTGGATAACATCTTTAACAGCGACATTTTTCTCATAAGGTCTTCCGACAAGATCGAAATGGACAGACATCGTTAAAAAATGACTGATTAATAACACTGTTTATTATGATACATTACTTACTAACCAAAGGTTTTGTACATGCATTAAACAACGTAAATTAATGATAGCGACCATAGTCTTTGATTAACTTATTAATGAGAGGTTCGTGGCCATGTTTCCCTAATTTTACTCTGGCTCTGGTTCTGCATTTTCGTGCACATTTTTTTAGTTGGACATGGATGGTCTGTCTTCCCAACACATATTTTCTCGGCATTTTTTTTTTCTAATTAGGGAAGTGTAATAATAAGCTTTTAAAAATGGTTAATATGAACTTTTCAGTTTTTTCATGCGACAAGCGCGACAACAAGATTTGCGTTTTTTTGATTTATACCCCATTGAATTAAAAATGGTCACTTAAACAAATTTACAGGTGCGACGGAAAAATCTGAATTGTTCGATTTAGGAGAATTAGGCGGGGTCTTTGGCAGAGATGTCAACGACGGTTTTTTGCTCGTTTTGCTGACCCGTTTTGCGATGATGCGCTTAAAACCCGCTTGTGCGAGCTTTTCCTTTTCTTCTGCGCTAAGCATTTCAAATGTTTCTGGGTAACGTCTTTTCATTGTAATTTGATTATGATTACACGCTGTTGCAAGCTACTTCGAATTCAAACAATGACTACAAACCAGTAGCAGTTTATTCAGATCCATCCTAATTAGAGTTAACTCTTCGTGGATTTTATCTAGACTTTTAGTAACAAATTCAAATTCACTAGATTCTTTTTTTTCCTTTTTCGGGGCAAATGGCCATCCCAAAATTTTTTCCTTATCAGGACAGTTGCCACTCCAATGATCTGTAGATCCACATTTCCAACATAAAGTATTCTTGCGCTGTCGTTTAACCGAGGACCTGTCTTCAGCTTCCATTGTTCAATAATGGCAACGATACCACAAACGTGACAAGACGTTCAAAAATCAAATTACTTATTACTAACCGTCACGGGTTTTTTTTGATTTGCTTTATTTTTATCTGCAAGGTTTGTTTTTTGAAACTGGGGCTTGCCTTGTTGATTTAGCTCCAACAACATAGCCTTATTATTGGAAGATCGGTTTCTCGTATAACTGATTGGTTTGCCGTCTTTGTCAAACGCTTCAACATCGCTTGATGAGGCAAGTTTATTCGTTGCAGTTTTTTCCTTTTTGACAAACGCTTCAACATCGCTTAATGAGGCAAGTTTATTCGTTGCAGTTTTTTCCTTTTTGACTCGTACGGGTGTCGGAACATCACCACCTTTAAAATTTGTGTCGTCTTTACTGTCTATTATCCGAGCACCTTTGTCATCATCCGTGTCTTCATCGTCAGCATCAGAAACTTTTTCTTTTTTAATAATTGTTGCTTGTCCTCTTTTTAAAGCGCTTAAGTACGCATCAAATTGTAAGTAGTTTACATTTTTTCCTTGTTTTGGAGTTCGAGCTGGAGTTTTGGCTACCAGAGGAACGGCAGCCGGATTGCCAGGTGGTTGTTGAACGGCAGCCGGATTGCCAAGTGGTTGTTGAACATTAATCAGATTGCCAGCAGTTGGTTGTGGCTGTTGGGCGATTGGCAAAAGGTTGGTACGTTTATTGGTTGTGTAATACGTCTCTTTGGTTGAAGTACTAGAAGCTGTTGATGTACTAGGGTAGTCGGGAAAATAAGAAGCTATTAATTCTCTGTTACGTTTTAACCCTGATAATTGGAAAGCGCTCATTTAAAAATGATACCATTATTATCACAGCGATGGATTTAAAAGATTTCGAGTTTGTAGCGGATTTGGACCTCTTCTACCACCGCGATTATGACCCAGCTCAGGGCCTGCCGTAGGATACTTGCGCGCTTCAGGTGGTGGGCCTAGTTGAGCTACCCTGTCTTCCTGTTTATTGTATAAGTATTGTGGCAAATACTTAGTTAGTCTTCTTTGTTCGTACAACCTTCCGCCGTCTTTAGATTTGTCGTAAGGCCGAGGATATGACCACGGGTTGGGACAACCTCTGGAATACATGAACAGTCCATGTCGATCCTTTACATCGACCACCCAACCTTTTCCGGGTTTCCATTTACATTTAGTTTTGTTGGTCGGCGGACCGTGAATTGTCGGGGGTTTCGGTGTAGATTTATCTCCTATTACAGCCAAAGTCGGCAAATTGCCAGCAACATAAGGACTTGAATAATACCTAAAGACGTCTTCGTTTGGGGAATACAATGAATATAAATTTCTTGTGGCCATTATTTAAAAAAAAAATGAAAATGAAAAAAGCAGTCTTGCGACTTAATAATATCGGTTATAAACCGACAAGGGCAAGGGCGAAAAATGTCATAGCGTTACGCCGCCAACAACCAAAAGGCAAAAGAGGGCGGCCTAAAGGCAGCAAGGATAAAGTGAAAAGATATGTTCACAAAGATGTTATTGCTAGACGTTATTCGGCATGTGCCGAGAGATGTCAGAATAGGGCCCAGCATACTATTAACAATTCCAGAGTTTACAAAGACGGACCAGAATATGGTAAAAAGGGCAAAAAAAGGAAAATCGAGGTTGCATTGGAAGTAGGTCGTACATTTGACGTATTATGATTAACAGTTACATTTAGTCACTGTCGGATTCAATCAAGAGAACGTGTGCTTTCTGCATAGTTTCGTAAAATGGCAACGCGTTCAAAGTCATTGTTAGACACATCAAAGTTTCAGTATCAGGCTGATAATCGACAATGTACATGGCAAGGTTTATAATCATTGAATTGTAAGTAAAAAAACACAACGTTTTTATTTGATCCCAGCCATCGTTGCTAATTACGTCAAAATGTCTAGGCAAGAAGTAATACAAGCTCTCATGAAAACGTTGCACTGTAAACATTTTCTTAACAAACGCCAAACCCCAGCTATCCTTTTTATAATGCAAGCAACAGGCCATTTCGTGTGTCTTTTTTTTAATATCTTGCAAAGCATAAAACAAAAAACTATTTTGTAAAGGCATATCGCAACAAAAGTCCGTTTTTCGTAGATTGAGTAGTTTTAAAAACACGATTTGATCTTTATGGGTCAGTTTTATACGAAAATGATTGTTGGCAAGCAGTTCTATGCCTGCTTTAGTTTTGTTGTGTTCGTAAATAACAAATTCTTTAGTAGGTAAATGCGAGTTGATTGAAAAAATGGGATCATCAATGTTTAAGCATCCATAAGTTTGATGACAGTAATCAACAAATTCGGTCAAAGAAATTGGCGGAAGCACAATGTAAGAAATGATGACACCTTTAATAGCATCAGGCATATTAGAGTATTGTAATATCAACAATTCATAATTTACTTGTGGAGGTGTGGCCATTGTTAAATTGTGGACCCATGGATGTTTGTGCGTTTGGATCCTTCCCAGAGTTCTCGCGCTGTTCTAATATTCCCACTGCTGTTCCACTTTTCTGATGCCCGTATCGTGACTGGGAAAC
>OGVY01000088.1_pt1 | contig 15190 bp, 14 predicted proteins | sample 1575871 | NCBI WGS metagenome assembly OGVY01 (sample SAMN07581536, study PRJEB24739) | freshwater metagenome
TTTTTGCAGGGTTTTTAGGAGTTCCCCATGAGTTTCACTGGATTCCCAATTTCTTCGAAAATTACTTAAAGCCTGTGATCCCGCCGTACGCTTTCGAAGGAACCCTAGCCCTTGATTCTCATTTGGCGATGACCATTACAACTAGCCTTGCTCTTCTTTCTAGTGTTTTAGGACTCTGGATTTTTGCAAAAGCCAAATCAGCTGAAGGGGTTCTTGTCTTTTTTAATCGGTTTTGGGTGGATGAGCTTTATGGAGTGCTTTTTGTAAGGCCCTTTGATTTTATCTCTAGATTCCTTGCCTCTGTTTTCGATCCGAAAATTATCGATAAGAGTCTACTCCTTTTTTCGCAAGCCAGCTCCGTTGTGGGAGGGGTGATGGTGCGGTTCCAAAAAGGAAACATTCAGGCCTATATAGCGCTCATGATGCTAGGTCTTTTAGGTTTGCTCCTCGTTCTTTTGAAGGGAGTTATCATTTGATGTTGGATAAAATTCTTTTGGCCTTATTTCTATTGCCTTTAGTGGGGGCTCTAGGAGTCTCGATTGCTCCCAAGAGTGGAGCAAAGTCTATTGCTCTTTTTACAAGCTTAGTCACTTTTGTGCTTTCGATTTTTTTATTTCAAAGCTTTGATGGGGCAATCTCTCATCAGTTTCAAGGTCTCTTTTCGTTTCCTTGGATTGAAAGCCTTGGAGTAAGTTTTTCTTTTGGAATAGATGGTTTGAGTTTTCCTTTAGTCCTTCTTACTCAACTTATGATGCCGGTGGCTGTTCTTTCGAGTTGGAAAGAGGAGAGGCATCCCAAGGCTTTTATGGCGAGTTTCTTGGCTCTTGGGGCGTTCATGACAGGAACTTTCCTAGCTACGGATATCGTTCTTTTTTATGTGTTTTGGGAAGCCATGCTGATTCCTATGATTCTTTTAATTGGAGTCTGGGGAAGTAAAGAAAGAGTGTACGCAGCAGTTAAGTTCTTTATTTTTACTTTTGCCGGCAGTCTTTTCATGTTGCTTTCAGTGCTTGCAGTCCTTTGGGCTTATAAAAACCAGACCCAACAGTTTTCAGCCCATTTATCTGATTTAGTAAAAGTGACTTGGAGCAAGGAGTCACTCTTTTGGGGACTCACTGCTCAAGAGCTCATCTTTTGGGGCTTTACTCTTGCGTTCTTAGTAAAGGTACCTGTTTTTCCGCTGCATACTTGGTTACCAGACGCTCACGTTCAAGCCCCCACGGGAGGAAGTATTCTTTTAGCAGCTGTGCTTTTAAAAATGGGAACTTACGGTCTTTTACGATTTTCTATTCCTTTTGGCGGAGAAAGCTTTTCTCGGTTTGCTCCTTTGATCGCAGTACTAAGCCTTGTGGGTGTTGTTTACGGAGCTTTGGTCGCTTTTCAACAGGCCGATATGAAGAAACTGGTTGCTTATTCATCAGTCAGCCACTTGGGTTTAGTGGTTCTTGGAATCTGTTGTCAGAATTCAGTGGGTCTTTCCGGAGCCCTTATTCAAAATATTAATCACGGGCTCAGCACTGGGGCTTTGTTTTTCTTAGTGGGGTTCCTCTACGACCAACGCCACTCCAGACTTTTCTCCGATTACGGTGGGCTAGCCTCAGTTTTACCTTGGTATTCCATTGCACTTGTAATGGTTGCCTGTTCCAGTATGGCCGTTCCTGGGCTCAATGGATTTGTCGGGGAGCTTTTGATCCTTTTGGGCACTTTCCAGAAAAATCAAGTGTGGGCCTGGGTAGCTGTAACCGGAGTAGTTCTAGGTGCCATTTATACTTTAACGCTTCTTCGAAAAGTGCTTTTTGGACCCATAACCCAAAGTGAGAATCAGTCTCTTCGAGATTTGGGGGCTCGAGATAAATGGGTTTTAGGAATTCTTTTAATCGTGATGTTTTGGTTGGGCCTAGCCCCGGGGTTTTTAATGGATAAAATGAAAACGAGTGTCGAGGGATATTGGAATAAAACATCTAATTCTTTAGATCTCAGCTCGGAAACAAGGCCAAACTCATGATGTTTTCTGAATTTCTCATTCCAGCCTCTCCCGTTTTGTCGTTGGTGATTTGTGCAACACTTTTGATTTTATTGGAAGCGATACTGCCTGATGGAAAAGCTAAAAGCACCAAACTCGTAGTTGCGATTTTAGGACCTTTCCTGTCCTTACTAGCCACTCTGTTTCTTTTGTCTTCCCAAACGGAGTCTTTAGTGGCTCTTTCAAACTCCCCCATTCCCACTTGGATAGCCGAATTTAAAAAGTCTTATCTGTGCGATGATCTGACAGTAAATCTTTTCACGGCAATGAGTGTTTTTGTTTTGATTAGTATCGTTTTTTTAGAAGCATTCTTACCCAAAAACAGCGAAAAGCCCGAGATCTTCTCTTTGGTCTTATTTGCTGGAGCCGGCATGATGCTTTTGGTTTCAGCTGGAAGTCTTCTGATGGTTTTTATGGCTTTGGAGCTGATGTCTCTTCCCACCTATATTCTCGTGGGAATGCAAAAAAAAGATCAACGTTCTTGTGAAGCTGGCCTTAGGTACTTCCTTTACGGGTCTTTTGCGACAGTGCTCTTGGTGCTTGGTATCGCTCTTCTCTATGGAGAGTTAGGAACTTTGTATGTTGAGCCTTTGAAAGCCCTTTTGAACTCTCCTAATCGAATAGGTCTTTCTAATGGACGAGGAGGCTCTGTTGGAGTGCTAGCTGCTTTTGCTCTCATGCTTGCTGGAGTCGGTTTCAAAATTGGACTTGTGCCTTATCATTTATGGTTACCAGATGCTTATCAAGGAGCTCCCACAAGTGTCACAGGGTTCATGGGAAGTGCGATTAAGCTTGCGGGATTTGGATTGGCTATCCGAATTTTTGCTGAGCTTTTACAGCCGATTACTTCGATTTGGAGTTCTATGATGGGTTTTTTGGCTGCGCTTACCATTTTAGTGGGAAATTTTGCAGCTCTTAGGCAAAAAAACTTAAAACGGCTTTTTGCCTACTCGAGTATTGCTCACGCAGGCTACCTTTTTTTGGGAGTCGTGTCTTTGGGTGGGGGAGAGACTAATAGCTCGGCCCTTCAGTACTACTTATGGATTTATGGGCTTTTATTTTTAGGAATTTTTGGGATCTTAGCTCTTTTAGAAACTCACAGAAAAAGTTTGGAGCTGGATTCTTTAAATGGACTCGGGTTTGAAAAGCCCCTTTTGGGTTTTTGTTTTCTCCTTTTCACGCTTTCTGCAGCTGGTATTCCGCCTACCGCTGGATTCTTTGCAAAATACTTGATTCTCCTTCAAGCTTTTTCTCAAGACCAAATTGAATGGGTTATTGTGGCAGTTTTAGGCAGCGTGATTGGCATCGCCTATTATTTAAAAGTGATTTCGCATTTGTATATGAAAGCTCCTGCATCACCTGAAGCCACTTTTCCTGTTGCAAGTAAAATGGTTCAAGTCACTATCGTTCTGTGTGCTTTGGCAATGGTGTATTTTGCTGTTTCACCGACCATGGCCCAGTAATTTATTCTTGCAATCTCCAACCTTCATATTGCCAGACGAAGATCTCCCACAACTCTGTCTCTAGCTTGAAATTCTCGGCACGCTCTCTGCATCTCAAGTGATTCGTCTAAAAGTCGAACCCTTCTTGGTTCGCAGAAAAAAGGAGTCATTATGAATCGTCTGTCGTTATTTCGCCCCGAACGTCTTATTTCCTTTCGAGACATTAATAATATCCAGCGCCGTTTTGATCGGCTCTTAGATGAAATGTTTTCCCCTAGCTTAAGAGAAATCGAACCCATCTCTGAATTTGCGCCTCCCTGCGATATCGAAGAAGCTGATAGCCACTATGTGGTGAGTCTCGATGTCCCCGGAATGGCAAAGGAAGATCTTTGTGTAGAAGTGCAAGGAGAAAACTTAGTCATCAGTGGCAGCCGCAAAGAAGAACATATTTCAAAAAAAGCCACTCCTAAAGTATCTGAGCGCTATCAGGGCAGTTTCTACCGAAGCATGAGTTTTCCGGGTCTAAGCGAAGATTCCAAAATCGAAGCCGTCTATAAAGATGGGGTCCTTCGAGTAGCTGTTCCAAAAGTGCCCGAGGCTAAAAGGAAAAGCATTCCCATTTCGGGAGAAAAAACCGGAGTGTTTGCAAAGCTTCTTGGAAGAGTCGAAGAAAAAAGAGCTGAGAAAGCTGCCTAATCTTTTTAAACACTCTTAGGGAGAAGAAAATGAAACTCATTCTTTCCGGATTGCTACTCTTTACAAGTGCTTCTTGGGCTATGGAAGGCAGTGTCGAGATCACGGGTCGAGGCTCGGTTAGCCGAGCTCCGGAGTTTTCTGAGATTCAAGTGGTCGTAGTATCCATTTGTTACAGTAAACCCACCGAAGCACAAAAAAACAACTCGGAGCTTTCTAGGAATATCCTAGAAGTTCTAAAGCCCTATGTCCGAAGTGAGCAGGACAAGCTCACTGCGAGTGGAGGTCATACTTTGAGGCAAAATGAGTATACAGCACATGATGATGGGACCTCTAAACTCCTCTGTGAAGGAGGTTGGAGAACTAGCAACACGCTCACTCTTCAAACCAACGACCTTGAATCCGTTTCCCTTATTCAGGAGAAAGTCGTGGGGCTGATTGGAGCTGAGGAAAGCTCTTTGGGTTCCCAGGCCCAAACATTTGCTGAGCTTCAACAACCTTTCTTCTCGGTCTATCCACTCACTTATGAGCAAATGAAAAAAGAAGCTCAGAGAAATGCTTGGTCCGATGCAAAATCTCAGTTCCAAGTTTTTTTGGAGGAATGCAAACTTGAAAATGTAAAGCTCTCTCAAATTAGCCAGCCTGAGTATTTTGCTTTGGCTAAAGCAAGTCCGGGATCTCGCGAAGGGAGTGTCCCCATTATTCCAGACGCGATTTCTGTAAATGCTAATTGGAGATTTACTTGGACATTTGATCCAACAGCATGTTTCCGCTAAAGGCGATGAATCAAACTAAACTTATCTTGGGGGCTCATCCGGTAAAGAGCTCTGAGCTCCCCAAGTAGCTTAGAAAAGCCATCTTGCGATGAAAAAGAATCGCGGTGCTTCAAAATAAATTCTCGGGCTATCTGACTGGCCTCTAAGTAGCGTTCCTTCTCTTGTACAGTCAAATTTTCTACAAGTGAAAATTGCTCGAAGAGTTGGCCAAAACTATTTTCAAAGCAAAGAGCTGTATGGTCATAAAAGACCGAATGGAATAAGTAAAAAACTAAGAATCGATCAAGTTCCCCATGGAATTCCAATTCCAAATGACTAATCGGACGAGAAAGAGCTGAGTGATGAACCAAGTATCTAAAGTGACTGACTTCCTCTGCGGCAACAGAGAAGGCTCTTAATTGCGTTAAATTCCAATCCTGAAATTGAGCATGGTGCATTTTCTCGAGCTCTTGAGAAATATGGTCTTGAAAAGCAATTCCCACTTGAATTTCAGAAGGGTTGGATTGAGGTTCTTTGATTAAAAGAGCACCAGGGTGTTTGAGCTCCTTTCGAGCTGTTAGATAAGAAGAGGCCTCCAGAGAAAGGTCTAGGTTGTAAAGAGCTCCAATAGCTTTGTCGATTTGATTGAGGAGATGTTTCAGAAAAAATCTCCTTATTGTTTGACGGTCTTTGATTGTGACACGGGTTGGATCCCATGGGCGCTCAAAATCTTTCTCAACCGGTCGCTTCCCGTTGCCATCCAACGTTCGTAAAGTCTCAAAATATCCTTGTTGGATTGGACTCCGCTTCGCTCGCTCATTTCTCCAAGCACATTCGAAAATGGCTGAAACTTTCCGGAGAGTTCCTCGTAGACAATCTTATTGGTGCGATTATTTTCCATTTCTGAGAGCACTCCATAAGCAGTTCCTCCCATCCCAAAATAGTAATCAATATCAACGAGCTTGGTTTGCAGGCTTTCTCCGAAATAACCCGACATCACAAGACACAAATCCCCCAGTCTTTGGAGAACAGACATTTGTTTTTCCCGAGAAGATTGCAAGTATTCTGTGTAAAGGTCGAAAAGAAGAGTGTCTTCGTACTGGCCACTGGGCCCTACCTTGAAGAAGTTTTCAGAGGAAATCGACTTAACAAGAAGCCCCACCAAATAATCGAAACTGGAAGGTCTTGCAGAAATTCCATGGTTTTCTAAGGCAAGTTTCAATTCAGAAGCAAAAAACTCCCTAGCATCTGCAACGGTGGCACGTTTTAACCGATCCATCAGACCTCCTTTAACGAGGAAGTTTGAGTTCATCCGGCTGTCTTACTTGCTGCGTTGTCTAGGTTGTATATCTAATTCTAGCATTTATTTAACGAACTCAGCAAGTTATCGGCGTATTTGTCCTGCTGCATTAGATCTTTCCAGGTGGCCATCTAAAGGTTTGAAATTAATGAAAAAATAGGCCAATTTACAGGGGCATTTTCGATGAAAACAATGAGTTTTACCCAGTTTAAATGCCTGATTTTCCTTGTGGGGCTTGGCTCTTCTTGTTTTTGTGTGGGGGAAAGTAAATCGAAATGGATCTCCTTGAGCCCCCAAGTCACCGAATTGTTTTTTCAGCTCGGTTTGCAAGAAAATCTTGGCGCTACAACTTCAGGAAGTCACTATCCTGAAGCGGCTAAAGAACTCAAAATTATTGGACAGTGGCTTCAGCCCAATTTAGAAACGATTCTATTTAATCATCCCATTGGAGTGGTCTGGGATGAAAACTCTTTTCAATCCCCTTTGGAAAAACAATTCCATCAGCTTGGAATTGAAACCTTGTTGATTCCTCTCAATTCGGTGCAAGGTCTTTTCGATTCTTCGCGAATCCTTCTCAAAAAATTTCAACAGCCTGAGAACCATCCCACTCTGCTCAGAGCAGAAAAATCCTTGAAGGAAAATGCTCTCGCTTCCCAAACTTTTACTTTCTTGGCATTAGCTTGGATGGATCCGCCAATACTTTTTGGAAAAAATACTTTCTTTTATGATTTGATAACGAGAGTAGGAGGAGAAGGAGTTCTGCCCTCTGGTTGGAACAGCCCATTTCTCAAGGTTTCGGAAGAATGGTTGATGGCGCAAAGTCCACAGAGAGTTGTTTTTTTGAGCCATAATAAGAGAAGCACCCAACTTTTAAAAGAAAAGTGCCTGAAGTGGTGGCCCACAAAAAAAGACTTATGCCAATCTCTCCCAGCTGAAAAATTTGCTCGAGCTAGTTTCACTCCGATTGTCCATATCTCGGAGCTAGCTAAAATAAGGGACCGTCGTGATGAGTAAAACGCAATGGACGCTTCCCTTTATTCTTCTGATGGTTCTCCTGAGTGTGCCTTGGATGGGTGCCGAATCACTTAGAATGAGTGAGCTTTTTGTGGTTGATTCAATTTCCTATCGAGTTTTTTGGGAATTGAGATTCCCCCGACTGCTCGTGACACTGGCCTTGGGAGGGATTTTGGGAAGTGTCGGAAGTATTTATCAAAGTATTTTTAAAAACCCACTTTGTGATCCTTACATTCTGGGTATTTCCTCTGCAGTGTTAGTGGGTCTTGCTTTAGGAAATAGCCTCTTTTGGGGAATGAGTTCGGCCATTGTCTTGGTGGTTCTCCTCATGGGGTTTTCTTTGAGTCAAAAAAGAAATCCGGAGCGAGTCATTCTCTTTGGAATGGGGGCCAATTTTTTTCTCTCTTCTGTTCTTTTTGTTGTTCTTTCTTTGCAAAATGAAAGTGTTGGGGGAGGGACCTTGAAGTGGTTTTTTGGTTTTCTTCCTTGGGTGTCTCTTAAGGAAGGACTTGCTTATATAGTCTCAAGTTGCTTGTCGCTTGGTTTTCTTATTCTTTTTTCGAGGAGCTTGGACATTCTAAGATTAGGAGACCCAGTAGCCAAAACGCTCTCTGTGTCACCTCTTTTAGTGCGAAATATTTACTTGCTCATGACATCGCTCCTGATGGGAGTCACAGTATCTCTCTCAGGAACAGTTGGATTTGTGGGGCTAGTGATCCCACAAGTTTGTAGAATTATTTTTAAACCGCAGTCGATGGCAAGCTTGATGACTCTTTCTTTCCTAATGGGGTCAGCCTTTCTTTCTCTGGCTGATGGCTTATCCAGATCCGTCCTTCCTCCTTTTGAATTTCCAGTAGGAATTATCACGACTCTTTTAGGGGGCCCTATTTTTTTGATCATTCTTTGGAGAAAATCCCCATGAGCGAAACCTTGCTTACGCTTCATAAACTGATAGTGCGGTTTCCCGGCTCCTCACAACCCTTTAATGCGCATCCCTGGAATTGTTCTTTTATCGATTCTCTTCTGGTGGGTCTGGTGGGGGCCAATGGATCGGGAAAAACCACTTTTTTCCGAGCGCTTTTAGGGGAATTAGATTGCTTACAGGGTAAAATCAATTTTGGTTCGATTGGCCCCTGTTCTTTTGCTTATCTGCCCCAAGAAACCGATTGGGATCCTTATCAAACAGTACAAAAGCATTTGGAATTGGCCTTTTTTCCAAAACGGGGGCTTTTTCAAAAGCTGTCTTCTGAGGACTATCAAAAGTGTTTTGATACGGCTGAGGAGCTTCAAATTAAAAAGTTCTTAAGTGTTCCGCTAGGCGAATTAAGTTCCGGTTTGAGACAAAGAGCCTTTTTAGGAAGAACTCTCCTACAGGACGCCACGGTTTATTTACTAGATGAACCCACCAATCATTTGGATGCGGAAATGCAAGATGTGTTTTGGATGTTGGTCAAGGTATTAAGTAAGAAAAAGCTTATCCTGGTAACAAGTCATGATCCTGGCAGAGTAAAGCGATTCTGTGATGTGATTTTAAAAATGGAAAATCAATGTCTTACTGAGAAGCAGTCTGGAGCAATTCCTGAGGAGTCATTTCAGGAGTGACGGCCTGAACGGTATCTATTTTTTCGTCTGCTAAATATTGTTTCATTTCTGGAGTAAGGCCATTGATCTCTACTGCACTGATAGAACCTTTAATTTGATAAGACTTAATGTTTTGGCTCATATCGGGAATTTGTCCTTGGGTGGCCTGAGAAACGTCACTTTGAGCAGCCGCAGCTTTTTCGAGCATTTTGTTATAGCCTTCGATTTGGTCTTTTGCGAGTTCGTATCCTATTTTATCGTCGCCGTTATCACTTAACACGATTTGGCTCGAAACTTCTTCTTCAGTAACATTGGCATCTGCAGGTTTGGCAATATCATTAATAGACTTTTGAAGATCATCCATGAGTTCAATATTGGCTCTGATTTTCCACTGATCAATAGCTTCTTCGTCAGGGTTTCCACTGACCACTTGATCTCCTTGAACTCTCGGATTTACAGTTCTCACGGATTGACTCATGAGCTGCCGGCACAGTTGAACTCTTTCCTCTCGTTCTTTTCCCTGAGTGAGAAGATTCAGTTTAGCTTGAGGATCCAGCTTTTCATTTGCTTCTATGTCATCTCCTTGCCCCGTAAGCACATCACAGCCCGTAAAAGATTCTCCGATGGGCATTTCAACTCCAGGTTGCATTCTCCAAAGCCCTCCGAGTAAACCAACGAGGTTGTTTCTGAATGCTAGAGTTAGACTTGCAGCAGAAGCTCTGAGAGACTCCATATTCGGCATGGTTTCTTTGGATTCGTTCTTTCGGACCATTCCGACCATCAAATCTTGAGAAGCTTCCACTCCAACTTTATCAAGTTCTTTTTTTACTTCATCTTTTAACTCGAACTTTGCAAGCCCTGAGCGATTTAAACGACCATCGGGACGAGCCACTTGTTCCCCTGCTTTAGTTTGCACATTCCAGATTGCCCATTCGGAATCGCTCTTGTTTTGGCGCATTCCAAGGTAAGCCTGAGCTACAGCACCTTCTAAAGGGGATTTTTGACCGCCAAACCCGTGATCGGAAACATAGGGATCTAACCACTGACGGCAGCGTTCTTGTTGACCATCTTCCCACTCCTGACAGTAGTCCCACGAATAAGTGTGGTAAGTAGTGTTAGAAACGAAAGGGTTTGCATCCAAACGGTTTGCTTCTCCTCCTGCGTTTCCGGGAGTTTGAGCAACTCGAATTTTTGGATTGTTCAAATTGTATTTAACTAATTCCCCTAAAGACTTAAGGGCATCACGAGTCGTTTTTCCAGAGCCCAAGCCGAAGACTCCTACAGCGGTAACTCCCAAAGCAATTGCTCGTAATAAAGGTTTACTAGCCCCAAACATTGATTTCCCCTTGAGTCTTATAGGAGCAATAAGCAGACCACCCACTAAGTGTCTGATTTGCTTTGGGAGTCCCTGTAGGTGTTTTTGGAGCAGAAGACTGTATTCAAAAAGGCTACAGAAAAAGACTTGTGGTTTCGAGGGTGTTAGATTGTCGAAGAATGAGACATTGTCTAAAGGCCAAGTGTATACTTTGTACTCAAGTTTATCGTTCTCCCCGGAATTTATGTAAGTGTTTGATTGTGCATATTGGCCGCTTATGCCTATGGCCGCATGCCGCCTGCCCATTTCCCAGCTGCATTAAAATGCTTAGCTCTGGGTTTTTAGTCAGGACGGCGGTTTTCTTTTCCTGGGTTGATGCGGAATGAGCCCCAGTGTCTCAAGCTGGTTTTGATAAATGTAGCGGTGCAAGTTGAAGAAGTCCCTTCCCCAGTGAACGATTCTTTTCCAAGCTGGCCGTAGCCAAAAGCTGAACTCATTTTTCTTGCCTCTGACGGCTCCTGTGATTCTTTGTGCGATTTGACCAGTCAGGACTCTTAGAAAATCATGCAAGCTTTTTTGAGTGGGGGCTTTAACTAAGAGATGGATGTGATTGCTATTGAGAGAGTTGTTGTAGACTTTTACTTGGAACTTCTCTGCTGTTTCACAAAGTAGTTGAGAAATAAGTGCTTTGTTTTTTCTAAGTCTTAAGACGGGGAGTCTTGCCCGTAATACCAAGTGCAGTGAATGTTTCATCTGGTTCATCAAGAGTTTGTATCATGACTTTTTTGAGGGCTCTTTGATGAAGCACAGAAGAGAATTCTATAGGGGTATTAAAACTTCGGAAAGGCATCTGGAAGCTGCCCTTTCCGTTTATTTGAAATTTCAATCACACAAACCGTTTCCATTCAAACTCCAGTCCCCCTGAAGAATCAAAAAACCCGTCAATGTTCTGAGGGGAGCATCTTAGAGGCTCACATTTATCAAAACCAAATGGAAATCCTGGGGCTTGCTTCTTCCCCTCAACGCTACTTGCCCTAAAATCTTTACACGGCTCTAATGCGACAAGTCTCACTTTTCTATTGGAGATTACCCCCAGCCTCTCTCTCACTGCTAGTCATAAGAGCTCTCGGCGACAGAGCTTTCATCGACGACTTATGGCGTCTCATAAATGTTCCAGAGATCCCAAGTTTATGTCTTCACCTTGATTCCAAAGAAGGATTGGCGTACCTTTAACTTTTGAGAGGAAAAATTATGAGCGAAAACAATAAAAAGATTTTGGCCCACTTGGATAAGATTTTAGAAGCAGAGCTTTCCGGAGTTGTTCGCTACTTGCATTACAGCTTTATGATTTTTGGACCCAACCGAATTCCCATCACCGGATGGTTTCGAGGCCATGCTAACGATGGAATGGCCCATGCGGTAACCATCGGCGAAAAAATTACTGCAATGGGTGGACACCCTTCTGTTAAAGTAAAGCCCGTTCCAGAAACCAATAAACACAATGTGATGGATATTCTGGAAGAGTCTCTTGAGTTTGAAAGAGAAGGGCTCCGTCTTTATCACGAACTCTTGGGTCTTGTTGGAGAGGATATTGCCTTAGAAGAAATGGTTCGTGGACTTATTCTTGAAGAAACCACTCACATCGAAGAAGTCGAAAAGATGATCAAAGGGTCAAAATAGACCCCTCAAAATGCTGCAGAGCGACTAGCCAAGTGACGGGGGCATCGGTAGTTCCTACCCATGCCAATTGATCCGTCTGCTCCGGCCCTGACCCCGCTGATGCAGCAGTATTTAGAAATTAAGAAAAATCACTCCGATTCCATCCTTTTTTTTAGGTTGGGTGATTTTTATGAAATGTTTTTTGAGGATGCAGTGGTCGCAGCTCCTCTTTTAGAAGTTCAACTTACTTCTCGAGATAAAAACTCAACTAATCCGATTCCAATGTGTGGAATCCCCTATCATGCGGCAAGCAACTATCTCCAAAAGCTTATTCAAAAGGGTTACAAAGTAGCTATTTGCGAGCAAACGGAAATACCCGTTACTGGAAAATCGGGAAAAACCATTATCAAAAGAGAAGTAGCCCGAGTGGTAACTCCAGCTTTAGTGGGAGATCCGGACTTGGTCTCGGAAACACAACACCATTTTCTTCTAGTGGTACACCCTCTTTCACCCCATGATTTTGAAGTGGTATTACTTGATCTTTTGGGTGGGGATTTGAGAGTAGGGCATTTTAAAAATTCTGAAGAGGTTTTTGATTTAGCGCTTAAAGCTGCCCCCAAAGAGTTTTTATTGGATCCCACTCATCAAGAAGAAGTTTGGTTTAAAGAACTCAAATCAAGATTTCCTAGAACTCTCACAACTCTTAGAAGCGGATTTTTCGAATCGGGAGCTATCCCGGCCACGCGACGCTATATTGCGGAAACGACTCAGAAAGAAGAGGGATTAAAATTACTAGAACCCCAACCTCTGGTGGACCAGGAATCTTTGCAACTAGATTCTACTGCCCTTCAAGCGCTTGAAATTTTAAAGTCTCAGTCTTCTGCCGAAGGAGCGTGTAGCCTTTTTTCAATTTTAGATCACTGTCTCACTCCGATGGGTCGAAGAAATTTAAAAAACTGGTTGAGTCAACCTCTTATTGATTCTGAAAAAATCTCAGAAAGACATGAAGCTGTAGAGTCCCTAATGAATCAAACAGCGCTGTATCAAGCTCTTAGAAAAGAGCTGACTCAAATGCGGGACTTGGAGCGTCTAACAACCAAAACAGCTCTTGGACTTTCCATGCCACGAGATCTGTTAGCAATACGAGAGGTTCTAAAATCTCTGCCTGGGGTTAAACAAGAACTTCAAAAAAGCAGGAGTACTCTCCTCAATCAATTAGCTGAAGAGCTTAATCCTCTAACTCAAACCCTCAAAACCCTAGAAGAGAGCTTGAAAGATGAGCTTCCTGCAATCTTAAAAGAGGGAAATATTTTTAAAGATGATTATCGAGCAGAGATTTCAGAACTTCGAAGGTTATCTCGAGACGCTAAAGGGACTATCGCTCAAATTGAAACTAAAGAAAGAGAGGCCACCGGCATTTCCAGTCTCAAAATAAAATTTAGCAAAGTGTTTGGTTATACTTTCGAAGTTACTACAGTACATTTGAAGAAAATCCCTCCTCATTTTCAGAGGAAACAAACCATTGCCAATGGAGAGCGCTTTGTTTCTGAGGAACTTAAACGATTTGAAGAGAAAGTGCTTTCTGCACAGGCAATAATTGAAGTTATGGGGCAATTGAACCCCCACCTTCGCGATGTGGATGACTTCAGGCATAAACTATGGACACACCTTTTTGTGATGTCGGATTTTAACCTCGATGTCGATTCGCCATACGAGATTCCTAAAGCGGAATCGTTGAAGGAAAAACCGCAATTGGTGGATTATCCAAAAAGTAAAATTCGTTACGGGCATTACGGAAAATACATTCAAGAAATATTGGAATCCTCCAAAGAGGTGAAGGAGGAAGACGAACGAAACTACCTTAAAATTACCATGGCAAACTTCATGAAGAAGCAGTTTTTGGCGCACAACAATGACACGGTGGAAAACAACGTAATTGCCAACCAACTTAAGGAATTATCAAAAGGAGAACTGGTGCTAGAAAATCCGGATGAGCTCACAACCACCAATACCCTGTTGCGTTCAATGGGTATTGGCAACAACCAAAAGAAATTCAATAAGAATTTTAAACAAAAACAAAAGAAAAAATTTAAAAAATAATGGCGTCTTTCGAAATTCATGGTGGAAAAACTCTTAAAGGGGAATTGTTTCCTCAAGGGGCAAAAAATGAGGCGCTGCAAGTGTTATGTGCGCCATTATTAACCTCAGAAAAAGTTACTATTTCGAATGTTCCCGACATTGTGGATGTGAATAAACTCATTAGTTTGCTGCAAACTATGGGGGTGAAAGTCGAAAAGGTGGAAAAGGGAACCTATATTTTTCAAGCTAAAGAAATCAATTTGGCTTATTTGGAAACGGAAGATTTCAAGAAACGTGCCTCGGCGCTTCGCGGTTCCATCATGATTGTTGGACCTCTTTTGGCAAGGTTTGGAAAAGGTTTTATTCCGAAACCTGGAGGGGATAAAATCGGCCGAAGACGGCTAGATACCCATTTCGAAGGATTTACCTTACTCGGTGCCAAGTTCAACTATGACGCGGGTGAGCATTTCTATTCCATCGAAGCCAAGAAACTAAAAGGAACCTACATTCATTTGGACGAAGCTTCCGTAACGGGTACAGCCAACATTTTAATGGCAGCGGTATTAGCCGAAGGAAAAACAACTTTTTACAATGCCGCTTGCGAGCCTTATTTGCAGCAGTTGTGTAAGATGTTGGTTTCAATGGGCGCTAAAATTGAAGGCATCGGTTCGAATTTATTACATATTCAAGGTGTTAAGGAATTGAAAGGTTGTTTTCATCGGATTTTACCCGACATGATTGAAATTGGCAGTTTCATTGGTCTGGCGGCGATGACGCAATCCGAAATCACCATTAAAGACGTGAGCTGGGACAATCTTGGAATTATACCTAATGTGTTTCGCCGGTTGGGAATTAAACTCGAGCGCAAAGGAGATGATATTTATATCCCAGCGCAAGAAAAATACGAAATTGATACGTTTATTGATGGTTCTATTCTCACGATTTACGACGCGCCTTGGCCTGGTTTTACACCCGACCTCTTGTCTATTATTTTAGTTGTGGCCACGCAAGCCAAAGGTTCCGTGTTGATTCATCAAAAAATGTTTGAATCTCGTTTGTTTTTTGTAGATAAATTGATTGATATGGGCGCGCAAATTATTCTCTGTGATCCCCATCGAGCCACAGTAATTGGCTTAAATCGCGAGCATCAATTACGAGGAATTTCGATGACTTCTCCAGATATTCGCGCAGGCGTTTCGCTCTTGATTGCAGCGTTGTCGGCGAACGGAAAAAGCACGATCCACAATATAGAACAAATCGATAGAGGATATCAAGATATTGAAATTCTCTATCGATTTGTTCTATTGACGTGTATCGTGACTGGGAAAC
>OGVY01000089.1_pt1 | contig 15134 bp, 17 predicted proteins | sample 1575871 | NCBI WGS metagenome assembly OGVY01 (sample SAMN07581536, study PRJEB24739) | freshwater metagenome
CGCGATGATGAGCAGAAGAAGAAGTACAACGAGATGGTCCAGACGCTCATCGATGATTATGGATATACAGCAGACTCAGCTGAGGAGATTCTCTCATACGCATCAAACCATCTCTGGAGAGATAGCTGATGGGAATTAGAATTTCACTGCCAGAAATTTTGGCAGTTGGATCGTGCATTCTCTTTGTCACGGGTAGCCATATAGCTGGATCCATCTTTTTATCGCTTTCAATTCTAATGGGGTTGATGCGCCTAAGCTCTGATATGCAGGAGATTAAGGCACGGCAGGAAAATTTTGAGCGCATGGCACAAATGATCGCCGGTCTAGGCAATTATCTTGGAGAGTTTCTCAAGGGAATTATCTTTGTAGCAGCTCAACAAAATGGTAGCGAAGAAGACGACGACACTAGCAACTACAATTGACCTATGAGTACTCGCGCGACGGCAGGGACATCAGTTGGTCCTCTCGTTCGGAGAGTCATTCAGGATACCGCATCTTCTCTAGATGCGATGTCTTTTGGTCATCATAATTTTGTGTTTGGCAATAGAGGCACTGTTGCTCAGCCTATCGACATTGTGAGATGGGCTGCTGAGCACATTCCTGCTGGTCCAAATGTTCTTCACATACGAAATATTTTAGTCAACGCTGTGAACAGCGCTGAAAACAAACAGCCTGGTGCTGGCTACATCACACTATTGACAGCATTAGAGCTTTTTTCTCACGAAGACCGTAGAGTCTTGGATGAGAAGATCGCTAAAATTAAAGACTACGTGAAGAATTCCATAAGTTCTTCTAGACGCGCTCGAATAGACGAGGCATTCGAGATAATGAAGTCATATGATGAGTGCGAAACTGCGTATCATCTCGCTAAAAAAGCTATCACTGATTGTTCTGCGAACGCGTCAATATCAGTTGACATTGGGACAAATACAGACGTGCAAAAAGTGCTCGGTTACAATTTTTCTTGTCAAGTTGCCGACTTATTTTTATCGAACACAAGGATTTCTAACAGAAGACCCCTGAATGGCCCCAGAGTCATTGTAATAGATGGCATTGTGGAAAGGATGTCAGAGATCGAAGGTGTTATTGGAGGGTCACATGCCGCACGAGAACCATTGCTTATATTTGCACGTGGGTATGCCCCTGACGTCCAAAACACACTAGGCAGAAATTATTCTACAGGCCATTTGTTAGCCATTCCAATGGTGGTCCCATACGATGAGCTCGGCGCAAATCTTTTAGGCGATATTGCCATCTCATGTAATGCAAATCCTATTTCATCTCTCAAGGGAGAACTAATCAGCAGCAGAGAATGGAAAGATCTTAAGAAAATTGAGTTAGCGCTTGTTAGCTCTCATGAGGTCACGATTATCAATGACTGTAGCGCACCTGCGGTGAAGAAGCATAGAGCTCAATTGAGCGAAAAAAGAAAAACATGTACGCCTACTGAAGTAGAGTTTTTAGACCTGAGACTTCAGAGTCTTATGGGTAGAGGCACTCGAATTAGCGTTGGAAATGAAGTTGGCGATCTATCTGGAATTCTTAGAGATCGAATTGGAACACATGTAAGAATGTTTCGATCAATTGGGAGATATGGAATAATCGATACCTCATCCAATTTCTCTCTTTCTAAATTTAGCCAATATCGCAATATGGCAAATAGATTTTCTAAGCTTCCTGCAGCATCTATCGTTATTGGCGTAAGATCAGGAATTTCATGCGCAAAAAGCTTGAAAAGCTTAGGAGGTATTATCTGCAATGACTCCTGAGCGAGATAAAACTCAGGGTTGGTTCGATCCTTTGACAGGAGATCCGTGCGAACTTGACCTCATAGTTCAAAAAATAATGACAAAGCGAACGTGCACAGTGCATGTAGGGACTGATTCTCACAAGGCTAAGCCTTCAAAGGATAATGGCAAAAAACCTGGGTACATGTTTGCCACGGTAATATGCCTATACGATCCGGGACGAGGGGCTGATTACTATTGTAGAAAATTCTATAGCGCCACGACATATGATAATCTCAGGCAGAGAATCATCGACGAGGTGTCAGAGTCTATAGACGTTTCGTTAATCTTAACAGAGCGCATGCCAAACACACAGATATCTGTTCATGCCGATGTCAATTCTGACCCTCGCTTTAAGACCAACAATTATTTACAGCAGGTTCGATCTTGGATCCAATCGACGGGCTTTAAATTTCTATGCAAGCCCCACGCGTGGGCTTCTTCAGATGTGGCTGACAAGCATGCAAAGTGATTAAGTTTACTCTATCGCTGGCTATGTATAGTAGTGCTAAGCATCGTCATTGTAGGTGACGAAAGGAATATCATGAGCTTACAAACAAAGGTTGGAAGAGCTGTCCTTGATCTTGGAGATCTCATAAAGTCGAATGTAGTTGGTGAGATTGCAAGAGCAAAGTCAGAGAAGAGATTGACACTTTCTGATGCTGACCTCAATACACTGGCCAATATTGTCGCTGCAAGTATTGAGACTACGGTCAGAAGCGGCGAGGACGGAATCACGAGGCTGGTCAGGGGCTGATCATGCGAGTGGGCCAAAAACATTTGGTCCAGTGTCAGTGTGTTCTACCACAGTATCGTAAACTTAAGGAACCTGTATTTCACAAATTTGTAGTTTTTTCAATACTTGACAATGACACTGTTGAGCCCAAGTATGTCCAGTGCAATAACTGCAATGCAGTGCACAAAGTATATGACCTATGTAAATCTGAGATTATTCCAGGTAAGGATGAGCTTAGATCAGTTGTGACCATTAGAGAAATTAGCCCATTTATTCCAAGCGATCTTAGGCAATTACTAGAGACATACAACTGTGAATTGTCGATATGGGAGCACATCAAGTTTTTACTCGACGAGCAGCGATGGGGCGATAAGGTCGTAATAACAAAAGAAACGATCAAGGATGAAACAACAGGAAAAGTACTTACAATCGCTGCCAAAGATAGATTTACGATAGAGAATTACATTGCCAGAGAAACAGTAGAATGAGTGATAGACTAACATTCAAGGATGAGTTTTCTGACCTTCAGTTGGAAGATGGAGATGCCGCAGATTTTTTTGTGGCAAGGCAAATTCTACAAGAAATTAGAAACTTTGGCATCAATCAAAAAACCACGCTCAAGCTCATCGAGCTACTTGCTCTAGAGCTCGAGAGTAGAGAAAAGATGTTGGCAATAGTTGAGGCTATTAAAGCAGGGCCTTCTACATTGCCAGATAGTCCTGTAATTGAAAGGTAACGAAAGGAAAATACTATGAGTGACGTACTAGCTAAGTGGAATGAGCTTAAGGTTATTGTTGAGAGCGTTGATCTTGATGTGCACAAGAATGCAAGCGGAAACGCTTCAGCCGGGGTGCGCGCGAGAAAGGGTCTTAGGGCTCTTAAGACGGCCGCGGCGGAGCTGGTAAAGCTCACCATCTCTTCCGAGAAGTCTGAAGAGAAGGAGTGATCTCGAGGGGACGATACGGATTCGACGCGCTTTCGAACCGAATGAATGCAAGCGGCCCTGACAATGGCCTAAAACGGGTCAAAACAAGAAGAGCGAACGACAACTCTTACTCTGATCTCGCACTAGCGGCCTGATCGTGCGGCTTCCATCGGCCGTATCAAATAATGATGGATTGCCGAGTGGTCCTGGCGGTCAAAAATTCTAGGACTTAATGGTTACCCCGTTTGTAGCGGGTGGGCCTTCGAGGTCGCATAGAAGGCGGTTGGAATTTGCGAACTATTTGTCAGTTAGAAAACTGTCCAAGCTTGTGGACGATTTATTTGCATAGAAAGTGCGGACGCGGGTTCGAGCCCCGCCGTCTCCACTAATGTTTAGAACTCAGAGCACCAAGAGGAATATATGGGATCCACAATGAGAGGCATGTCTAGAAGCACTGCACCAGAAAAACCGGTTAAGCAGGTTAACCTCGATGCTACAGATGTTGTAGCTCCGCAGGTGGCACCTGGAGCCACACTGGAGCCCTCCGAGTCTGCTGTACCTGTATCTATTGATCCTACCAGTGAGGCAACACCAGAGCAGGATCTAGAGGCTACCACACCGGTACTGGAGTCCACGGAGTCCGGTGTTGAAGCACCAAGTGAAACCTCTTCCGTGACAATAGCGTCCGCGGAGTCAATTGAGCAAACAGCGCAAGACATTCCGCCTGCGGAGAAGAAGAATAAGCCTAAGCCACCTGCAAAGAAGTCTGGAAAGACGGCAGACCAAAAAAAAGTGACTACACCAAAAGCGGAGACCTGAATATGAGCGCTAGCGAATTTGAAAATGATGACTTTGACTTTGTTGATGCCTATGACACAGCACCGACAAAGGGTGATGATAGACTGCTTCCAGACAATGCTGCAAAGTCTGCAATTAGTTGTGGATTTGTTGGAATTGGTGGTGGTGGTGGCAAGCTGGCCAAGGCATTTCTCGATGCTGGCTTCAATAAGACGCTATTGGTCAACACCACAGAGAAGGACCAGCCTACCGGTGTCGATCCTGCGCACTTTGTCCTCGTGCCTGGCGCCGATGGAGTTGGTAAGGATGTAGAGCTTGGAAGAAAAGTCCTCCTAGAAAATTCGGCGCTTGTTGAAGACGCACTGCGCACGCGACTTGGAAAGGTCGATTGGCTCTTTGTTCTTCTCGGAGGTGGTGGTGGCACCGGGAGCGCAGGATATGCTCTGGACCCGGCTTTCAAGCGCTACCTAAAGTCCAATGAGGCTGCTGGAAAGGTGTTCTACATCGTCACACGGCCTACGGCACAGGAGCTCCTCAATTCCACCATCTCACAAAACTTTGAGACCTGTGTCGCCCATGTCAAGGGTGACCCTCACATTGTTCTTGACAATGAGCGCCAGTTGCAGCTCCTTCGCGGAAAGGTTGGCATGATTGAGATGTTTCCCACAGCCAATAAGAACTTTGCCAAGCTATTTGCACAAGTGCTCAAGCTCGCATCCGAGCACAGCCCTATTCAGACCTTTGACACTAAGGACTTGGAGAAGTGCTTGTCCACCCCTGGACGCCATGTAATTGGTAGCACAGTTGTCAAGGATGTGGGACGCCAGGACCTGGGCGCCTCGATTCTACAGGGTTGTCTAAAGTCCAGCCCATGCCCTGTGACGACAGGGCAGTCACAGACAGGTGTGCTACTATTGGTAGCCACTGATGAAATGGCATCGGATCCAGAAATTAGCCGTAGGCTTGAGTCAGCATTTTCATATGTCGGTGGAAGAACAAAGACGCTGTTTTCAGGCATGTATGTAAAGCCGGGGGCTCCAGGGCTAATTGCAATCACAATGCTCGGCGACGTCGCTGGCTGACAGGTCTATATAGACTGGGAATCGATCGTCTTGGACAGCTTGTCCAAGACGATTTTTTCTATTTGGCATATGCGCATGCGGGTTACACCAAAAATTTCCCCTATTTCCTGCAAGGTCTTAGGTCCTGCCTGCGCCGCTATGACAGTGCAATTCTGATTTTCCTTGAGGTCGACCCACATCCTGCATGCGGTCTTCTTGCATGACTTTTCTGTTTCTTTGTGTGCCTGAAAGCATGTGAGCCTAATTCTGTCTTTCTCCATTCTCCACCTTCTGAATATTTACTGATTGGTCATATCATATTACAGACTAATAGCGTGTATCAGTTCATATGCGCTAAAAGACAGGACAATAAGTGAGAAAATTCCTCATCGTCGACACATCGGTTCTGCTCTATGACAGGGATTCAATAAGCTCATTTCCAGGAAACGACGTCATACTCCCTTTGACGGTGCTGGATGAGCTGGACAGGAATAAACAGAAGCCTGGTCTGGTTGGTGAAAATGCAAGGTATGTCAATCGTTATCTTGACAGCCTACGCGCAATTGGTCGTCTCGATAAAGGTGTCAAGATACCCACATCGGATCAGACCATACAGATCTATACTAGAGACCCGTCTGAGCTTGTTGCACAGCACAATCTCGATGAAAAGCTAGGGGACAATAGGATCATATCTGTTGCGCTCGAGCTGCAGACAAAGTCCAAGAAGAAGCAAGTTATAGTCGTTTCGAAGGACATCAATCTCCGGGTCAAGTGTGACGCTCTAGGCATTAAGGCCGAGGACTACTATAGAGACTATATCAATAGTTCCAGCGTGGACCTCGAGGCACCGGCGCCTACCATCGAAGTTTCAGATGAGCAGGTCGATGAAATTTATGACCTGGGTCGAACGTCCTTTATACCTGATGTCGGATCAGACATGCGACAAAACCAGTATCTCGTGTGTAAATCGAGCAGTGGAAAGAGCGCGCTGGGCCGATATCGTGATGGAGTTATTCACAAGGTCAAGGGGTATGAGTTCAAGAAGCTTGGTCAGATTAGCCCAAAGAATAAGGAGCAGAACTTTGCTCTCGACGCTCTGGGATCGCAAGATATTGACCTAGTCTGTCTAACTGGAATTGCAGGATCTGGCAAAACCTTTATCACCTTGATGGCTGCGCTGGACGCACTACAGTCTGGAAGATACGAGAGAATTGTTATCACGCGCTCCATCCAGCCTGTAGGCAAGGACATTGGATTTCTGCCTGGCGATATTCGCGAAAAAATGGCACCCTGGATGGCCCCGCTGGTTGACAACTTTAGATATGCCTTCAAGGACATGTCCTATTTCGACATGATGCTAGACAAGGGGCTTATCGATATCGCACCTCTTTCCTTTATTCGAGGGCGCACATTCAACAAGTCGATCGTAATTGTAGACGAGGCTCAGAATGCGACGATCCACGAGCTCAAGACCATCATCACCCGTGTAGGCCTTGAGTCCAAGGTGGTACTAATGGGCGACACGGACCAAGTGGACACGCCTTATATCGACAAGAGATCTAATGGTCTGTCGATTGTTGTTGATAAAATGAGAGAGTTCGGTGTCGCAGCGCACATACACCTTCCAAAGGGCGAGCGCTCGGAGCTGGCCACGCTGGCATCCAAGGTTCTATAATCTAAGACTTAGCTGCTCGTCGTGAATATTTACCCATGGTCGACAGTGCTCGATTTTGGCATATCACCACCTAGGGAATAAGGCAAATGACGATAGACTTTAAGGCATCTCAAGTACAGACAAGCAAAGTAATTGTAACAGGCAGCTTTGCCGGTGGGTCTGCCAATCAGCTGCTTGTCTACAGTATTGATGCCGATGATTCGGTAACTCCTAACCAAGGCGTCATAGATACATCAGCATTCAGTACCTCTGGAATAGGCTCTGATGTGTTTCTATTCGTGTCAGGTGGTATTGGTAAGGCAAAATCTTCTGGATCATACGCCGCCACTGTGTTTGGAGGCGACACGTCTATTTCAGGAACTCTATTTGGCACATCTGGTGTTTTCTCAGGAAATGTTGTAGTATCTGGTACTCTTTATGCCGAGCGTCAGGTAATCGAGGTTAATCAATTTACAACAGGCGCACTTCTTGTTTCCGGAAACTTTATAGTATCTCAAAGCGCTGAAATTAAGCAAGGATTGCTTGTCAATACTTCAAATGAAGCCGGATATGGAATTATTGTTGGCGGAAATGGCGGGTTTAGTAGCCAAATAACCGGCTCTCTTTCTCAAGGTACTGGCGTACAAGCAGTAGGCACTTACTCTCACGCTGAAGGCGCCAGCACAACTGCGTCAGGACAATATTCTCATGCGCAAGGTGATAGCTCGACGGCAAATGGCAATGCTTCTCATGCCGAGGGCATTGGAACAAATTCTTATGGAGTTGGATCGCACGCAGAAGGTAATATCACAATAGCTGATGGAGATTATTCACATGCTGAAGGTGGCGCCACTGTAGCAGCAGGGTTGTACTCTCACGCTGAAGGCTATAATACGACAGGGTCTGGATATGCATCTCACTCTGAGGGTGTGGATACACAGGCAATACTATCAGCATCCCACGCTGAGGGATACAACACGAGAGTAGGCGTACTAGGGTACTTGACCCTAGTAAATCCGATCATTGATAATGGATACGCGATCTATACAATAGACGCGTCGTATGGAGATGTCACGTCACATTTTACAGGCCAGGGTGTTGGTCCATTGGCGACCCTCATCATGGCATCTGATGGGGGTGGGTCAGATGCTCTGTACACATTTGAGGGCACAAATTTTGATGGCACTAACACTTTTGTAACTGCATCCAATGCATATGGTGCAACAAGCTACGCAGGGCTCGTGAGCGTAGGCGTTGTGGGATATGTTGGATTAGGAGATCAAGTGATTCCTGATGGCGCTGGATCAACATTTACAGGCCACGCAGAAGGCGAATCAACAGTCGCTGCTGGTGCAGGTTCACATGCAGGTGGGTTTGGAACAGTCGCTGCTGGTGCGGATTCACACGCTGAGGGGGATAGAGCAGTCTCAGCAGGCACAGCATCACACGCTGAGGGTAGCATCACACGGGCCATCGGAGACGATTCACACGCTGAAGGTACTCAAACACACGCTGTGGCAGCCGGTTCACACTCTGAGGGAGGTTCGACACGAGCCGGCCTGTTGGGACACTCAGTCATATCTGCTGACGACACGGCTCAACCTGGATATGTCATATACACGATCGACTCGGCTTCAGGAGACGTGTCTTCTGACTTTGGAACGGCCTCTGATATAGTCATAAAAGACGTATCCTCATTTCCTGACATAAACTACCTGTATCGTCTAAATTCCAACGCGTCATATGATGGCACAAACACACACGTCACCGCATCAAAAAAACAAGTTGCTAATACTTCAAATCTGGAAACATTTTATCCTGCATCGACGGCATATGCAATTCCGGCATCCCCCGGTGACTTTTTAATAGCAAATATCACATCAAATATATCATCCTCCACAAAGAAGGCGCTGTACCGAGTGGGTGGGCTGTACTCACACACTGAGGGCGAACAAACAGTCTCTAGCGGCAAAAGGTCACATGCTGAAGGATATCAGACAAGAGCCCTTGGTGACAGCTCACACGCCGAGGGAGACGCATCTATCGCAGTTGGAAACGGGGGTCACGCAGAGGGTATTAGCACAATGTCTGGTGAAGGTGCCCACTCAGAGGGCGATCGAACAATAGCAGAAGGGTTTGCTTCTCATGCTGAAGGGCGCATGACCGCCGCGCGAGGCGAGTACTCGCATGCTGAGGGTGTTGGAACAGTTACATCAGGATCTTGGTCTCACTCGGAGGGCTACCAGACTATTGCTGAGGGTGAAGCTTCTCATTCGGAGGGATACCAGACAAAGTCATATGGTAACTACTCCCACGCTGAGGGTCAATTCACGGTGGCAACAGGGTCGTACTCTCACGCTGAGGGTGTAGATACAACTTCAACGGGTGACTTCTCTCACACTGAGGGTGAAAGCACAACTGCATCAGGATATGTATCTCATGCTGAGGGTTCTGGAACATCTGCTTCAGGTGACTACTCTCACTCTGAGGGAGCTGGCACTAGTGCGATAGGACAGGCAGACCATGCTGAAGGGAATGCCACAGTTGCTTCAGGAGGCAATTCTCACGCAGAAGGTGGCTTTACTTTATCTAGTGGCGAAGGCTCTCATGCCGAAGGATACTTTACTGTTGCTGGAGGCACCGGTGCCCATTCGTCTGGTGATCACACGTTAGCCCTTGGTAGCTATTCAACGACAACAGGTTACTACACAACAGGATCTGGAGACTACTCCTACGCAGGAGGAAATACGACTGTTGCTGTAGGCACATACTCCCATGCAGGAGGTTTATATACAATTGCCTCAGGCTCAGGACAGACCGTATTCGGCAAATACAATGTCAGGGACAACACTGACTCACTGTTTGTGGTGGGAAATGGAACATCTGACGCTGATATCGATCGATCAGATGTTGTGAGAGTGCACGCAGGAACAGCTGGATCCGGAAGTTTTGAGGTCACAGGAACTATCCTCTCGACTCTAGGTTTCTCCGGATCGCTCACTCGCCTCACAGATGGTAGCTCTTATTTGATTGCTGGAACTGGTGTTGGAATAGCTACCGGTTCTAATGGTGCTGTGACAATATCTGCTACTGGTGGTAGCGGTTTAGCTACAGGTAAACAATTCCTCGCCTCTGCAACAACCACAACTACAACAACTGCTTTGATGATTGGTCAGTTCTCCTGGGCTCCATCAGATTATACTGGACTTACTTCTGTCACAGTTAGAGCTATAATGTCTACAGACGGAACTGCAAATCACACAGGAAGTCTACAAATCTATAACTTAACCTCCGGAAGCTATATTGATCTTGTAGATACACCAGCAAAAAGTGCATATTTTGATATAACAAGTTCAATACCAACTCTTGTTACATCATCTAACTTGTTAACTGGTATAACAAACTTTAATAACAGTTCTACTTCGGTTTACGAGGTAAGAGTTTCTGGAAGCACGGCAAATAATACAATAATCGGTGGAGTAGAGCTAATCTTTAGTTGATAAGAGAAAATAAAGGATATATATGGCAAAAGTACATAAGGTCAATTTCACACCTGCGACCGGCGCAGAGGCAGTCTTTGAGCTAAAGAACGTTCTAACAGGCTCAGGATGGTCTGTTGTAAGTTCGTCCAATGGAACAACATTTAGTGCAGGAGACAATATTACTAGTTCGACCTCTCTGGCAGGAAGCAATAGATGGTTTATTGTTCAGGAACCCACCGGAGTTGGAGGTAGACAATGGTGCTTTCAAAGAACTAGTGACAATGCCACATGGCGTGTGAAAATAAGCCCGCTAAATGGATTTGGAGGCGGAACTCCAAGCACAACAAGAGTTCCATCTGCAACTGATGAAGGTGTTATACTTGGAGCTGGAACAGACGCTTCGCCAACAGGGGCGCAATTGCTTCCGACAGACAATACGTACAAGTTCCACGCCATTTCAGAGAGCACAGCAGTGGGTCCATCAGGAAATCAAGCGTATGGCTTCTGGGCTTTTGCCAATATTACTGGTGGCGTTAACGTAGTTGATATCGAGACAATCATTATGCAAGAACCTCTTGCTACAGGAAGCTATCCCTCTTTAGTCGGTACAAGAACTTCAACAACCTCGGGAGATGCAGATCCTGCTCTATACGCCTGTGGATATGACAATGCAGGAAGAAAGTTCATTCTTGGTCCAAACATAGGATTTTCACCAAGCACGTCAACTCAGCACCTGGCAGGAACAACCGGAGAAAGCGACAACACAATCAAATATTTCTTTGATTATCAGAGTGCTGCCGGAACTTTTACAAACGGTGATGAAGTAGATGGAGTCACTCAGATATTCAGATTTCTAGGCACATCGCCCGTTTCTTCTCCGGCTCAGGATATTCTTGTGCCTCTCAGATTTGGAAGATATGGTACGAGTATACCCGCTAATGGTAGCAATTTTGGTCGAAGCACTTCTGTTGGTTTTAAGGGCACAACACACTTCATAAGAAAGTCCTCAGTCGATAGAGGCGTTTCAAACACAATCAATCTGTCAACAAACGCTTATATTCAATTGAACCAACTACTGATCCCATGGCCTGAAAACATTGTGCCTAGCTTTTGATAGGAATTTAGTATGGCTGATTATTCTGGGTTTGACGTTGCATCTCAAGAAACAAACTTTGTTGCCCCACAAAGCATTAATGCGCTTAACATCGGCGGCACAATTATTGTCCCAATTTATCGATCATTTGTGTCAGGTGCATATGTGTACACGGTGGGAGCACCTACCGATGGATTCACAGACACTGTTGTGGTAGGGTACCAGTGATTACAAGGGTTAGACCATACGCAGGTTCATGAGAACCTGCACGTTGCCATTTCCTGTAGCGTTATCAAATCTCACTCTGTACCAGCCTGTATTAAAAACGTATGGAGGGGACACCGCTCCAAGTGGTGCTGTAGCTAAATTACTTACACGCCACCCTGGACCATTAAATGTATTGAAATACCAGTCATAAATTGTTGCGTCGGTTGCCGCATTTATAATACGTATTCTAGGGTTGCCAAAGCCTGCACTCATGATCCCTGCTTCAATGGTGGTAAATGTAGTTGTTGATGGAATATAAAAGGCTCCTGCATCTACAGGAGATGAGCTTCCATTACTTACAGCTAGCTGAGAATTGATGGCAAAAGAGCTAGATCCACCTCCTGAAGGTATAGTGGTATCAAAAACCAAACTTGTGCCACTCCATGACAGGGCACTTCCACTAGTAACTGGTCTTCCAATAAATGTCATAAGTCTTACAATCTATATATAATCAAGTCGCATACTTGATCGAAAGAATCTGGCGGTTTGATATCGACCCGGTCCAATAACGCTGTTCCGCTAACAGCAGGAGTGCCATAGTAGGTCATATTTCAGACCACTCCCCATCCTATTGAAGTGCCAAAGTACACGAATGTGGCCGATCCTCTATTGATAGAGAGCGTGTATGATGAGGCGCCATCTATTAGGCCTCCACCGTTCACTGAAATCACAATGTTGTTCGCTGCCGCAGATCCACTCACATCCTTCACGATGTAGTTCCTTCCAACCAGGGCAGTGGATGGGAGTGCTACCCCGGGCCCTGCAGAGGCGCTCACCGCGATAATGTAATCGGTGATCGAGGCTGTATATGGAAGAGATGTAACGATCTTTGGAGGAGTTCTAAGCCCACCCTCGAGGTTCATGGTTCCAGATGCAACCACATCACCGCCAAAAACTGCAGTGCCTGTTACGTTCGTATCCTTGCTTCCAATTGCGCCTGATACAAAGAAAAACATATCCGAGCCCAGCAGTGCAGGTGAATCTACACCCACACCTCCAGGTCCGCTAAAAAGAGTTGACCCCGTGGTGTACACTGATTCATTCACAGTTGAGAACCAGTACTGTTCGGCGCCTCCGCCTGCTGAGGAGATCGTTACAGCGCCATTTGTGCCTGTTGATATTGTTACGTTGGTGCCTGCAATTAGATAAGAAGACCCATCTGTGAGCTTTGTGAGAGACCCAGAAATACCCTGTGGAAACTGATAGGATCCTGAGAAATACCCTTGATTGCTTCCGGTTATTAGTGCAATTAGTTCTGCACTATCTTGGAATAGAATACCTGTTGCGTTTCCATAATCGCCAACTACTATAACATCTGTTCCAAGGCCTGCGCCCGTTCCATTTGCGATTCCAACTATATCAACGTAAAGCTGACCTGCAGTATCTCTTGACTGGAGTGAAATGCCATTTTCAAGCTGTATGTTTCCAGAAACGTGAACAGTTCCACCAAACACAGACTTATCTGCAGAGTTGGCTCCTGTTGCTCCAGAAACAAAAAGAGTTACATCCGGTCCAACCGAAATTCCTCCATTGCCAGCAAACACTGCACTACCTGAAGCCTCTATACCATTTGAGGCTGAAAGCATTGGAACTTCAACTCTGGAACTAGTTACTTCGGCCTTGATAATCCCGTTTTCAGGTGAAATCCAGTACTCAGCAATTGCTCCTCCACCTGTTGAGGTGATCGTTACAGCGCCGTTTGTGCCTGTCGATATCGTCACATTGGCGCCGGCAATCAGGTAAGAAGAGCCATCTGTCAACTGTGTGAGAGATCCTGAGAGTCCGGAGTCAAAAACTGCCTCAGGCGCCACATACATTTTTCCTGTCGTGGCTGTTACAAATAGATTGCTTGTAGCATTAAGACCAATGTTACCTGCTGATGCTACTGTAAAACCCGTAGGGCTAGTTCCATTGATATATGACAATGAACCTGTTGTTAGAATCACCTCGTCTAGAGAGTTGAAATCAGATAGAGATAGGCCGTTAGAATAATTGTAGTCAAAAGCAAACTCTACATTTGAGCTGCTGACTTTGAGACCGGCAGATCCCGATATGAAGGTTGCCTCAATAGATCCTGTTGTGTATGCAGTACCGGCTACATTTGATTGCCAGTATGCAGGAACAAGAGAGTTAGCTGGGGCCCAGCCCGGCGCTCCTGGGGCACTTGAAGTGAGAACATACCCAGCGATGCCTGCGTCACCATTGAATTTTAGCGAGCTAATCAATAGGTCTAGTGTAGATCCTGACAGTTGCAGCTCAGCGGCCTCAAGACCACTGTCAACTGAAATGATGCTCCCTGTTGCTGCACCGGCTGTGGACCCGAGCGTTATGACTGAATATGTACCGGCGTAGTCTGCCTGAATATTAATATAATTGTTCGCAAAAGATGTGCTTAGAGATCCTGCACCAGGAGCTAGCTCGATATACTTTGTAGGATCAGTTGTTAGAGCCCTCACCAATCCGTTGGAAGGATCGACCTCGAAAAACGTGTATGCTAATTGATCATCTACAATCTGCAGCGCAGGTGTCGAATTGTTGGCACTTCCAGAAATTATGACCGACTGACCTGGTGCTATGACCTTAAAAGTTGCGCTTCCTGTAACACGAGCCCCAAATGATGAGCTCAAATACGCAGTCTGAAGTATTCCTGTTATCGAAGCGAAGCTAGCTGTTGTAAAGATCTGACCTGACGTAGTTGACTGCCAGTATTCATTCCCTTTCTCATCGATCAAAGCCTTAAGATTTGCAACAGTCACATGTCCTGTAACCGGTGCACCAGTCCCTATCGACGGACGATCAAGAACGATAAGATCTGTCGTCAGAGGTGTCAGTGTAGAAAGGTCTGATATTTTTACGCCGGCCATGTTTTCTCCATGTCTACTGGGGTAGTATTACTGCACCATTCTGTGTCAGAATATTGAAAAGATTTTGTGTAATCAGGCCTGTCTGCGCGGTCAGAGTGCCTGTTGTGGTCGCAAATGCATGATAGCGAACAGAAATATTGGGTGACGTTGTGATTATTTTTGCCGTCCAGAGCCCAGCAGATAGCTGTACGTCTGTTAGACAGGCTACAGAATTACCTGTACTGCCATATGGCGTTACCACAATGCACGGAGTTATACTTTCCTTGAAGCAGTCGAGTGTAACTGTGACTTCACCGCTTCCATCTGTGGTTGCGGTACCGGTCTCAAAGACCATGCTGTCAAAGTTCTTAAATGCCAACTGAATCTCCGAAGCTTGCTTTTACTTTGCTAGCAATAACTATCGAAGAAGAAGTAATTCTTGTTGCGCCGGCTAGAACTATGTGTAATCCTGTATTGGACAACTCTCT
>OGVY01000090.1_pt1 | contig 15110 bp, 16 predicted proteins | sample 1575871 | NCBI WGS metagenome assembly OGVY01 (sample SAMN07581536, study PRJEB24739) | freshwater metagenome
GGAGGGCCATGGCGGTGTTGAGGGCGGTCTGGCCGCCGAGGGTGGGGAGAAGGGCGTCGGGCTTTTCCTTGGCGAGGATGTGTTCGACGACCTCCGGGGTGATGGGCTCGATGTAGGTGCGGTCGGCCAGACCGACGGCCTCGAGGAGGTCGCGAGCGCGGACTTTGCCGGGGAAGTCGGCGCGGCCGGAGAGGAGAAGGGGGAGGAGGACGTTTTCTTCCACGGTCAGGGTGGGGAGGAGATGGAAGAACTGGAAGACGAAGCCGATTTTGAGCTGGCGCAGGCCGGTGAGGGCGTTGTCGTCCATGGAGTGGAGGGGCAGGCCTTCGAGGTAGACTTGGCCGGTGGAGGCGGTGTCGAGCGCGCCGAGGATGTGGAGGAGGGTGCTTTTGCCGCAGCCGCTGGGTCCGGTGATGGCGACGATTTCCCCGGGGAGGATCTTTAGGCTGACCCCGCGGAGGGCCTCCACCCGGGCATCGCCGGACTGGTAGGTTTTGTGGAGATCACGCGTTTCGAGCATAAAAAGGCGGGTCTAGGTGATAGGTGAACAAGTTTGGGAGAACGGCATAAAACCATATAATAATCCAAATCTATATGCCTCGCCATCAGCGAGTTTTAAGTCCGGAACCAGTGTGTGAATAAGTTGGGGGAAAGGCCGGATTAAGATGAAGATTAAGATTAAGAAATGGTATACGGACAGGCCTAAAATGCCCAGCTGACGGAGAGGGTGGGGCCGATGGAGTCGAGGCCGACGTTTTGCGTCTCGGGCTCGGAAAGGCCGCCGTTGGAGATGTGCTGGAAGAGGACGCCGAGGTTGACCGAGAGGCGATCCATCACCGGGATGCGGACGCCGGCGCCAACGGTGAAGCTGAAGCAGAAGTCCTGACCTTGGGAGTCGGGGGCGCCCGTGGCGTTGGTGAACATGAAGCCGACGCGGGACTCGAGGTAAGGGATCACGGGCCAACCTTCTTGGATAAAGTTGTAGCGGGGGCCGAAGAGGCCGCCGGTGAACCAGGGATTCGGGCCGTGGATGACCGGGGCATACATGCCGCTGAAGAGGAACTCGGTGTTGCCCCGGGTCCAGTCGTCGTTACCAATCTCGTCCAACTGCCATCCCACGGTGATGAGTTGGGGGAGGTACCGGTAGTTGTTGGAGTTTCCGATCGAGAAAAGGCCGGCGGTTTCGGCGGAAAGGGTAACCACATCCTCGCCAAACATGGGAGAGCCGGGTTCCGGTGCGTTCTCCTGTGACCAACAACTTGTGAAGAAAGACCAAGAAAAGGAAAAAATAAGGCCCTTCCATAAGAACTTTTTTAGCCAGAGGGAAATCTTTAAGTCTCTGTAGGGCATGGCTATCGGCTGATCGACTTTTGTGACCACGAGGTTATCTACAGGCGATTTTTTTATTTGGGAATAACTTTTTATCTATATACCCTTAAAAAGATGAAGTCGATCTGGGTCACAGGAGGAGCCGGGTTTATCGGTTCGAACCTGGTTCTTCGCCTGCAGGAGGAGTTTCCCGGCGCGGCGCTGACGGTGATCGACGATTTTCGGAGCGGCTCCTTCCCCAACTTGGAGAGTTTTCGGGGTGATTTTGTGGCGGGGGATGTCTCCCGGATGGATTGGGAGGCGGAGTTCCGCGGGCGGAGGCCGGAGGCGATGTTTCATCTGGCCTCGATCACGGACACGACCCTGCAGGACCAGAAAATCCAGACCCATGACAACGTGGAGGGATTCCGGCGGCTGTTGGATTACCTGCGGCCCGAGAAGACCCCGATCGTCTATGCCTCCAGCGCGGCGACCTATGGCATCCGGGCGGGAGTGAACCGGATTGGTGATCCGCTGGCTCCGGCCAATGCCTACGCTTTTTCCAAAGTGCAGCTGGAAAATCTGGCCCGGGCGGTGAAGGAGGAGGAAGCGGGCTGGCAGATCGCGGGACTACGCTACTTCAATGTCTATGGACCGAGGGAGGGACACAAAGGAGTGCCGGCGAGCATGGCCTGGCATCTGGCGGGACAGATGCTGGCTGGGAAACGGCCGCGGATTTTCAAATACGGCGAGCAGAAAAGGGATTTCGTCTACGTGAAGGACATTGTGGCGATGACGATCGCGGCGATGAAGTCGGGCAAGAGCGGGGTGTGGAACGCGGGATCGGGTCAGCCCCGGAGTTTTAACGAGATGATCGAGGGACTGAATCGGGTGCTGAGGATGAAGCTCAAGCCCGAGTATTTCGACTGCCCGTATCCCTTCTACCAGCCGCATACGGAGGCGGACATGGCGGCGACCAAGCGGGATCTGAAGATTGAGCCGCGTTTTAGTCTGGAAGAGGGACTGGAGGATTATTACAAGTCGGGATGGCTGACGAAGGGACGTTCGAAAGTTTCCACAAAGAAGAAAAAATAAACGGGCGTTGTTAGTTTAAGTTGAAGTTTAAGTTGAAGTAAGGGTGAAACTTAAGCTCTGAGCCTTGGCAGGGCGGGCTGTCTCAGCCCGCCTCATCGAATATTCTAAGGGCAACCCAGAACGAGGCGGCATGCGGAGATGCCGCCCTACCTTGATGTGAATTTTGCTTTGGCTCATGGCGCGTGGGGGAGGATGGAGACCTCGGCGCCGGGGATGGTGGCGGCGATGGACTGGCGGAGGCGGGCGATCCGGGTTTGCGCCTCGGCCATGGGCAGGGTGGGAGCGAATTCCAAAAACACTTCCACGAAGATTTGGGAGCCGGAGCGGCGGCTGCGCACCTTGTGGAGTCGTTCGTAGTCGTCGAGGTGGCGGACGAGCTGGTTAAGGATCTGGAGTTGGGTGGTTTCCTCAAGGGCCGCATCCATCAGGTCGTCGACGGAGGAGGAAGCGATGGCGTAGGCGGCGTGGAGCATGAAGCCGACCCCGAGGAGGGAGGCGAGGGGATCGAGGTAGAGGCTCCAGGGCTGGGTGCGGAAAAGCAGCTCCAGGATCAGGGCGGTGGCCATGAAGGCGTCGAAGCAGGCCTTGGAAAACCAGAGGCGGGCCTGGGATTCGATGATCGGGCTGTGCTGTTGGCGGAGGAGCCAGCGGTTGCGGGCCCAAATGGCAAAACCGATGGCCGCATACGCGGTAAAGATGAGAAGGCCCGGCAGGGTGCCACGGGTCGGAACGGGATGATGGAAGTGGCTGACCACCATGGTGAGAAGAAACAGGGAGCAACCCACCATGACGAGGCCGATGGCGAGGCTGACGAGGTTCTCCAGCTTGCCGATGCCGTAGCCGAACCGGTGGCCGGGGGATTTTCGGAGGGCGAGGATGGTCAGGTAGGAGGCGAGCACGGCGAGAAAGTCGGTGCTTTCCTTAAGAAGGTCGCTGAGGATGGCGAGAGAGTCCGCGTACCAGGCGGCTCCGGCCATGAGGAGGACGTCGGTGGCGCAGAAGCCGAGGGTGACGAGGAGGTTTTTTTCGCGCGTGCCGGAAGTGGAGGAGGAGATCATGGTCGGGGCTGGAATGGAAAGCTGAGGTGGGGGTAGAGTGTTGGGATGGCATCCGGAGCGGGCAAATGGAAAAGCATCTTTCCGTCGGGCAAGATGCGCTCGTTCGGGCGAGGCGAAGTGATGGTGGCGGAAGGGGACAAGGCCCGTGAGTTGCTCATCCTGCTTTCCGGTCGGGTGCGGGTGGAGAAGAGGATGAGCGGTCGGGAGCCGTTGGTGTTGGCCCGGCCGGGAGCGGGACAGTTGATCGGGGAGTTATCCATTCTCACCGGCAAACCCCGTACTGCCACGGTGGTGGCGGAGACTCCGGTGAAGGCCTGGGGCGTGCCGGCGGCGAAAGTGCGTGCCCTTTTGGGCGGAGGTATCGGACCCCGTGGTCGTTTTCAAAAGAAGATCATGGAGTCGCTGGCCCACCGGTTGGTGGGTCTTTTGGGAAAACTGCCGGTTCTGCAGGGGGTGAGTGCGGAGCCGCGGACCGAAGCGGCGGTGCGGAAGGCATTGGAGAAAATGTACGGGGATTGGGGGGTTTAGTTAGGGGTTTAGCGGTTTCGTCGTTAGTTGTGGAGGGAGTTTTGATCCATAGGTATCTGTCCAAAATCTGAATTTACGGGAATTAAACTTTTGCAGGATTTAAGATCCCGTTTCGCGTTGGGAAACACCCTTGCTTGATCTAAATCATTAAAACTGCTAAGAAAACATAATGTTTTGCAAAAACCTCGGCCTACTTGTCCTTCTGGCGTTGCCCTTTTTGCCAGATGGGTGGGCAGCGGAGATGGATATGGCCCGATTAAAAGTGGACGACCAAATTTCAAAAAAATCTTCCAATCACGAAGGTTCGATCAACGATAAACGTCAGGAAATTGGCGGGCATCTTACGCTGCTGGACACCGGCAGCTCGTTGCAAAAACCTCTGGGAGCTTTTCGATGGAAAACATTCCTTTTTGGCAAGCCGTGCGGTCGGGAGAAGGAGCAGGGGGAGTTTCTGGTTTTCTCCTCCAAGGAAGGGGAGGGAGAATTGCTTCTGCAAAGCCGGTTGCGGATGGAAGTGGAATTGTTGCCTTTCAAAGCGATGCTGCTGTTCCAGTAGAACAAAAAAGAGATGTATATATTATTCCAGAAACATTAAATAATAATACATACCTTACTTTTAATGAAACAGCAAAAACAATTACTATTGCAGCAGATCTTTCTACATTAAATAAAGTATATACAAATCCATCAAATACTATTTATGTACCAAATATAGTTGCTGGTCAAGTAATTACTTTTAGAAGAAAAACTATTAGTAATACTCCTTTAGTTACTTGGTCTAGCGGAACAAAACTAACTAGCAACCAACTAAACCTTGAAACAACGCAATTACTCTATCTAGTACAAGAAGTGTTAGATAGAGTATATCGTCAAATTTCTATTAGTGGTGATATTGTATCTCAGATTGCTGATAACGCAATTACTACTTCAAAGATTGTAGACCTTAATGTTACTACAATTAAAATTAATGATTTGGCTGTAACTACCGCAAAACTAGCAGACCTTAATGTTACTACTGGTAAGATTAATGATTTAGCTGTAACTACAGCAAAGATTGCAGATTATAATATTACTCCCGCAAAACTAAGTAATGCATCTCAAGCATGGTCTTTAACTGGTACTTTGGCATTAACAGATCTAGCAACCTCTGCAACTGGAGATAAGGTTGCTAATAAAAACTATGTACTAGACCGAGTTTCAAAATATGGTGTTATTACCAAAGATAGTACCGTAACAAGTAATGTTCTTGATACACCACCATCAATTCCATCTGATGCTAATGATGATGTTTCATTACAAAGTGGTGGTATTTGGTTTAACCCAAGAGATGGTGGTCTTCGCGTAAGAGTATTAGATAAATGGGTAAGAGTTACAGGTACTCCACTAAACATTACTGATTACATTTCTACAGATGGGACAGCACAGACAAAAACCGGAAACTTAACACTAGCAGGAAACTTAACTGTAGATACTAATACACTATTTGTTGATTCTTCAAACAATAGAGTTGGCGTTGGAACCATAACACCATCTACAGCACTAGAAGTAAATGGCACAGTAACCGCAACTGCTTTTGCTGGAAACCTAACAGGTACAATTCAAACTGCTGATCAGCCTAATATTACTAGTGTTGGTACTTTAACAACAGCAACTATTTCTGGAAATTTAACAGTAGATACAAATACTTTATTTGTTGATTCTTCAAACAATAGAGTTGGTATTGGAAAAACTAACCCAAGCACTTCATTAGATGTTAATGGTACAGTAACAGCAACTGGATATAATATACAGATGCTTATTCCAATTAATGGAATATCATTTACCAATGGACAGGGCCAATGGTTAACAGGAACCATGACTATAAATACTAAAAGTTTATGTTTATTTAGTTTTAATTTTAGTGCATATAGAACATCAGGAGGAGGCACACTATCTGCAACAGTTACAACAACACCAGCAAGTTCATCATTTACAGTTTCTGTGGTTACTAATGAAGCAAATTCACATAAAGCTTCTCCAACTGGATATGGAGGAGTAGTATTAAATGCTGGTACTTATACTGTAACTTTTACATGTGATGGTGGAACTACTACTGATAGCAATGATAAAGGCTATGTTGCAGTAATAGCAATACCAACACCATAATAAGGAAAATAAAAAATGCCAAGTAATTTAACATCAATCTCATTTCCAGCAAGTCCAGCTTTAAATCAAACATATACTTACGGAAACCAGACATATCAATGGAACGGTACTGAATGGGTTGTATCATACGATTCTAATTCAATTCCAATTGGTGCAGTAACACTTAGTGGAAATCAAACTATTACTGGAGTTAAAACCTTTAGTGATAATATAGTTGCTAGTAGTGGTATTACCGGAAATGTTACTGGCACAATACAAACAGCAGCCCAGCCAAATATTACAAGTTTAGGAACATTAACTAGTGCGGTTATTTCTGGTAATTTAACAATAGATACTAACACTTTATTTGTTAACTCAAGTAATGATAGAGTTGGTATTGGAACAACTAATCCAACAACAACACTAGATGTAAATGGAACAACAAATATAACTGGAACATTAACAGCTGGTGGAAATACTTGGCCTCAATGTATTCAGACTCATGTTGATTATCGGGTAACATATCAAAATGCGGCTCAGGGTGCTGCTTCTCAAGTTAATATTGCCGCTTTAAATACAACAATTACTCCAAGAAGTGCAACTAGTAAAATTCTTGTAAACTTTTCTATCTCATATGAGTCTTATAATGATAGATTATTTCGTTTATATAGAAATATTAATGGAGTTCGTACTGAAATTGCTTCTGCTCGCCCAGTTAGTGATCCACTTCAGTACAATGACCCTAACTTTGTTGCAAGGTGGGGGTTTAAATCAGCAGACTATGATGTTGATCAGGGATCAACGATGATGAATCAGCATATGATGTATTTAGATAGCCCAAATACAACACAACCAGTAACTTATGAGCTTTGGACATATGCTTCTGAACTTCCAAACCCCGCTGCTTTATGGTCATACCTTGTATTAAATGCGACTTTTAATCAAGGCGCACAAAGCGTTGCCCATGAACTTGCAACTTCTCAATGTATTCTTCAAGAATATTTTGCATAATAAAATAAGGTTTATATTATGAATGATAATCAATTATCAGTCTATGTTGCAGTAATGCAACTAGCAATTCTAACAATAGGAGTAGTAACTGTAATACTAAGAATGGGCAAACGAGATGCTATGATTGATCGTAGTATGGACGAATTGTTGGTTCTAAAAGAAATTACTAAAGACCTTGTTAAAACAGATATTGAACAAGGTAAAAGTATTATTACCGTTATTGGAGAATTAAAAGAACTAAGACATCGTGTAGAAGTTTTAGAAAGACAAATGCTATGAAAAGATTCCTAAGTATATTGTTACTATGTGGTTGCTCTTCTGTAAATGAGATTTCTACTAGTAACCATATAGTTCAGGAAAACGCTATTAAGATTCTAGATACTAGAGATATTACAATTGCACACAAACACGCACAGATTATTCTAAATGAAACATCTGATATTGCTGGTGTACTTGGAAATATCAAAGATGTTACCCCTTGGTGGGCAACACTACTCCAGTATGGCTTTATTGCTATTATTGGAATTGCTATAGTAATATTACTTTGGCAAACAGGAATTGGTCAGGCTATTCGCTTGGCTATAGGATGGATTCCAAGTAACAAAAAGAAAGAAGCAGCCCTTGCACAGTCTGTCCTTAGTGATAAGAACCCAGAAACTGTAAGAGAATGGATTGCTGCTAAAAGACTTAGTGACCCAGAATTTGATGCCGCATGGCGAAAGGAAGACAATGCCCGGACGAAAACCAATCAACCGTAATTTAGGCTCTAAAGTTAAACCCGGATCTAAAAATGTTCCACTAAAAGGAATTAATTCTTTAAATCCCGTTTTTACTGGAATGGAACAACTTGATATGAAAAGAGCAAAATTAGACTCTAGTGGTTATGTAATTAGTTCAATGATTATTCCTCCAGTTGTTGGTGAAGAAGAAGAAGAAAGGCCAAGATAATGCCCGGACGAAGACCAATTGATATTAATCAACAAACACATGATGCTAGGGGTAATCTAAAAGGTGCTGTTACAGCATTACCAGACCATGCATATGCTTTAAGATCAGGTGGTCTTAGTCAGTTTAGTTCTACATCATCAGAACAATTAGCTAGTGTTATTTCTGATGAAACTGGTACTGGAAACCTTGTATATAATACAAATGCAATTCTATATACACCACAGATTTCTACCGTATCTAGAATAATAACTAGCGAAGTAACTACCGGATCAACAACAGCAAATCAAGTATTGATGTCCTTTCCTTTATATGAAGGTACTGATATTGCTACTAATGTTATTATAGGTTCTGCTGATGTTATTATTCAAACTGATGTTGGAGATACCACAGGAACCGCAGCAACACCAGAATATGTAACAAAAAGACGAATTAGTAAAATGTTAATCGTAATGGACCATGATTTTAATGGAACTGGTGGAACGCAATCTCCATATCTAGAGCATACCGAGTACGGTCATACAGCAACAGCTTCTGGAGTTGCTACCTATAACTTTGCATATAGATCTGCTACTAAAACATTTAATATAGAAGTAACACCATCTACAAACAATACAATGCGCCATAGAGTAATTGCTTTTTGTATGTTTGGTATGGATAGAAATTGGTCCGCTCCTCCTGTAGTTGTACCATAAGGAATAATATATGGCTGTTAATAAATTTAATTCTAAAGATGGTTATTCTATTGCAGATCCTCCAATAGCCCTTATTGATAATACTGGTAATTATAATACAACTACTGGTAGTATAACCGCAGTAAACGGTACTTATACTGGTGATGTTTCTGCTATGCACTTTATGGGTGATTTTATTGGAGAACTACAAGTAGAATGTAAAAATACAAGTGGTTCTATAATTCCAAAAGGAACTCCAGTATATATTACTGGTACTGTAGGTGCTACTAATGTACTTGAAGTTTCTCCTGCAAATGCTAATAGTTCATCTACAATGCCAGCAGTTGGTTTAACATCAACTGAAATACTAGTAGGGGCTACTGGTCATGTTACAATTATGGGAGGTGTTCAAAATTTAAATACAAACTCATATACAGTAGGACAAACAGTTTATGTTGCAGTTGGTGGAGGTCTTACCAATGTTAAACCAACAGGAGCTACAGAATTAATTCAAAATATAGGTAGGGTTGGTAGAGTCAATCAAAATAATGGTGAAATAATTGTAACTGGTGCAGGAAGAACTAATGATGTTCCTAATACTATTTCAATATCAGGACCACTAACAGTAGGTGATAATTTAACTGTTAATGGAACCACTACCACAATTAACTCAACTATTACAACACTTGGTCCTAGTACTTCTGGAAATACATATTTAACTATTGATTCTAATTTAGGAGAATCAATTTTAGCTGGAGAAAATCTTGCTGCAATAATTGGAAATGCTGGAATTAGTCTTGTAGATTATGGTGGTGGCATTACTTTAGATAGTTCTACTGGGTTTTCTATTGGAGATGTTTCTGGAGCAACTAGTGGTGAGTATTTATTTATTGATCCTAGTGGATATACAGCAAACTTTAATGGTATTAATGTTATTGCTCCTCAAGTTTCAGCTCCTACATTTACATCAACCCTTGCTGGTGTAGATATAAGCTATGGTTTTACTGCATCAACTACAACAACAGCAACAACTCAAATTAATTTAGCACAACTAGAAAAAACAACTTATAGAGGTGCTAAGTTTATTATTCAAGCTGTTAATACTACAGGTGGAAAATATCAATTCACAGAAATAAATGCAATACACAATGGTAATACTACTGTCTCTACAGCAACCATTAGTGATATAAATATAGGCGGTGCTAATGCAACATATGTAGTAGATATTGGTGGTACTGGTAATACTAGAATGAGACTACGAGCAACACCAACATCTACACAGTCTACGGTTTTTAAAGTATATATTAGAAACTTTTCTATATAAGGAGAATAATTATGGAATCATTTTTAGGAAGTGTTTGGTTTGGTTGTTTTATGTTATTTGCTGGCTATGTCGCTGGTCATGTCGTAAGTGTTGATAAAATCAAGACTTGGATCAAAGGCTGAATATGTCCGATAACAAGGATCTCATTAAACGCCTTAACGACCGTTTATTGAGCCAGCTCCTTCTAGACCTAGATGACCCCACCCGATGCACTCCGGGGCTTTATACGGTCATTAGGGGGCTTATAAACGACAATAGGGAGGTGCTGGATGGTATCTCCCATAGTGCCTTGGACGAACTAGAAGCTAAGATGGCTTCCAAGGCTCCCTTTAAGTTCAAAGCGTCCGCTGGATAATGCGGACTTCGCTACCTTTGGGGGTCTACTAGGGAACACCTAGTAGATCCTATTAGTCCGATAATAGTAGAAGTTTAAGTTCCTCTTTTTGGAGGTTGTATGCAAGCACCACAAGAAATGACAGATGATTTTAGAAACCACCTATGGGCCTGTTTTAAGTACCTCGGGCTTGGAGAACCAACCCCATTACAGTACGCTATGGCAGACTATATGCAAAAGGGACCAAGGGACTTCCAACTTCAGGCTGGTCGTGGTGCAGGCAAATCCGTAATCAATGCTTGCTTTGCCAGTTGGAGATTGTTAACCAATCCCAATAGAACTATCATGGTTCTATCAGCAACATCCGATAAAGCAATTAAGTTCATTTCTCAAGTTAGACAAATTTTAAATGTTGTTCCTTATTGTGAACATCTTAAACCAAAAGAGTTTGATAAAGATAGTGCATTCGGTTTTAATATTGGATGTCGTACTCTTTATGGTCAGGATTTGTCTTGCTATGCTAAGGGTATCACCAGTCAGATAACTGGTAGCCACGCCGATGATATTATTGTAGACGATGTTGAGATTGAAGAGAATGCAGATACTCCAGCCGCTAGAGAAAAACTTTTAAATAAATTAGCAGAACTAGAACAGATTAGAAACAATGTTCCAGATGGTTGTATTAGAATTCTAGGAACATATCAATCAACAGATAGTATTTATCTTAAACTAGCTAATTCATATCCAATTATTAAGTTTCCAGCAATTATGCCAAATCCAGATATTCCCGGAGAGGTTGATTGTTGTGCAGACTATATCCTAAAGTTGGAGCTAGAAGTAGGAGAATCAACACAACCAGAGAGATTCCCCATAGAAGTCCTTAAGTCTAGAGAGGCTAAGATTGGCCCTAGACTATTTGCTTTACACTACAAATTAGATCCTACCCTTAGTGATAGAGCTAAGTATCCTCTTAAGTTAGAAGATTTAATTGTATTAGATGTAAATCCAGAACTGTTTCCAGAAAAAATTACATGGGAAAAGCGTGTTCCAAAGAAACATATTGAATCACATGGTATTTCAGGAGATCTATTATATGAACCACAATGGACTAGTCCTAACTTTATACCGTATACGCAAACCGTTATGTTTGTCGATCCGAGTGGTAGGGGGTCGGATGAAACAGCTGTTTGCATTGCGTCATTTGTCAATGGCTATGTCATCATACATGAATTGCTTGGTCTTCAGGGGGGATACGAAGAACCTCTTTTAAGAAAAATAGCAAAATTAGCTTATCAATATGAAATTAATTTAATTCGTGTTGAAGCTAACTTTGGTGATGCTATGTATTGCAACCTATTAAGACCAGTTGTTTCAGAAGTATGTGGTCAAGTTGCTATTGAAGATTTTAAGGTTAGTGGATCTAAAGAACAAAGAATTATTAGAATTCTAGAGCCTATAATGGCTGTTCATAAATTAATATTTAATACAAAGGCTATTAAAGATCCAGAAAATCAAAAACAAATAACAAGAATTACAGAGCGTCGTGGTAGTCTTAAACATGACGATAGAGTTGATATTTTATCAAGTGCTGTTGCTTATTGGCAAGATTCATTATCAATAGATGCCGATTCTCAAATTAAAAGAAATAAAGAAGAAGAATATAAACAGCAAATTAAAGATTGGTTAGGAAATAAAAGAGCTTTAGGATTACTTGGAGAAAGAGTTAGTGGAGCTATCTTATTAAACGGTAGTGACAAATACAACAATAAAGTATTTCCTAAAGTTGTTAAAAGAAAATTCTAATGGGCATAAATATAGTAACTGGTTTTGGTCAACGAACTGGAACATCCTTTGTAATGCAAAAGATAAAAGAAAAAGGATTACCTGTTTGTGGTGAAAAGTTTTTAAATGGAATAACTGTTGAAAAACACAATCCAAATGGATATTGGGATATTAATCCACTACAACTAGCAGACTTAATATCTAATAATAAACTAGATAGCAAGTTTTGTAAGTTATGGGCAAATGTGTTACAGTTTATTCCACAAGAAAATACAAATTTAGTTATTGTTCTTGAAAGAAAAAACAAAGAACAACAACTCTCTAGTATGCAAAAAGTTTTAAATGATGAACTAGAGTTACCAATAAATAAGATTTTCTATAACGGTGAAACAGTTAAAGATATTTACGAAAATACAGTTACTCTATTAAATGCTTGGTTACAACACAAAGATAAAAGTAAAGTATTACATATTTATACTGAAGAATTAGATAATTCATTATCCAGTATTTACAACTTCATAGAAAGAGGTCTTAAATGCCATTAATCGTTGGTGGAATAATGGGTGGTTTGGCTTTAGGCCAAGGTATCATGGGTGGTCTTGGAGCACAAAGTCAAGCTAATGCTCAGGCTAAACAACAACAAATGCAAGCACAAAATGCTAATTTCCAGCGTCAATGGCAAATAGACGCTGCTAATAGAAACATTGATAAACAAAATCTTGCAAAAGCGATTAATAATAAAAAGATTGAACAAACAGCTCTTAGCGAACGAGGCATTGCTGAAGTATATCAAAAATTAGGGTATGATAATTCTAAAAGTCAATTTAGTAAACAAACAAATCAAGTAAACGCTGCTCTACTATCTAGTGTATCTGGTAGAAATATCTCAGCATCTAGTGGAACTGCAAGAGCATTACTTAGACAAAATCTTCAAAATGCAACTACTAATATGGCAAATCTTCGTGTTAGTAATATGAATAAAATGAGAGATATTGAAACTGTTTATCAAAATAGATTAGCTCAAAGAGATTTTAATTATCAAGAGTTTAATATCTTTATGCCCGGAGATACTAGTACGGTTAGTGGTGGTAGTACTGGTATGATGATTGGTAGCGCAGCCCTTGGTGGTCTTAGTGCTGGTATTACTGGTGCTCTTATGTTTGGTAAAGGTAGTGGTGGAAATAGTGGTCCAATGCCATTTTCAGAAAGAGCTGGTTAATAAAACATGAATACAGATAAATTAAATAAATTACAACAAATAGCAACTGGCAATGTTTATTCTGGAAAATCTAGTTATGAAAATGTATCTGAAATCAGAGCATCAAAACTAAAAGATAAACTAAAAAAAATCGAAACTGAAATTAAAGACATGTATCCAAAAAACAAAAAGAAAGTTTTTGAAACTTGGGTACAGGCTACTAAAGATTTTCCAATGCCAACTAAAGACTTTAAGGAATATTATTGGAATAAATATCTTGATATTCATCCAGAAGATAAAGATACGGCAAAAAAAGAACTAATTAAAAATACCGAACTAGAACTAGGTATGCTAGAGACACCAACCCAAAAAGAACACTATCTTCGTGATAAAGTTTCAAGATGGCCTGAATGGTTAATAAAAGAATTTAAAGATGATCTTCAAAACTTCTCAACAAGAAATGCAGATGTTAATTTTAATAAGTCAAAGCAAATCTATAAAGACGATCTTTCAAAAAGATTAGGAAACCTATCTAGTAAAGAATTAGATCCAGATGTTTCTGAAGAAGCACATATTGACGATCTACTAAAACTAGAAAAGATGAATCTAATGGATGTTGCAGATGCTTTAAATGGTCGGTTTGGAGTAACAAATAAAGATGGTAATTTTATGCCAGCCTTTGATCTACAAGATAGAAATCAAATTATTCCAAATGATCCTTTTGGTTCTCCATCCACAGATGAACAATTAATGATTGATGAGCTTGCTCCAGAATTTATTAGAAACTATGTTAAAGGAAATCTTGCTAATCAAAGAGCAAAAATTAATATGGATAATCAAGCAAGCGAAGGTGTTGCATCTTCAATGCTAGAGACAGGTGCGTTGACACCAGATAGATGGTCTGAAGCTTTTTCAATGTTCTCAAAACCAGAATATAATACTCTTTTAAAAAAAGGTATGATTGGTGAAATTGAATCTGGTAGAGTTAAATCAGATGAAGATATTGTAAAAACATTATATATGGCTATGTCACAGTATAAAGACTTACTAGGAGGAAGTACAAATGGCCCCAACGCCTGAGCAATTAATGATTGATGTTCAACCAAATTTAATACAAGCACCACAGGTAACTGAACAGGTTGTACCAACTCCAGTAGTTAAAGAAGCTGAAGTTTCAATGCCATCCCCAAAAGAGTGGATTGGTCAAATTGATTATGGAATGAATTGGTATGCTTTAGGAGCACAAGCTTTTAAGGTAGCTGGAGAAATCTATCCAGAAGTATTAAAATATAATATTAAGAAAAAAGTAGGTCAAGTAAATGATCTTCAATTTGATTATGAAACTAAAATGAGAAATTCATATTCAGAGTCCATTACTCAACCAATTGCACCGGGAACATCACCTCTAGTTGAAAATTTTGATACACCTTTAAATAAAGCACAAAAATTTCAAGATGATTATAAAACAAAAGTAAATAATTTATTTGATATTAGAAAACCAGATGGAAAACTTCAAGATATTTTTGAAGAAGAATATGATTTAGAAGGTCTTGGTACTTACTGGATTGATGCAGTAGAAGCAGCAAGAGCTGGATTACGAAATCTTTCTGAAACATCTGAAAAAGTACAAAGAGACTTAATGGAGTCTTTCAAAGATAGTTATAATCAAAGAGAAGCATTAAACAGATTTTCTCAAGGTTTATTTGTACCTGATACAAAAGAAAATAGA
>OGVY01000091.1_pt1 | contig 15070 bp, 16 predicted proteins | sample 1575871 | NCBI WGS metagenome assembly OGVY01 (sample SAMN07581536, study PRJEB24739) | freshwater metagenome
TTTTTTCTTGAGGTTGTATGAAGAAAATACTGAGTCATGACCCCGTTACGGGAGTGACAGAAATTGCACACATGCCTGATGCAGACACCTTCGTGGTGGAGACGCAGCAGGATGTATCCCACATCATCGAGCAAAACAAAGCCATGTACGCACAGACCGACGAGAACACTCGTTGGGGCGAGTGGACACACATTGCTCAGATACCTCTCTCAGTGTTTCAGGAACTCAACAAGAAGGGAATCTGTCGAGGATTCCATATTGTTGACCCGAAGGCCATGAAAGCATGGCTCAACGATCCTGATAACCGACATTTTCGTGTGAGACCAGGGAGAGTCTAGTGAAAGTAGGTATCTGCATCCCCTCACGGGGCCAGATGGAGATTGGGACTGCGTTTGATCTTGCTGTGATGTGTGCCTATGACGCACGACATAGAGAAGGATCACTGGCAATTTATACAGTTAACGGGACACTGATCTTTGACCAGCGAAATAATCTGGTCAGGACTGCGCTAGACGAGGGTTGTGATTACATCCTCTGGATTGACGCAGATATGAGGTTCCCCAAGGACACGATTGAGCGTCTGATGGGCTTAGACCTACCGATTGTCGGGGTGAATGCCACGACTCGGAGCGAACCAGTCAGAGCTACTGCAAAGAATCTGAAGATCAACTACGAAGAGAAGACCAACGAATGGCTTCCGGTTGACTCTAAAGACAAGACGACAGTTGAGCAGGTAACCGCCATTGGCTGCGGTGTGATGTTAGTCAAGCGGGAAGTATTTGAGAAGACACCGGAGCCTTGGTTCTGGTTCTATGAGTTGCCTGGCAAGAAGATTATGGGCGAGGATGTCCATTTCTGTGTGCAGGCTTTTGATGCTGGATTTACTACTTGGTGTGACCATGCGCTGTCTAATCTAATTGGTCACGTCGGGTCTTACACATACGGATGGCACGATGTCCCTAACCAGTTACAGCGACCTGAAGACGAGCGTAGCAAACTACCTCGGAAGAAGCGATCTAACAAGCGCAATTCCTGACTTTATTACGCTTGCGGAGTTGCGCCTTCAGAGGGAACTTCGCATCCGTCAAATGCTCAAGACAGTAACCGCCAGCACGACTGCTGCTGACCGGACTGTTGGCCTCCCCTCCGATTTCCTTCAAATGCGTGACCTGTTTGTGCAGGGTTCCCCCAGACAGGTTTTGTCTTACATGGCTCCCTCTGCGTTTTCTCGTAACTCACGGGCAGACGAGACTGGCAAGCCAGACTTTTACACGCTCAGGGCAGATGAGATTGAACTAGCTCCTTACCCTGATTCTGCGTATACGCTAGAGATGCTTTACTACGCCAAACCTGCGGTGCTGAGTGATTCCAATTCCTCGAACATCTTCTTGGCTAACACCCCAGATGCGCTGCTTTACGGGTCTCTGTTGGAGGCCGAGCCATACCTGATGAATGATGCTCGTATGCAGGTGTGGGGTTCTATGTATCAAAACGCTCTCAGGACGATTACAGAGTCTGATGAGGGTGCAGAGTATAGCGGTGTCCCCCTTCAAATTAGAGTTGCGAGTCGATAATGGCTGAACTATCCAATTACCTCGAAAATAAGCTGCTGAATCACATTCTCAAGAATGTCTCCTACACTTCCCCCACGACTGTTTATGTTGGCCTGTTCCTGACAGACCCGACTGACGCTGGATCGGGTACGGAAGTCTCTGGTGGCTCGTATGCTCGAAAGACGCTCTCTGTGACGACTGCTTCTGGCGGTGTTGTTACATCCAGCGCAGACGTGACTTTCGACCAAGCTACAGGAAACTGGGGGACGGTTGCTTACATTGGTCTATTTGATGCGATCACGTCTGGGAATCTCTTGATGCACACTGCGCTCACGACCTCGAAGGTTATTGAGACGGGTGATATTTTCAAGATTCCGTCTGGAAACCTTACGGCAACGCTGGACTAAATGGCAGACCTATGCGGGCCTTTTACCTTAGAGCAGCTAGACCTCTTTGGAAATCTGGACTCGCTTGCGTTTTCTCTGGATTCGTATGTCTGGGAAGACACGAATGTCTGCATTCTTGAGTTCTCAGCAAGCGTTACAGGCACTGGGACTGTTGCAGCCGCAGCCAACTACGAATCGAGTGGCGAAGCGGACATCGAGGGAAGTGGAGACCTATCAGGCAGTGCAGAGCGTACCCGCACCTCCGGTGGTGACATCTCCGCTAGCGGTACGGTTATCGCCTCAAGCCTGCGTGAACGCACGTCTAGCGGCTCTATTACAGGCGTGGGAACCCTCACAGCCTTTGGTGGCCTCGAACAACTAGCGGTTGCGTTTGTCATCGGTGGTGGCGAGTTAGTAGCCATTCCGTACATCACCTATCAGGGTGCTGCGAGTATCACCGGAACGGGAACTTTATACTCAAATGGGTATATTCCTGGCGAGGAATGGGGGCCAGTACCCGCAGAGGCGAATACATGGAGCGAGCAGTCGGTTCAGTCTGATACTTGGACGACTGCCGCAGTGGGTGTGAATACATGGTCGGATGTATCTGCGAATTCGGATACATGGACAACAGTGGCGAGTGAGAACAATACATGGCTGCAACAAGGGTAACGTTTACAGAGTGGCTTCCTGACCAACCTGGTGTGGTTGGTGCGCTCACAAACGCAAAGAATGTGTTCCCCAAGGCGGTAGGCTATGGACCATTTCCTAATTCTGCTGACTACTCTGGAGCTGCATCTCAAGACCTCAATAACGTGGTGGCTGCGGTAGACAGTGCTGGAACCACGAAGGTTTTTGCTTCTGGTTCTACTCTGTTATTCCTGTTAGATGCGACTGACCTTAGTTTGGATGATGTCAGCGCAACGACTTACACGGCAGTAACGGACAGATGGCGCTTCACGCAGTTTGGTGACTACCTGATTGCGGCTGGCTCTCCGAACACCATGCAGTATTACGACATGACCACCACGGCAAACTTTGCCAATCTGAGTTCAGATGCGCCCAAAGCGTCGTTTGTGACAGTGGTGCGTGATTTTGTGGTGGCAGGCAGGACTCCGAGCAACACTAACCGAGTGCAGTGGTCTGGTATTAACGACGCTACGACCTGGGCTAGTTCTGCGGTTACGCAGTCGGACTTCCAAGACCTGCCAGACGGTGGTGCGGTAGCTGGGCTAACAGGTGGAGAGTTTGGCCTCGTCTTATGTGAGCGCAGTATTTATCGCATGAGCTACGTTGGCGCTCCATTAGTGTTCCAATTTGACAACATCGCTCGTAATCGGGGGTGCTACGAACCCAATTCGGTTATCCAGTGGCAGGGCGTGACCTACTTCCTGTCTGATGACGGCTTTTATGCCTGTGACGGACAGAATGTTGTTCCCATTGGCGCAGAAAAGGTCAACCGATTCTTTTTCGGTTATTTGTCTGAGTCCATCATGACGCAGATGAGCGCAGCAGTAGACCCCAACCGTAATCTAATTATGTGGGGCTACCCAAGTCTGGAGCAGAATTACCGTGTTTTGATGTATCACCCGCAGACACAGAGGTGGTCATATGCAGACACGACCGTGGATCGCATTGCAAGCTCGTCTACGCCTGCGGTTAACCAAGAAGGTTTAGATGCCTACTCCGCATCACTAGACGCTCTGCCGTTCTCGCTAGACTCTCGTATCTGGCTGGGAGGAAAGCTGACCCTTGCAGGTGTAAGCGGGGCAAAGATTATTAACTTTTCTGGCTCTAACAAGACTGGTGTCATCGAGACCTCCGACATCGGAGAGGGCCAGACGATGATGATTACCCTTGCGAAGCCGATTGTGGATAACGGGTCTGCAAGTGTTGGGATTGCGTCACGGATGCTTCTGAGCGCCCAGCCTAGCTTTGGATCGCAGACTGCTGCTGATTCAGAGAACCGAGTGGGACTGAGATCGGTAGGGAAATATCATCGGTTGCGAGTTCAACCTACTGGAGACAACTGGACGACTGCAATCGGTGTTGACTTAGAGATGCAGCCTGCGGGTGGCCGGTAATGTTTAGAAGGCTTCCTCCGATTGGGGGTGATCCTCGTTCTGTTGCTGAGATCGTCAACAACATTATGGACGGGAAGATTAACTCTCACGGCACTGTTACTTTGGCAACAGGGAATGCAACTTCTACAACACTCTATGATGCTCGTATCTCAATTGAGACCAAGATCATTTTAATCCCGTTCTCAAGCGCTGCGTTTAACGACACTGCGCCTTATGGCGAGTTTAGGAACGACACTGACCAGTTAGCGCCAGGAGTAGGAACGACTGCGGTAGTCAACTGGGACGCAACAGAAGAATCAAACGGGGTCTATCTTTCTAACACGACTCGGGTCAATGTCCGCAATGCTGGGACGTATCAGGTTAAGTACAGCCTCCAGCTACAGAACGCCAATAACGACGGGCAGTATGCTGATGTCTGGATACGCAAGAATGGGACGGACATAGACAACACGGGAAGGCGGTATTACCTGCCACCTCGAAAAAGTGCTTCAGAGTTTTCTCATGTGGTTGGTGTTGAAGAGTATGTCCTGACTTTGGCTGCTGGTGACTATGTAGAAGTGGTTGGGGCGGTAAGTAGCACGGATGTTACTTTGGAACACTTTGCTGCTGACGGTGGAGTGCCTAGACCTGCGATTCCTGCTGCCACGCTTTCTGTACAGTTTATTGCACCACTGGCTTACTCGAATGTTTACGTATCTGCTCAACAGAGTGGGCAGGCAACGATCTCGCATTACGCTAACTCAACGTCTGACAAGACTTATGCTTACGTTCTAATAGGATAAAGACATGGCTGAACCAATTCTTCCAGAACAAGGACGGGTGTCCACTCTCCCACGTGGTGAGGGTGATGCAACCATTGACCCGACTATTGCGCCTTACCTTGCGGAGGCATTGGGGCGGGCTAGGTATCTGTTCCTCCAGGGGCCGCAGCCTGAAATGTTTCCTGGGCAGATGTACGTCTCTCCGAGCGAGCAGACGCTTCAGGCTATCCAACAACAGGAAAACATCGCCAGAGCGCAGCAGCCTCTATTGAGTGAGTCTCAAAGTGCATTCCTTCGTGGTCTCCAAGCTCAAGCGACTACCGCACCCTTGTATGAGGACATCTATCGAGCAGCGGGAATGCAGCCTGGAGCCGCAGCTTACGAAAGATTTATGGCAGGTGAGTATGCTCCTGACTACGCATCTCTCGCTGCGCTTGCTCCTCAAGCCGCTACGCAAGTTCCGACCGCAATTAGTCAAGCCGCTGCGGGGGCTGGGCTTCCATCTACCGCAGGAATTCAAGGTCTTGCTGGGCAAGCTATGCCTGGGGTGTCGGATATTTATGGGCGTGTTCAATCGGGCCAGTTTCAGAATCTTGCATTACCTGGTGTCCAACAAGTTGCAGGCGGGTCTTTCCTGACTGGGTCACCTTACCAACAGGCGCTTATTGAGCAGTCCACCCGACCGATTACTGAGCAACTGTTAGAGCAGACTCTGCCTGCGCTTTAGTCTCAATTCTCTCGTGCTGGGCGGTACGGATCAGGCGCTCAAGAACGGGCTATTGAAGCCGCTACACGGGCCGCTGCTCGTGCAGTAGGTGAGACTGCTACAAACATCGGACAACAGACCTACGCTCAAGAGAGGGGCTTCCAGGAGGCTGCTCGTTCACAGTTGGGCGCTCTGTCTCAGCAGGACTTGGCAAACCGTCTTGGTGCTGCTCAAGCTGCGGAGGCAACTCGTCAGGCTCAACTTGCACAAGCGGCTGGCCTCCAGAGTCAACTCTTTGGCGCACAGGCTCAGAATCTTGGGACTCAGTTGGGCGCTGCACAGACTGCCGAGCAGATGCGCCAATCTGGTGTTGGTCAACAGGCGAACATCCTCGGGCAAGTTGCAGGACTTCAGCAGACTGGGTTTGGGAATATTCTCGCAGGAGCGCAGGGTCTACAGGGCGCTCAGCAAGCTGCTCTCAGTACTCAAATGGGCGCTGCTGGCGCTCTTGGTGCTGCTCAGCAACAGGCACTCGCAACCCAACTGGCGACTGCCCAAGCGGTTCCGCAGGCTTACCAACAACAGTTCCTGCCTGCACAGACTCTGGCTCAAGTTGGCGCACAGAGAGAGGCGATTGCCGCACAGCCCCTGCAAGAGCAAATGCAGCGCTTCCAATTCCAACAGCAACTGCCCTACTCGCAGCTTCAGAGCTATTTGTCAAGCATTTACGGGAATCCCCTTAGTGCTGCTCAACAACCTCAGCAACAGGGTTCTAGCACGATGCAGAACATTGGTGGGTTGTTGGGTATTGGCCTGATGGGGACTCAGCTTTACGGTGGGCTGAAGAATTTGGGGGTATTTGGGGCTACGCCTAGCCAGACCTTTACTTATGGTGGCGGCTAAATGTTTGACCCGTCTTTCTTCTCTTTTGGCAACGGGTTTTTTTACAACCCGATGACCGACTCTGTTTTTACTCCTGAAAGCGCTCCTGCGTCTACGGGTAAAGTTAAGGGTAGAGATTACTTGTTGTCTGACTATGAGAATCTCAAGTATGAGATTGGCAATCTGACCAACATTCTTGGTGTTAAGCACAATGCGTCATTCTCGAAGAGTCAAGACGAGATCATTGACGACATGGCAAAGCAGTTGGCCTCTTATGGGGTTAGCAGCCTAAAAGACCTTACTCAAAACGTCTACACAGTTGAGGAAGCAGACCCAAATTATTTTGGTGACGGAGAAGCTCCGACTGTCACTGTTGAGAAAAAGGATGTCATCAACTCCAAGACTGGAGAGGTGATCCCTCTTAATAAACTCAACAACTCTGCTGGTTCTGGGTTTACTTGGTACAACATTGACTTTGTAGACGGTCAGGCAGTCCCATACGCTTGGAAAGAAGCGACGGGTGCTGGTGCGCTGGGCGATCAGATTCAAAGTGTTGTTGCCATTCCTCCGGTTGCGGCTGCGCTGACTGCGGTTACTGCTGGTGCGCTACTTCCTGGGGCAAAAAAGATTGCCACGTCGATTCTCCCAGAGACTGCAACTAAGTATGCAATCAGAACCACTGCAAACGCTCTCGCAAATGCAGGAGCAACTGCTACTGTGGTGTCTGCCGCTACGGGGGATGTAGGGACTGGGCTTAAAGCTGGTGCAACCACTCTTTTGTCGGCTGGGATTAACAAGCTAAAAGGTCAGGGCATGGATGCTCTGGAAGACCTTACTGGGCTTGACCTAAGCCAACCGTCTACAAAATCGCTTCTTGATACTGGGATGGGTGACACGACAGACCAGACGTTTATTAGCGCTCCAGTTACGCCTGTTACTGACATGCCAACAGTAACGGTTACGGCTCCTCCGTCACTGCTAGATACTGCTCTGGCTCCGGTAGTAAACACGCTTTTGCCTGATACGACTCAAACCGTTACGGTCACTGCTCCGCAAGAGGAAAACGTAATTCCGTCAATACCTGCGGTGTTGCCGCTTCAACCGGAAACGCCAACAGTAACGGTGATCGGAGAAAGACCAACTACAGATTTAGTTTCTCCCATCATTCCTGGTCTTATTGACGCTGGAACGGTAGAAATTATTGGGTCAAGGATTCCAACTGTTGAGGTTATCGGAACCCAGCCAACGACGACTGATTTGGTTGCCCCTGTTATTCCAGGATTGTTAGATACAATTACAGTTACATCTCCACCTACTATTACGGTAACCGGAACCACAGAAGATGATCAAGATGATCTAGGTTCAGTAGTAACTGGGACGACAGATTTAACCCCAGTGATGGAAACATCGGAAACCGTAACGCCTACAATTACAGTTACGGCAACGCCGCCTCCTACAGTGGTTGATGCAGTAGCACCAGTAGTAACGACTACCGCATTGCCAGAAACGCCACCCGAAACACCACCAGAGACACCAGAAACACCATTAACCCCAGTTATCCCCAATATCTTTGTTGAACTTCAACAAGAAGCGCAGAGAATGGGATATGTGCCTTATGGGTCTGTGAGTTATGAGCCTTTGTTGTCTCTGTTAGCTCCGCAACTGATGACACTGCCTTACGCATCCGCATATAGACGAGGATTACTATGAATGAATTAGATTTATTGCGTCAGTTTGGCCTGCTGACTCCTGCCGACGAGCAGAGAGCAAGAGAGCAGTCCGTGTATGCCTCACTAGGCGGTCTAGCACAGGCTCTGATGGCTCCTCGTCAAAGAGGGCAGTCTGCACTAGCCCAGTTTGGACAGGCGGCTTTGCAAGGCTACCAAGCGGGTGAGCAGTCATTCGACCAGACCCTACAAAGCATCCTCCGCAGGACTCAGCTTCAGGACTTGCTGCGTCAACGCCAAGAGCAGGATGCTGCCCGTAAACGTCAGGCATTATTTCAACAAAGACTCCAAGGCACGATGCGTCAAGTTCCGACTGGTGAGTCACTTATGGCTGCACAGTCAAATATTGATCCTGCGATGCTTGAGGGTATGTCTGCTGGACAAGTTGGTCAACAGGCTATGCAACAAGGTCTCCCGACTCGCACTGCTTTTGATCGAGATGCTTACTTGTCTGCTTTGGCTGAGTATGCGCCAGAAAAGTATGCAGAACTTATGATGCGTCCAGAAGAAGAGTACACGCTAGGTGAAAACCAAGTCCGTTACCGAGGTGGTCGACCCATTGCAGCAGGCCCAGAAAAAGCGCCTGATCTAACAACCGACCAGAAAAATTATATGGCTGCTCGTGCAGAAGGTTACAAAGGAACTTTCCAGCAATTTATGATTGACCAGCGCAAAGCGGGGGCGACGCAAGTTTCAGTTTCTACCGACAAAAAACTTGGTGAAACCCTTGGGACGCAAACTGCTCAACTTGTTGGCACAGGAAAGCAGCAGGCAGAAGATGCCTTGGCAACACTTCAAACTGTTAATGACATTCGACCATTGTTATCTCAAGGTGTTTTTGAGGGCAGACTTGGAAGTGCTCAAGCATTTGTTTCTCGCCTTGGTACGTCCCTTGGCATTACAGGCACAGACACACAAGATGTCTTGAATCGCACATCTGCTGCTATGCAAGGACTTGCTTCTTTAGAACTTCAAGCTGCCGGTCAGTTGCGAGGGCAGGGTCAGATCACGGAGGGTGAGCGTGCCTTGATTGCTCGTGTTGCTGGCGGCAAACTCAACGAGTTGACAGCCGCTGAAGTAAACACATTGTTGGGCGCTCTTGAAAAAACAGCCAAGTATCGTATTTCTAAGCATAACCAGTCACTTGAGGGCTTGATTAAGCGTAACCCTCAACTTGGAGACGCTCTTGAGTTTTATAGGGTTCCCTTAATTCCTGCGAACGTTGGTGTGGAGAAACTTTAATGGACAAATACAGAGTAACAATTCCTGGGTTTGATCCTGTAGTAGTCGAAGCCAAATCTCAAGATGAAGCATATTTAAAAGCCGCTTCTAGTGTATCTAAGCCAGCACCAGTGCAGGCTCAACCAGAAGAAGGGGCAACAAGTAGAGCGGCTCGGTTATTTGCTCGTGGCGCAACCCCAGTCGTGGCGGGGACTACCGCTGGAGCAATTTTAGGGGCTCCTGCTGGCCCTGCCGGCTCTGCTGCTGGCGCTCTTATCGGAAGCATGGCAATCCCAGCCGCTGATGCTTTAACTGCGTTATACAACCTTGCCGCTAGAGAAGACGTAAAACTGCCTAGTTCTGCTATTGAAGACTACTTGACGCAAATTGGCATGCCTGTGCCTAAAAGTCGTGGAGAGAGAATGATTCAAGCTGCGGGTGGCGCTGTTGGAGGGGTCGGAACTCAAGTTTCAGCCTTACAAAGACTGGCTGCCGCTGCTACTTCGCCTGTAACACGACAAGTTGCGAAAACCGCTGCTGCTGCTCCTGGGTATCAAGTTGCTGCTAGTGCGCCATCCGCTGCTACAGCACAATACGTCACAGAAGCAACTGGAAGTCCTGTTGCTGGAATGGTTGCTGGAACATTGGCTGGAACTAGACCAGGCTCTATTACTAAGCCAGAAACGTCGGCGCAATTAAAGACTCAAGCGAGCGCAGCTTATAACCGAGCAGATCAAGCGGGATTGGTCGTAAAACCAGACTATGTGCAAAACATTGCAGAAAAGTTGACCAAAGAAGCGTTTGACGCTGGATATGATCCTGGGTTGCACCCAAAAATTGGGTCTGTTTTAAAGCGACTAGAGTCTGAGGGGACTAATTACAAAACTTTACGAGAGATGGAAAACTTGCGTCGAATTGTAAGAGACCCAGAAGACGACTTCACCAATCCAAATCAACAACGTATTGCAAGCATGTTGGTAGATAAATACGACGATTTTGTTGAAAACATCTCAGACTCTAATGTTCTTGCTGGTGACCAAAAATCTGCTGTTAGCGCACTAAACGATGCTAGAACCACGTATTCAAGAGCTAAAAAACAACAGACCATTGAGGACATTGTTAAACGAGCAGAGATTCGATCCGCACAAATGACGCAAGGCGGGATTGACAATGCTCTGCGTACAGAATTTAGTTCTTTAGCTAAAAACAACAAACGCATGGCTGCTTTTAGTAAAGAAGAAAAACAACAGATTACAGAAATTGCAAAAGGTGGTGGGAACATCCAACAGTTTCTGCGAGGGTTTGGTCGTCTTGCCCCTCGTTTGACTTCAATGAGCAAAATTCAATACGTAACTACTGCTGGGTCAATGGGAGCTTTAGGAGTGCCTCCTGAAGTTGCTTTGGCGGCTACCGGAATTGCAGGCGCAAGTTCTGCTGGGGCTAGGGCTGCTGCTGAACAAATGCGACAAGCTCAAATTAGTCGCCTTATGAGCACAATTGCATCTGGGCAAACTCCTTCTCGTGTGCAACAAGCTGCACAATTAACTCAACTCCTACCTCCAACCGCTCTCCGTGGGCTGCTTTCTTCTCAATATCAAGTGGAGCAATAAATGAGCAAGACTAAAATCTCTGAGTTTTCCTCAGTCCCCGCTAATAACACCGACATTGACGGTATTAACATCGCAGAGGGCTGTGCTCCTTCTGGGATCAATAACGCTATTCGAGAGCTAATGGCCCAGTTGAAAGACTGGCAGTCAGGTACGTCTCTGGATACGTTTAACACCAACTACATGATTGCCACTGCGGTAGACATCAATGGTGGTGCAATTGACGGTGCGACTATTGGCGCTGCTTCTGCGGCTGCTGGTACGTTTACGACCGCAACTGCTACGACGGTCAACTCTACAACCGTAGACACGACCAATCTTGAAGTCACGAACATCAAGGCCAAGGACGGTACGGCTGCTGGTTCTATTGCTGATTCGACTGGGGTAGTCACACTTGGGTCTTCTGTGCTGACTACGACGGACATTAACGGTGGCACGATTGATAACACTACTATCGGTGGCGCTACTCCTGCGGTGGGTTCGTTTACGCAGGTAAATGCAGATAACCTCCGACTAGATGGTAATGCACTCACCTCTACAAACTCCAACGGCAACATTGACCTAACGCCTAACGGTACTGGTGAAGTCAACATCAGTAAGGTTGATATTGATTCAGGAGCCATTGACGGGACTACCATTGGCGGTTCAAGTGCTGCTGCAATTACTGGCACGACCATTACTGCTAACACTTCCGTTTCTACAGATGTAATCTCAGAAAAGACTTCTGCTGCTGGCGTAACCATTGATAGTGTTTTGCTCAAAGACAACACAGTTACAGCAAACGCAATTTATGCCCAAACTATTTCTAGCATTTCGTCTTTTTCGTGGGATAGCAATACATCAACACCTGCAGCTTCTAGCACCAACCCTTATGGTGGAGGCGCTCCTGTTGTTACAAACATTCACCGTCGCATGCGTCGTTGCTTGCTTGCTGACAATGGAACTGTTAATTATTACCTAGACCCATCTGATAGCGCATATAAAGAGGACGGAACTGCATCTGTATTAACTGGCGCAGATGGAATGGTGATGGTTGAGATTCCGGCATTTTATGTAAAACGCTCTGTTGCTGGAACAGTAACCACTTGGAGTATTGCAGATGTCCCGTTATCTGGGTTTGAATTGCACCCAGCGTTTATCAAAGACAAAAAGGTTGTGCCGTTTCGGTACATTTCTGCCTATGATGCTTGCTACTTAGATGCAACGGATAGCACTTATAAGAGCGGGCTAAATCTTGACGACTTAACTTCAAGCCTTGATCTTGCTGCGGACAAACTCTCGTCTGTATCTGGTGTGTATCCCATTGTCGGTGTGACTCGTGCTGAGTGCCGGACTCTTGCGTCTAATCGTGGTACTGGATGGAGACAGTTAGATTTTGCTCTGTTCTCTGCTGTTCAGTTGTTGTATTTAATTGAAAACCAGTCTTTCTATTCGCAAAACATTTTAGGGGCTGGAAATACAAATGGAAGTTATTTGTCTTCTAGTTCTAATCAAAATGACTCGCCTCATACCGTAGCGGGAGCATCAAATTCTTTAGGAAATGCTTCAACAGATACATCAAGTGGCGCTGGTGTTAGTGCGAAGCCAGGAACGTCGTTCATGTCGTATCGTGGGATTGAAAACTTCTACGGCAACTGTTGGAATTGGGCGGATGGAATCCTTGTAAACGACATCTCTAACGGAAATGTTCATGTCAGCAACGATAGCGCAGAGTTTAGTGATAGTGACTCTACTGGCATGCAGCTTATTACTTCTAGCGCACCAACAACATCCAATTATGTCAGCGCCATTGCTGCGATTGATAACTACTTTATCGCTACTAGTGTCTCTGGCGGGTCTTCTTCTACATACTTGACAGATTATTGGTACGGGTCAACATCGGCAGATCGGGTCGTCCCTGTCGGCGGTGGTGCGAATCTTGGGGCTGCTGCGGGCGCTTTCAGTGTGGATGCGGGTAATCTTGCGGCGTCGATTTCTGGTCGTGGTTTTGGCGCTCGCCTCGCTTTTTAATGGTGCGTAGCACCACACTTGTGTAGTAAGGGGGTTGGTTTTGATGTATCAGGTCATCCATGTCAGCAGTAATGCGAATAATGGGGCTAATGCAGGCACTTTCAATGTGAATGCGAATAATGATGCGTCGAATTCTAATCGTAATATTGGCACTCACCTCGCTGTAAGTAGTAATGCCAAACCAACCCCTTCCCTTTGTGGGAAAATATGTCTATCCAATGCAGTTTGGTAGGGAAACCGAAGAACTGGGAGAACACCAGCGATGAAAAGGCATGGTGACCTATGGAAGGCAATTGTTGATTTGGACAATATAAAATTTGCTCATCAACAAGCACGAAAGGGAAAGTCTTATTACACAGAAGTCAAGATGGTTGATGCAGACATCGAAAAGTATTGTAAACAAATTCAAAAGTCTTTAATCAACAAAACTTTTACAACCAGTCCGTATGAGATAGAAGATAGGTTTGATGGCAGAAAGATGCGGACAATTTACAAACTACCTTACTATCCATACAGGATAGTGCAGCACGCCTTGTTAAATGTGGTTGTGGACATATTTACTAAGTCTTTTATTCGTGACACTTTTCAGTCTATTACAGGTCGTGGAACATCAGATGCGGCAAAGAGGATTAAAAAACTTGTAAGGTCTGAAAATTGTCCGGCTTATGCATTAAAAATAGATGTTAAAAAGTATTACCCTTCTGTTGACAATAAAATATTGAAGCAATGTGTCCGCAAGAAGATTAAGTGCAAAGACACCTTGTGGTTGTTAGACGACATAATTGATAGCATGCAAGGGCTGCCGATTGGGAACTACACCAGTCAACACTTAGGTAACTTGTATCTTAATGAGTTTGACTGGTGGATGAAGCAGACTGTTAAGCCAAGAGGATATTTTCGGTATTGCGATGACATTGTTGTGTTTGGAGACTCGCCTACTGAATTGGTGCAGATAAAAAAAGTTATGGAGTTCAAACTTAGTTTATTAAAGTTGCAAATTAAGCCAAGTTGGAACATTTATGATGTAAACAAGTCTGGCGTTGATTTTGTTGGTTATGTATTCCGTCCATCGCATACAAGGTTGAGAAGTAGCATTGCAAGAAGGTTCGCTGCAAAGTGCAAAGCGTTAACAAAAATTGTTTGTGCAAGCAACTCTGTAATGTTTTTAAGTTCTCTTATGGCTTATAAGGGGTGGGTCAAGAGAGCAAATGCAAAATTGTTATGGCGCAAGTGTGTTGCAAAACTTGTGCGGTTTTATCCACATCAACTTAGAGGTGCAATATGAAAGTATTTGCTGGTCGTGAGTTTCAGGTTTATGAGGTTAGTGGTCGAGAAGTCCGCATCCATTGGAACATTGAGCAGTTTACTCGTGAAGGCATGGATGGGCCTGAAGTTCAATGGATGGCAGATGAGGCTGTGTGTCTAGTATCAGACTCTCGTGACCAGATGATTGAAAAAATTATTGCAAGCCAGTACACGGTTGGCGCTGAAATTGCAACTATTAACAACAAGGATAGTAAGCCAGAAGAATACGCTGCTTATCAGGCTTTTCGTCAGATTGCTAAAGATCTTGCTTCTGGCTGGACTGCATAATGCTAGTAGAGCTTGCCGCTGCTAATGCCGCCTTTGCAGTCATTAAGGAGGCCATTAACAATTCTGGCGAACTCATGCAGGCAGGGAAGGCGATCGCAGAGTGGTTTGATGCGAAGTCTTCCCTCCAGAAGAAAGTAGAAGAAAAACCGTACGACCAGCGCAGCGACTTGGAAGAGTTCTTTGCGCTGGAGCAGTTAAAGCAACAGCAGGAAGAATTAAAGCAGATGATGATCTACCAAGGCCGACCTGGGCTTTGGGATGACTGGTTGATGTTTCAGGCAGAGGCCAAGCGCAAGCGAGACGCAGAGGCTAAACGCATCGAGCTAGAAGAAGCAGCAAGGAAAGAGGCAGACAAGCAGGCGCTCATCACTGTGGCTGCGGTAATAGGCGGCATTCTGGCCTGCTCTGTCGTGATCTGGTTCACCGTACATGTAATCCAAAACAGAGGTATTTAATGCTCACACTCTTGATGTCGTTCCTAACCGGAATTGTTGGCCCACTCCTCCCTAGCCTTCTTACGGTCTTTCGTGACTGGGAAAC
>OGVY01000093.1_pt1 | contig 14988 bp, 27 predicted proteins | sample 1575871 | NCBI WGS metagenome assembly OGVY01 (sample SAMN07581536, study PRJEB24739) | freshwater metagenome
TAACTGGGGTTGTGACTCTGCCAAAAGGCGTGGAAATGGTCATGCCTGGCGACAACGTCGCTGTGGAAGTTGAATTGATTACTCCAGTTGCTATGGAAAAAGAAGTCCGCTTCGCTATCCGCGAAGGCGGCCGTACTGTAGGCGCTGGAGTCGTGACTGAAATCTTGGAGTAAGCGGTGCAGAGTCAAAAGATTAGAATTCGGTTAAAAGCGTTTGATTGCAAACTCTTGGACCAATCCGTTTCTGAAATTGTCGATACGGCTAGAAGAACTGGTGCGAAAATCGCTGGTCCTATTCCCTTACCGACAAGAATCAATCGGTACACGGTTTTAAGATCGCCTCACGTGGACAAGAAATCTCGTGAACAGTTTGAGATCCGCACACACAAGCGATTAATCGATATTTTGGAACCCACTCAACATACCATCGACTCATTGATGAAACTCGATCTGTCCGCTGGAATTGATGTGGCTATTACGTTGTGAGGTTTGTGAAATGCCGTCGTTACCAGTTTATGACATGAAAAAAGAGAAGGTTGGAAGTATCGAACTCAGCGATGCTGTTTTTGCTGCTGAAGTCCGTCCCCACTTACTCAATGATGCTGTTCGAGCCCAAATTGCCTGGAGACACGAGAACAAGACTGCAAACTCTTTAACTCGTTCTGAAGTTCAAGCTTCGGGTAAGAAAATTTACCGTCAGAAGGGTACGGGACAAGCTCGTCACGGAGATATTAAAGCTCCTATTTTCGTTGGGGGTGGAAAAGCCCACGGTCCTCGACCCAGAATTGTTGGACACAAGATCAACAAAAAAGTAATGCGGGGAGCTCTTGTCAGCGCACTGTCCCAAAACCAAAAACAAGATCGGCTTTTTGTAGTTGAAAAATTGGAGCTTAAAAAAACAAGTGCTAAAGAAGCTCAGAAATGCTTCAAATCGTTCGGTCTTGAAAAGGCCCTAGTAGTCTTCTCTCAAGAGAGTGAGTTGGAACAAAACTTTGCTAAGAGCATTCGAAATCTGGAAGGAGTCAAATGCTTGAAGCCAGAAGGCATTAATGTGTTTGACCTCTTGAAATTTAAAAATCTTGTAGTGTCCAAGAGCGCCATTCAAAAAATTACGGAGCGACTCAGTCATGTTTGATGTTTTAAAGAGACCGCTGATTACGGAAAAGAACACAGGGCTTGTTCACTTAAACAATGAATACGCTTTCGAAGTGCCTGTGACTGCAAACAGAACACAGGTTAAGGAAGCAGTTGAAAAACTTTTTAAAGTGAAAGTTCTTCGAGTCAATACTTTGATTTGCCGAAAGTCTGCAAGACGCCTAGGTCGAATCCCTGGCGCTCGAAAACTTTGGAAAAAAGCAATTGTGAAACTGAAGGAGGGCGACAAATTAGATTTTGTTGCTAGCTAAGAGTTATGCCAATCAAGAGTTTTAAACCTGTTACTCCTGCAAGAAGATATCTCAGCCAGTTAGATTACTCTGACTTGCTCAAGAAACGTCCCGAAAAAGGTTTGATTGAAAACAAGCCTTCTACTGGCGGCAGAAATAATAAAGGCCAAATTACAAGCCGTTTTAGAGGGGGAGGACACAAGCGCCATTACCGGCTCATTGATTTTAGAAGAGACAAGCGGAACGTCCCAGCAAAAGTCGTTGGACTTGAGTACGATCCAAATCGAACAGCTCACATTGCCCTTCTTAATTACGCTGACGGGGAAAAACGTTACATTTTAGCTCCTGTTGGACTCAAATCGGGAGATTCGGTTTTGGCCTCTGAAAGTGCAGACATTCAAGTGGGAAATGCCCTTCCCCTGAAGAAGATTCCACCTGGAACCACTCTTCATAATGTTGAACTCAGACCCGGTGCAGGCGGCAAATTAGGACGTAGTGCAGGCTCGATGCTTCAGTTAGTGGGTTTTGAAGAAGGGTACGCGCAGCTTCGAATGCCCTCCGGTGAAATGAGAATTGTTTCTGAGGAGTGCTGGGCAACCGTCGGCCAAGTTGGCAATTTGGAATATGAAAATGTGGTCTGGGGAAAGGCTGGCCGTATGCGATGGCTTGGTTTTAAACCCCATAACCGAGGGGTTTCCATGAATCCAGTAGATCATCCTCTTGGAGGGGGTGAAGGAAAAAGCTCTGGTGGCCGCCATCCAGTTTCACCGTGGGGCCAAAAAGCTAAAGGTCTCAAGACTCGAAACTCAAAAAGAACCGATCGCTTCATTGTCCGGAGGAGAAAGTAATTTATGGCTCGTTCTATTAAAAAGGGCCCGTTTATCGACAATCACTTGTTGAAGAAAGCGGAAAAAGCCCAGGCGAACAATGACAAAAAAGTCATCAAAACTTGGTCTCGACGATCGACTATCGTCCCTGAGCTTGTGGGATTGACCTTCGCTGTTCACAACGGAAGAAAATTTCATTCAGTGTACGTGTCCGAAAATATGGTAGGTCATAAATTGGGCGAGTTTGCCCCCACCCGTACTTTTCATGGGCACTCTGGGGATAAAAAGGCGAAAGTAGAGGGAGCAGCTTAATCATGGAAGTACAAGCAAAACTACGATACGCCAGGATTACCGCACGGAAGATGCGGTTAGTGGCTGGTTTGTGCAAAGGGCTCCCAGTTGAAAAAGCTTCTTATCAACTGCGCTTTTCACCCAAGCGGGGAGCTAAGGTTATGTCGAGCCTCTTAGATTCGGCTATGGCCAATGCAAAAGAAAAAGGCGGAATCGATGTAGATAATCTCTACGTCAAAAATATTCTAGTAGACACTGGTCCGATGCTTAAGAGATTCATTCCACGTTCTCAAGGAAGAGCAACACCAGTTTTGAAAAGAATGTGTCATGTAACAATGATTTTGGACGAGGCAAAATAAAGTGGGTCAAAAAACACATCCAATTGGTTTCCGTTTAGGCGTCAACAAGACTTGGGTTTCTCGTTGGTATGCGGGGAAAGATTATGCAACCTTTCTTCATGAAGATCTCAAGATCAGAGACTTTCTGAAAAACAAGGTTAAGCATGCAGGAGTTTCTCGAATCGACATTGAAAGAGTGGCCGGAAAAATCAAATGCAATATCCAAACAGCTCGTCCGGGCATCGTTATTGGTAAAAAGGGAACTGGGATTGATCAGCTTCGAGCAGAAACTCAAAAGCTTTCAAAATCAGAAATTTTTATCAATATCATGGAAGTGAGAAAAGCAGAAGCCGATGCCCAACTCATTGCCGAAAGCATTGCTGACCAATTGATCAAACGGGTTGCTTTCCGAAGAGCCATGAAGAAAGCCATGAGCCAGGCCTTTAAATTTGGTGTCCAGGGAATCAAAATTCAGTGCTCGGGTCGCTTGGGCGGCGCCGAAATTGCTCGAGTCGAGCGTTATGCTGAAGGAAGTGTCCCTTTGCATACTTTACGAGCAGACATTGATTTTGGGTTTTCAGAAGCCCTCACGACTTATGGCCAAATCGGCGTAAAAGTTTGGGTCTACAAAGGAGATCTTCTCCGGCGTCGAAGAATTGAGCTCCCAAAAGAAACTAGGGAAGTTGCGGAAGGTTAATCATGCTGAGTCCTAAAAGAGTTAAATACAGGAAAATGCAAAAAGGCCGAATGATGGGTAAAGCCCATCGAGGGTCTGATCTGAACTTTGGTGAGTTTGGCCTTCAGGCTACTGAATGTGGGCGTATAACTGCTCGTCAGATAGAAGCTTGTCGAGTGACGATTACTCGACATGCAAAAAAAGTGGGGAAAATGTTCATCCGAATTTTCCCGGACAAGCCCATTTCAAGAAAGCCTGCTGAAACCCGTCAAGGGGGAGGAAAAGGATCTCCTGAATATTGGGTAGCAGTGATTAAGCCAGGACGCATTTTATTTGAGATGGAAGGGGTTGACAAAGCTACAGCACACGTTGCTCTCACTTTGGCTTCTCACAAACTTCCTGTGAAGACGCGAATTGTAGAACGAGGAGCACACTTATAATGGAAGCAGTAGAGTTAAGACAGCTTTCAGTCGAAGAGCTGAAAGGTCGAGTCAAACAGTTTAAGGAAGATTTGGTTCGTGCACGGTTTAAGGTTCAGTCTGCTGAAGAACGAGACACCAGTGTTTTCAAAAAGATTAGGCGGGATGTTGCAAAAGCTCAGACAGTTCTTTCTGAAAAACTTAGAGGCGTAGAAGTCGTTTCTAAAAAGGCTCTACCAGCGGACAAGCCCGTTAAAAAGGCACGAGCTACAAAGGCCAGTAAAGGAAATAAAGAAGTATGAATACGGAAACGGTTAAAACCAAGAACCGACAAGAAATTCGAGGGATCGTTGTTAGCGACAAAATGAGCAAAACTCGAGTTATTGAAACCAAGCGCTCTTTAAAGCACTCGCTTTATCACAAGAGCGTGGTTCGCTCTTCCAAGGTTTTTATTCATGATGAAAACAACGAGTCCAGAGTGGGAGATGTTGTCACAGCAGTGGCCACACGCCCTCTTTCTCGTCACAAACAGTTTACTTTGTTAAAGATTGTCGAAAAGAGAGTTGAGCAATGATTCAGAGTGAGAGTTATTTAAATGTTGCCGACAATTCTGGCGCCAAGAAGGTCATGTGCTTCAAAGTGCTTGGTGGCAGTCGACGGCGCTATGCCCATATTGGGGATGTGATTGTCGTAACCATCAAGGAAGCCTTACCCACGTCCAAAGTGAAAAAAGGCGCTGTGATGAAAGCGGTTATTGTCAGAACCAAAAGAGAAATCCGTCGTTCAGATGGCTCATTTGTTCGATTTGACGATAACGCAGCTGTATTGCTGAACAACAATTTAGAACCTATTGGTACACGTATTTTTGGACCAGTAGCGAGAGAAATCCGTAAGCCTTCAAAAGATGGCTATATGAAGATCATCTCATTGGCTCCGGAGGTTTTATAGTATGGGTAGTACAACATACACACCAAGAATGCTTGAGCGCTTCAGAAAGGTCGTTGTTCCGGAACTCATGAAAGAGTTTCAGTACAATAACCCCATGCAAGTTCCTCGACTGAAAAAAGTAGTTGTTTCTATGTGCATCAAGGAAGCCACTGCAGACATGAAGATCATGGAAAAAGCCATGGATGAGCTAGCCATGATAACAGGTCAAAAGCCGAAGCTCACTCGAGCTAAAAAGGCTATTGCAGCTTTTAAGCTTCGAGCAGGAATGCCTTTAGGAGCCGTAGTTACTTTGCGCGGTCCCAGAATGTATGAGTTTTTTGACCGCTTTGCGAATGTGGCTTTGCCTCGGGTTCGCGACTTCAGAGGTCTCTCTCCTAATGGATTTGACGGGAGCGGGAACTACTCTACTGGGATCAAGGAACAAATCATATTTCCTGAGATTTCAGTAGAGAAAGTTGAAAAAGCCCGAGGGATGAATGTGATTTTTGTCACTTCGGCAGTGACGGACAAAGAAGGGTACCAGCTTCTTGAGAAGATGGGACTTCCCTTTAGAAAGAAATAAAAGGAGCAAGTACGATTTATGGCAACGACTGCGATGATGGTAAAGGCGAACAGAAAGCCTAAATTCAAAACCAGAGGGTATAACCGCTGCCCTCGTTGTGGCCGCCCAAGAGCTTTCATGAGAAAGTTTAAAATGTGCCGTTTATGTTTTAGAAAACTCGCCCTGAATGGCATGTTGCCAGGGGTAACAAAAGCAAGTTGGTAATTACTTATGATGACTGATCCGATAGCTGATTTTTTAACTCGAGTACGTAACGCTAGCAAAGCAAAGCAGCGCAAAGTGGACGTCCGTCCTAGCCAGCTGAAGCTTGCCATTGCTGACCTTTGGAAAAAAGGTGGCTTTATTCGAAACTACAAGCTCTACAGAGAGAGCGAAACAGACACTGCAGGAATTTTACGTTTGTATTTGAAGTATGTTGGTAAAAATCAGCCTATGATTCATGGGGTGCGAAGAGTCAGTCGACCTTCTCGTCGAGTGTACACCCGTGCAGATAAAACCCCAAAAGTCATGGGAGGAATTGGAATGTCTGTGTTGTCCACTTCTAAAGGAGTCATGTCAGATGAAATGGCTCGAGAGAACAAAGTGGGCGGCGAAGTTATTTGTACTATTTGGTAAAAAATTATGTCACGAGTTGGAAAAAAACCGATTGTAATCCCTTCTGGCGTTAAAGTTGCCTTCAATGCTCCTGTGGTTGAAGTTCAGGGCAAAGGCGGCAACCTGAAAAAAACCCTCCCCTCCTCTGTAAAGGTTGAGGTGAAAGGCACAGAAGTTCACATTCAGAACCTCTCTAAAGACTTCAATGCAAAGGCTTTGCACGGCTTAAGCCGGACCTTAGTTCAGAACATGGTCATTGGAGTTACGGAAGGCTATAAAAAAGAATTGGAGCTCCAAGGGGTGGGTTATAGAGCCCAAGCTCAGGGAAATAAGCTTACGATTCAAGTCGGATTTTCTCATCCAGTAGAATTTGCGCTTCCTGCAGGTATTTCAGCTCAAGTGGAAGCTAATACTAGAATCACTTTAAAAGGTGCGGATAAAGAACTTTTAGGTTTTACAGCTGCAAGGCTTAGAAAAGTTCGTCCACCTGAGCCTTACAAGGGCAAAGGGATCCGGTATTTAGGTGAAAAGATCACCTTGAAACAAGGTAAAGCGGCTGGTGCTGGAGGCGGGAAGTAATCATGGCCACTAAAATCAAATCAAATACGAGTCCCAGAACGGTGATTCGGCTCAGTAAAAAAATCAGAATTCGAAAAAAGATTAAGCTCCAACAGGGGAAAATTGCTCGCTTGGTTGTCTACAGAAGCAATAAGTTTCTTTACGCTCAAGTGGTAGATGACTCCAAAGGAGTGGTCTTAACCCAAGCCAATACTGCTGAAAAATCTTTCGAGGGTTCAAAGTCCAATAAAAATCTAGAAGCTGCCAAGACTTTGGGCAAGCTCATTGGACAAAGAGCACTCACAGCAAAAGTGGAAAGAGTTTTGTTCGATAGAAATGGCTTTAACTACCATGGTCGCATAAAGGCCCTTGCTGAGGGCGCAAGAGAGGCAGGATTAAACTTCTAATGGTTTCTCAACGTATCAACTTAAACGAAGTAGAACTGGCTGAAAGAATTGTTTACATCAACCGCGTTGCAAAAGTGGTCAAAGGGGGACGTAGATTTAGTTTTAGCGTGATTGTGGTGGTCGGAGACAGCAAAGGACTTGTAGGGATTGGTCTCGGGAAAGCTCGTGAAGTGCCCGAAGCGATCAGAAAAGCTGGGGAGTCCGCAAGAAAAAATATAATTCGCTTGCCTTTATTGAATGGAAGCTTTCCTCACGAAGTGATCGGGAAGTTTGGAGCTGCCTCAGTGTTGCTCATGCCTGCGAGTGATGGAACAGGAATTATTGCAGGCGGAGCCTGCCGTTCGGTTCTGGAAATGGCTGGAGTGAAAAATGCTTTGACCAAGTGTTTTGGAACCAGCAATCCACACAACTTAGTGAGAGCTACTTTAGATGGTTTGAGAAGAATGCGACAACCTGATGAAGTCATGCGAGAAAGAATGTCAGAAGGGCATGTTGCCTAAAAGCAGGTAAGGGAATTATGGCTAAGAAAGTTCAGTTACAGCTTACAAGAAGTGTTATCGGTTGCCCACAGTGGATGAGAACAGTAGTTCGCACTCTGGGGTTGAGAAAATTAAATGACAAAAAAATTGTCACTGATCATGGAGCCATCAGGGGAATGGTAAAAAGAGTCCCTCACCTGGTTAGCCTGACAGAAGTGAAGGAGTCTTAATTCATGGGCCAGGAAATGGATTTACATTTAGGAAATTTAGTAGCCAATGAAGGTTCTCGAAAAACTCGTCACCGAGTGGCTCGAGGTCTTGGCTCAGGTTGGGGAAAGACCGCAGGTCGAGGGGGCAAAGGCCAAACCGCCCGTTCTGGAAAAGGCCGTCCTCGAAACTTTGAAGGGGGACAGACACCTCTAGCTCGAAGATTGCCTAAATGGGGCTTCAAAAGTCCTAACCGAACTGTTTACGAAGTGGTTAACGTAGGTACTTTGGATAGCCACTTTGAGGCAGGTGCGACTGTGGATTATTCCAAACTAGTTGAAAAAGGGCTTGTTCGAAAATCAGAAGGAGCTCTAAAAGTTTTGGGAGAAGGCAATCTCACTAAAAAGCTCATGGTAAAAGCTCATAAGTTTTCGAAGTCCGCAATACAAAAAATTAATTCGGCTGGGGGCCAGGTTGAAGAAATTGGGACACCCGAAGCTCCTCCGCAAGATAAAGCCTAACACAACAAGGAGACACACCCAGTGGCAGCAGTAGAAGGTCTCACAAAGATTCCAGAACTCCGTCGTCGTATTTTCTACACTTTGGCTCTGTTGGCCGTATATCGTTTTGGCTGCCACATCCCTGTTCCTGGCATCAATACCGAAACCTTAAATCGATTTTTTCAGAGCAACCAAAACACTCTTTTTGGAATGCTGAATATGTTCTCAGGAAGAGCTCTTGAAAACGCTTCTATTTTTGCTCTAGGAATCATGCCCTACATCAGTGCGTCTATTATTTTCCAGCTCCTGACTGTGGTTTGGCCTTACTTGAATTCCCTTTCGAAAGAAGGAGAGCTAGGTCGCCGAAAGATCAATCAGTACACGAGATACGCAACTGTTGTCCTAGCCATGTTTCAAGGGTTTGGAATGGCAAGTGCTCTGATGAGTGCTGAAAGCCAAAGTTACGTTCTTCTTCCTGGGCTTCAATTCAAGTTTGTAGCTGTCATCACCCTAGCTGCTGGAACTTCCTTTATTATGTGGTTAGGTGAACAAATAACTGAGAGAGGAATCGGAAACGGATCTTCTTTGATCATTTTCTCTGGTATTGCAGCTGGGATTCCAGTGGGAGCTCAGCAAACCTGGCAAATGGTAAAAGACGGACAGCTTTCTCCTCTCATGCTGGTGATTATTATTGCCCTGATGGTTGCTGTTATTGGAGTCATTATTTTCTTAGAACAAGGTCAAAGACGGATTCCTATTCAGTATGCTAAGCGCCAAGTAGGTCGTCGTCTTTATGGGGGTCAATCCACCCACTTGCCTTTGAAAATTAATACAAGCGGAGTCATCCCTCCTATTTTTGCTTCTTCTCTTTTGATGGCCCCTCTCACTATTATCACTTTTCTTCCCCCTAATCCTATTTCAGATCAGTTGAGAGATGCCCTAGGAAGAGGCGGGCTTCTTTATTATTGTTTCTTTGTGGGGCTCATTGTCTTTTTCTGCTTTTTTTACACTGCTGTAGTCTTTAATCCTTCAGAAGTCGCAGAGAATCTCAAGAAAAATGGCGGCTATGTCCCCGGAATTCGTCCAGGAGCCAACACAAGCGAATATATCGATAAAGTACTCACTCGAATCACTTACGGGGGAGCTCTTTATATTGCTCTTGTGTGTTTATTGCCTGATTTTTTAATTACCAAATTCAAAGTCTCATTCTTTTTTGGCGGAACGACACTTCTCATCTTGGTCGGAGTTGCATTAGATACCGTTGCACAAATACAGACTTTCCTCCTTACTCGTGATTACGAGGGTTTCATGAAAAATGCTAAATTGCGTGGACGTCGAGGCTAATGTGCAAATCACTGTCTTTTTGGGAGCGCCAGGCTCCGGAAAAGGAACGCAAGCCAAAAAGCTTTCACTGAAGAATCAGTTTGTGCATCTTTCGACTGGAGACATGCTTCGGGCGGCAATTAAAAACGAAACGGCTCTCGGACAACAAGCAAAGAGTTTTATGGAACGAGGGGAACTTGTTCCTGACGACCTTGTCATTCAGCTCATCAAAGAAACCCTCACTCAGTTGGATTCCAGTAAACATATTCTGTTAGATGGATTTCCTCGCACAGTAAGACAGGCTGAAGCTTTGAATTCCAATCCAGCCACTCAAGTTCAGCAAGCAGTTCTGTTTGAAATTCCAGATGACATTCTCATTGAGCGGCTTACCGGAAGGCGTGTTTGCACTCAGTGTGGCCAGCCGTTTCACCTCAAACACATGCCCCCAAAGTTGGAGGGATCCTGTGATAAGTGTGGCGGACAAGTAGTTCACCGCTCGGATGATCAAGAGTCAGTCGTGCGAAAAAGGCTTGAAGTTTTTCATTCACAAAATAAAGGGTTGGTGGATTTTTATTCTCGTCACAATTCTCTTCGCAAGTTAGACGCTAACCTTCCAGCGGACAAAGTTGAGAAACTTCTTTTTGGGATTTTGCAGTAATGGTTCAAGTTCGATCCCCTCGAGAGCTAGCTCAAATGCGAAAATCTGGAGAACTTGTGTCTCGCGTTCTTTTTGAACTGGCTAAATTTGCAAAGCCTGGTTGCACTTTATTGGAGCTAAATCAACTTGCAGAGGAGCTGACTCTTTCTTTTGGAGCCAAACCTGCTTTTAAAGGTTACTTGGGCTTTGCACACACTCTTTGTGCTTCAGTTAATGAACAAGTAGTTCACGGAGTTCCCTCCCATAGAAAACTCAGAGAGGGCGATATTATTGGTTTGGATTTTGGTTTGGTCTACGAAGGATTCTATGGCGACAGCGCTATTACCGTGGGCATTGGGAAAATTTCTGATAAAGCCAAGACCCTTTTACAAGTCACAAAAGATTCGCTCTATGCAGCTATCGATGCCGCTCGTCCGGGAAATTCTTTAAAGGATATTGCTCGAGCCATTGAGGATACTGTCAAACCTCATCGCTATGGAATTGTAAGGGAGTTTGTTGGACACGGAATCGGAACAAAACTCCACGAGGATCCTCAAGTGCCGAACTACGAAGCTGGAGCGTCTAATTTGAAATTGCGTCCTGGAATGACTTTAGCGATTGAACCCATGATCAACGAAGGGACTCATCGAGTAAAAGTTTTAGCAGATAAGTGGACTGTCACTACGGAAGATGGTGGACTCTCTGCTCACTACGAACACACGATTGCCATCACTGAGAACGAACCAGAAATTCTTACGGCGTGGACCGCAGTTTTAAATGAAAATAAAAATAATTTAGATTCCGAAACCCTAAAGAGAGGAGCCTATGGCCAAAGAGGATCTAATCCAAGTTGAAGGGACTGTGCTAGAGCCCCTTCCAAACGCAATGTTCAGTGTTCAACTCACGACAGGTCAAAAGGTGCTTGCACATATTTCTGGAAAAATGCGAATGAATTACATTCGAATTTTACCGGGCGATAAAGTGACCGTAGAGCTTTCTCCCTATGATTTGACTCGAGGGAGAATCACTTACAGGGCCAAGTAGTTGAATTATTTTGATTTTATAAATTCACTCCCTGATGGGGTGTTTAGAGAGTTGGAAAAAAGAAACGCTAAATCAATAGAATTGACAACTTAATAGGGTTTGTCCTAAATAGTTGCTTCATTTAAAGAGGTTGCCGTGAAAGTCAGGTCTTCAGTTAAGAAAATTTGCAATAAATGTCGCGTATTTAGACGCGGTGGTGTTGTTCGCGTGGCATGCACGGATCCCCGTCACAAACAGAGGCAAGGATAATGGCTCGTATAGCTGGTGTTGATCTTCCAAGAAATAAACGAATTGAAGTGGGGCTTACTTACATTTACGGAGTGGGTCGCAGTCTCTCAAATAAAATTTTGAGAGCAGTTAACATTGATCCCAATGTTAAAACAGATGCGCTCTCCGATGAAGATGTGAATCGCATAAAAGAATTCATGGAAAAAAACTATCCTGTCGAAGGAGAACTTCGCCGGATTGTCAGCTCCAACATTAAACGACTTTTAGATTTACAGACCTACCGGGGACTCAGGCACAGAAAGAATCTCCCCGTTCGAGGACAGAGAACACACACCAATTCACGCACCCGTAAAGGACCTCGAAAAACAGTAGCTGTTAGAAAACAATTAAAAGTAATGAAGTAATCCATTTGGATGAGGAGTAGCAGTTTGTGACAACTCAGACTGGGCCAGTAGATGGCGATAAAAAAGAAGTAGTAGCAAAAGAGCCAAAGAAAAAGAAAAGCTCCCGAAAAGATATTCCTGTGGGAAATGCTTTTATTCAGTGTTCTTTTAATAACACCATAGTAACCATTACCGATCCGACCGGAAATGTGTTGTGTTGGTCTTCCGCTGGAAGAAAAGGTTTCAAGGGCGCAAGAAAAAGCACCCCCTTTGCTGCTCAAATCGCAGCTGAAGATGCAGCGAAACAAGCTTTGGATCACGGAGTGCGCTCTCTTGCAGTGTATGTAAATGGACCTGGAGCTGGTAGAGAAACTGCTTTGAGAGGGCTTCAAGTTGCAGGGATTCGAATCACGTATATTCGTGATACCACCCCGATACCTCACAATGGTTGTCGGCCCCCGAAGAAAAGAAGAGTTTAACTTTATTTAGGAGTTCAAATTGGCTAGGTGTACCACTTCAGTTTGTAAGTTGTGTCGAAGAGAAAACATGAAGCTATTCCTGAAAGGGGATCGCTGCTTCGGAGATAAGTGTGCTTTTGAAAGACGTGCCTATCCTCCCGGTCAACATGGTCAAAGAAGAACCAAACTCTCCGACTTTGGTCTTCAGCTTCGTGAAAAACAAAAAGTGAAACACATTTACGGAATGCTTGAGCGTCAATTCCGTATGTATTTTGATAAAGCCAATCGTACTAAAGGAGCCACAGGCCACAACCTCCTGCAAAGACTTGAGCGACGTTTAGACAATGTGGTTTATCGAATGGGATTTGGGGATAGCCGAAAAGAAGCTCGCCAGTTGGTTCTCCACGCACATTTTTTAGTGAACGGCAAAAAAGTGACCATTCCCAACACAGTTTTAAAAGTAAATGATGTGGTCACTGTTCGCCCCAAAAGTCAGCAAGCAACTCCCATTTTGAGAGCGATGGAAAATGTAAAGAAGAGAGAGATTCCTGACTGGCTCGAAGTGAATTCCGCTGAATTCAAAGGAAAAGTGAAATACTTGCCCGAACGAGGTCAAGTGACTCTTCCGATCGAAGAAAATCTGGTAGTCGAACTTTATTCACGATAATTTTTTTAAGGAGTAGTTACATGGAACTGAATCTTGCCCCGAAAAATTGGCGCGGTCTCATTAAACCGAGAGGCTTGGAAGTAGAAAGAGATTCTCTTTCTGAAAACTACGGAAGATTTTCCGCAAAGCCCCTGGAAAGAGGTTTTGGAGTCACTATTGGGAACAGTCTGAGACGCATCCTTCTCTCTTCGCTCCAGGGCGTGGCGATCACGACAGTTCGAATTGACGGAGTCATGCACGAGTTCTCTTCCCTTCCAGATGTTCAAGAAGACGTCACAGATATCATTCTTAACTTGAAAGAAGTTCGCTTTAAAATGTATGCGGATGGGCCCAAGACTGTGACCATTGATAAAAAAGGTCCTGGATTAGTGACTGCAGCTGATATTCTTGTGGATGACACAGTTGAAGTTCTCAATCCTTCTCAGCCCATTGCAACTTTAGGCAAAGAAGGACACTTCAAAGCCGAACTGAAACTTGAGTTTGGCAAAGGCTATGTACCTGCTGAAAGTGTTAAAAGAGAAGAGTTAGCTGCGGGGGTTATTCCTTTAGATGCTTTCTTCTCTCCTGTTCGCAAAGTAAACTATACTGTTTCCCATGCGCGGGTTGGACAACGAACTGACTATGATAATCTCGAGATGGAAGTCCACACAGATGGCTCCGTAAGACCAGAAGATGCAGTGGCTTTTGCTTCTAAAATTCTTAAAGACCAGCTTTCGATTTTCATCAACTTTGATGAGTCTTTAGAGCCTGAAGTATCTGAACCCGTCATCGAAAAAGAAAAGAACAATGAAAACCTCTACCGAACCGTAGATGAGTTGGAACTTTCTGTTCGTTCGGCCAACTGCTTACAAAATGCCGGTATTAAGTACATTGGCGAACTGGTCCAAAAAACGGAAGCTGAAATGCTGAAAACCAAAAACTTTGGCCGAAAGTCTCTCAACGAAATTAAAGAAATTTTGACCGAGATGGGTTTAGGCTTTGGTGTAAAAGTTGAAGGGTTTGATCCTGAAACTTATTTTGCTAACAAAAAGAAAAAGGATGGGGCTGAGAACTTGAACTAGTTGTTCAGTTTCCTTCGAGTGGAGTATGAGACACGCAAAAGCTGGAGATAGATTAGGAGTTTTGCCAAGCCACAGAGTGGCTTTGCTGAGAAACTTAACGCTTGCTCTTATTGAGCACGGACAAATCAAAACAACGACCCGTAGAGCAAAAGCTATGCGCTGGTACGCTGAACATGTAGTAACTTTGGCTAAACGAGGAGATCTCGCTTCACGAAGACAAATCGTTAAACTCTTGGGAAGCACGCAAACCGGAAAGCCAGGACACAATCGAATTCGGCTCGCTTTAGATAAAGTATATTCTGAAATTGCTCCTCGCTTCAAAGATCGACAAGGGGGATACACTCAGATTTATCGATTGGCCCAGCCAAGAGTAGGAGATTGTGCTCCGATGTGTTTAATCCAGTACTTGCCAGGACCAGAAGAGGCAAAAGTAAAACCTGGTAAAGCTTCAGACAAAAAAGAAAAAGCCCCCACTACAAAAAAAGTAGCTAAGGCGCCTGAAGATAAGCCAGTCAAAAAAGAAACCAAGGCGGCTAAGCCAGCTGAAGATAAAGCAGCCAAAAAGGCTGCTCCCAAGTCAGATAAGAAAGTCAGCAAGAAGAAGGAAAGCTAAAATTGTCGCCCAGAGTTTGGACTCCCAATGGAGTGGGCATTTTGGGGGTTACCCTTGCTCTGATTGCTTTGTTTTTTCTTGAGCCGCTCACAGTCAAACGTTCTTATCAGTTTTCAAATCCTGAAAAATCGGTCTCTCCTCTAAAACAGATCCCCTTAAATTATGAGTTTGAATTAGCCCTCTCCGGACAAGAATCTACACTCCAAAACCAGAAGCGAATGAGTTTGGAGAAGTTTCTGGCAGCTCAAAAGAAGCCCTCTAAGCTTTTACTGATCAATTTCTGGGCAACTTGGTGTGATCCCTGTGTTGAGGAAATCCCAAGTCTCAATTGGCTCTCTCTTCAGCTAAGAGGGCTTGAATCATCCGGTTTCCCTAGCTTTATCA
>OGVY01000095.1_pt1 | contig 14973 bp, 15 predicted proteins | sample 1575871 | NCBI WGS metagenome assembly OGVY01 (sample SAMN07581536, study PRJEB24739) | freshwater metagenome
GTTTCCCAGTCACGATAGCTGGCGAAGAATTCAAAAATGATATTGTGTGGAGACCCACAACAAATAGATTTAAAATCAGCAAACGATTCAGCAATTCACGAAGTAGCAAAATTAAAACCAAGTGGGTTTGTTTACACCGTAACATTAAAAGATAATCATAGACACCCCGCTTTAGATGAAATATTTAAACTATTATATGAATATTAGATATTTATATAAAATAGGAGAAAGTATATATGGCAATTAAAGTAACAGGATTTTTTCAAAACCCAACAACCGGTTTAATCCACCAATCACCACTTTTGACACTTGTACCGCATTTGTTATATCCAGGTAATATTTCTATGGATGTTCATATTGATAATAATGGTACGGTGGCATATCAATCTATTGATAGAACACAACTTGTTTATGATAATTCTATAACAGATGGACACGATCAATTATTAGATGCTTTAGAAACTTATGTTATAAACCACTTACAATCTGCGAATGAAGTAAATGAATTTTCGACATTTGAACATTATGTTAAGCCTGTTGTTGAAGAAATTCAACCCCCTATTGAAGAAGTGATTGATGATAATGAACCAATTGTTGAAGAAAATAACGATGAAGAAACCCCACCAACCGATACGCTTGGTGAATAAAACATAGGTAATACAAAATGGCAGTAAATATCGCAATATATCCTGGTTCATCATCATTCTTTCCCGGCAAAACACCTTTTGGGTGGTTTGATAATGATTATGATTTTCAGACAGATGCTGACTCAGTAACAACATGGTGTGCTCGTAGGTTGGGCTATCCTGTTGTGGATATAGAATTGCAGGATATAGATTTTTACGCATGTTTTGAGGAAGCAACAGATGAATTTTCATCGCAATTAAATCAATATAGGACAAAAGAAAACTTATTAAGTTTACAAGGTTCTTTATTGAGTAATAATTTGAATGGGAAATTAATAAATAATAATTTTAGTGGAATAATAAACATCGCCGCAGATTATGGAACTGAAGCAAAATCCGGCGGAACATTAACCTATTACACCGGTTCTTTTGAGTTAGTTAGTGGAAAGCAAATTTATGATTTATCAGACACATCAATTGTAAGTTTGGAAGCAGGTAATTTATCAACCGATTCAATAACCATTAGAAAGTTGTTTCATGAAAATCCACCTGCTATTGTCAGGTATTTTGACCCATTTATTGGAACTGGGCTTGGTTCGCAACAAATGTTAGAAACGTTTGGTTGGGGAAATTACTCACCCGGTGTTTCGTTTTTAATGCAACCTATGTATGATGACCTACTTAGATTGCAGGCTATTGAGTTTAATGATATGATTAGAAAATCCCAATTTGGGTTTAAGATGTATGGAAAACGGGTAAGGATATTTCCATTTCCAACTGAAAGATATAATGGAACAAAAGTTCATTTTGAATACACTCTTGACTCTGAAAGAAACAATCCAATAGCAAAATCAGGTGTGGTATCGGACTTTTCAAATAGCCCATTTGGTAGATTGGATTATTGTGATATAAGTGCGCATGGTAGACAATGGATTTTTAAATACACATTAGCATTGGTAAAAGATTCGTTGGGTATGGTCAGGTCTAAATTTAGTTCAATTCCAATACCTGGCGCAGAAGTTACTTTGGATGGCTCTGATTTGAGAAATCAATCCGCAACTGAAAGAGAGCAATTAGTAACGCAATTGAGAGAAATGTTGGAAGGGACAAGTAAAAGGGCGCTTTTGGAAGCAAAAAAAGATGAAACGGAATTTTTAGAATCAACACTTAATCGTGTTCCAATGCCAATTTACATAGGGTAATATTTATGGCACTATTTGGTTCGGCAAGAGATGTTAGTTTAATTAGAAGATTAAACAAAGAACTTATCAATGAAATAATTGATACGGAAGTCTATTATTATAAACCTGTATTAGATGAATCATTAGTTAATCTTTATGGGGAAAGTAAAGATAAATATTTTTATAATCCAGTCAAAATCCCTTGCTTAATTGATAGACAAGATACTGAACCCGTTTCCGACGAGTTTGGACAATCTTACACTAAAACAGCAACATTTAACTTTTTAAGAGATACTTTAAAAGATGATAAAGATGTAAAGCCTGATGTAGGTGATATAATATATTGGGATGATGAATATTATTTAGTTGATAATATAAATGAAAACCGATTATTTGTAGGTAAAAATCCCGAAACTTGGGATGGTGGAGATGGGCATGGAACATCACTTTCTATTTCATGTCTTGCGCATGTAACAAAACAATCATCTATTAAGTTGGTTGATGTTCGTTTTGGGAATTCTAATATGAATGATACTTATATACCAATGGGAATTTAACATATGGATAATTATTCAGACAATTTTTTAGATAAAAATGTTAGAAATAAAGCATTAGATACTCGTCGTGATAATGATGAAATAAAAAATATTTCTATTGGGTTATATGATATTGATCTTGCTTTTAGGGATTTTTTAGTAAAAGATGTAAAACCTTTTGTAGAGGATGATGGTAAAATTATATCTGTAATAGTTAAATATGCAAATCCTGAAAAATGGGCATCTGCTCAAAAAGATGATTTTATGAGAGATACGAATGGAAAAATACAAACCCCAATAATAATCTTTAAGAGAATCTCTCTTTTAACAAATCAAAACGCGTCAAAGTTAAAAGTATTAAACTCCGAAGATGCGCATCAAGCATTTGAAACAAAATATACAAAAGTAAATAGATACGACCAATTTTCATTATTGACGGGACAAAAACCTGTAAAAGAATATATAGCAGTAGAAAGACCTGATTATTTAGATGTTTCGTATGAAATGAGTATTTGGTGTGATTATATGGAACAATTAAACAAAGTAGTTGAGCAAATTATTTTTTTTCAGGGCAGGTCTTTTGGTGATAGATTTAAATTTCAAATAAAAGGGGATGGTTACAATTTTGAAACAATGCAGGATACGAATGATGATAGAATTGTGAGAGCAACTGTTAATTTAGTAACAAAAGCATATATAGTACCTGAATATACGGGAATTAAAAACAATAATAGAAAAATGAATTCTATTAGAAAAATTTTATTTGAAGAAAACCGAAAATTAAGTGGGAATTAAACTATTTTATAAAAATAATTTTAATATTTATTACCAAACAATTAAACAACAAAATCTATGGAAGAAAAATTAGTAAAACAATTTGAAGATACTGAGAGAAAAAAACTTTTAGATTTTCGTCAAAAAAATTTGGCAGTTACGGCAAGACTTGGAGAAATAGAAATACAATCCAAAGAATTAGAGGAAATTTTCGCAAATTTACGGTCCGAAAAGGAAGAATTAATTAAAAATTATAAAGAACTCGCTCAAACACAAAATGAGTTTGGAAAAGAACTTACTCAAAAGTATGGGGTGGGTTCATATGATATTGATACAAATACCTTTACATCGGCTCAATAAATATAGGTTTCCCTAATTTTTCTATATTTATTATATAGAAACAAAAACTATTAGGAGAATATAATGGCTGAAAGAATTGTTAGTCCTGGCGTTTTCACTCGGGAGCGTGACTTATCATTTTTACCACAGGGGGTAGCAGAAATAGGTGGTGTCCTTATTGGACAAACCATCAAAGGACCTGCATTTGTCCCAACGCAAGTACAATCATTTAATGAATTCCAACAAAAGTTTGGCGGTTTAACGGAGGATTCTTATCTTCCTTATACTGCTCAAGCTTATTTACAAGATGCACCAAACGCAACTATTGTTAGGGTATTGGGAACAGGCGGATATTCATTTGGCGAACCGTTGGTTTTAACAATTTCATCTTCGGCTGGGAATAGGGTAGCAGCAGTATTATATCCTACTATTTCAGGTTCACTTTCAAGTACGTCAACTCTAACGAATATATTTAGTTCTTCGATGGTAAGAAATGTGGGCGGTGGTACTGCTCCAGCATCCGCTTCTAATTTTATACTGACACTTTCAGGATCAAACGTTCCTTCAACCGGAATTACCGCATCAATGAATCCAAGTAACGCCAATTATTTTACAAAAACTTATGGTTATTTACCAAAAAGTTCAAAGACAGCATATACTTACTTAAACTTTAATACATTTCAATCGCAATCATTTGCAACAGGAGGAATTGTAGTAGCTGCAACTGGTTCATTTGTTACTTTTAATTTTGAAAACGAATACTCAGTAGCATCCACCCCTTGGATTAAATCTCAAAAGATTAGTGGGACGGCGAAAAATCTATTTAAGTTTCATACATTATCACACGGTAATTCTACAAACTATGAATTAAAGGTTGGTATTCAAAATATTAAAGTATCGGGTGATGTTCCTGGTACAGATTATGGTTCATTTGATGTTGTAATTAGAAGGGTAGATACATCTAAAATTCCTTATTCAATTTTCGGACAGAATGTACAAGATACGGACTCTCGTCCAAACATTGTTGAACAATTTTCAAACTTAAATCTTGACCCTAACTCACCAAATTACATCAAACGGGTTATTGGAGATAGATATATTATTGTAGATCCTAATGGAAATCCTAATGGAAAATTATCCACAAATGGTGATTACGCAAACAATTCAGTTTATGTTAGAGTTGAGGTAGATACTGATGTAGATGCGTTAGCAAATGATGCGACATTAGTTCCATTTGGATTTGGGGCATTAAATTCACCAATTCCAAGTGATGCTGGTACTGTTCCATCACCAACTTATGTAGTAAGTCAATCTTTGGGGGGTTCATACAATAAAAAAGTATTTTTAGGTTATTCATATGATTTTGTAACTACCGATAATTTAAATTTCTTAAATCCACTTCCTAAAACCAATTTAATTACAGCCGGCTCTGATTTTGATTTGGCAGCTTGTGAATCAAATGGTGCTCCTATAACATCAGGCGCCGGAGCATCAACTGCTGCATTGGATTCAAGAAGATTTATGGTCCCTTTTCAAGGTGGATTTGATGGATTTGCACCAAATAGAAAAATAGAGGTTGGTAGTAGCATTTCACCGGGAAATACACAGGGACTAGATTGTTCATCCGCAATAGCAGCAGGAACTACTGCATTGAGAAAAGCAATTAATGCGGTATCAAATCCTGACGAGTTTGATATGAATATGATTGTTCTTCCCGGTATTATCAATAGATTACATTCTTCAGTAACCACTTACGCAAAAGACCTTTGTGAAGATAGGGGTGATACATTCTATGTAATGGATGGGGGTGCATATAGTGATAATATTTCAACTGTTGTAAATAGTTTATCTACATTCGATTCTAATTATGTAGCAACTTATCATCCGTGGGTTAAAATATTAGATACTGATAAAAATAAACCTGTATGGGTGCCACCTTCGGTAGTTTTACCTGGTGTTATAGCATTCAACGACCAAGTTGCAGCTGAATGGTACGCACCTGCTGGATTAAATAGAGGTGGTTTATCAAATGTAATTGAAGTTAAGACAAGATTAACGCACGATGAAAGAGACCAATTATATGTTGGTAGAGTAAATCCAATCGCAACATTCCCAGGACAAGGTGCAACGGTATTCGGACAGAAAACTTTACAAGCTAAACCATCTGCGTTGGATAGAATTAATGTAAGAAGGTTGTTGATTGCAGTTAAGAAGTTTATCGCATCTTCTTCAAGATATTTAGTATTTGAGAATAATACAGCAGCAACCAGAAATCGTTTCTTATCTATTGTTAATCCTTATTTGGAATCAATTCAACAAAGAAATGGTTTGTACGCATTTAGAGTTGTAATGGATGATACAAACAACACTCCTGATGTAATTGATAGAAATATCTTAAAAGGTGATATTTTCTTACAACCAGCAAAAACCGCTGAATTCATAGTGTTAGACTTTACTGTATTACCAACTGGTGCAGCATTCCCAGAAGGATAATTTAGGAAAAGATATATTTATAGGAAATAAGGAGAAATAAATGGCACAATTATTAACACCGCAAGAAATAATGTTTACCAACTTTGAACCAAAAGTTGCTAACCGATTTATTATGTATATTGAGGGTGTACCAGCATATTTAATTAAAGCAGCAAATAGACCTGAATTACAACAAAATAGAGTAGCTATTGACCATATCAATGTTAAAAGATATGTAAAAGGAAGGTCTGAATGGCAGGAATTGACGATTACACTTTATGACCCGATTGTTCCATCTGGCGCGCAAGCAGTAATGGAATGGGTTCGTTTATCACACGAATCAGTAACGGGTAGAGATGGTTATTCCGACTTTTATAAAAAAGAAATAACATTTAATTCATTGGGGCCTGTTGGTGATAAAGTTGAAGAATGGACATTGAAGGGAGCTTTTATCACTCGTGCCAAATTCTCCGATATGGATTATACTTCAGACTCTGAATTAGCAAATGTTGAACTTGGATTATCCTATGATTACGCAATTTTACAATTTTGATTGTATATTAACTATTGGAAATTACTACATTACAACACCTCTGGAAATAGGGGTGTTTTTTTTATAAAAAAAGTTATAGAAATCTATAATCATAAATAAAAGTTACATATTTATATATATGAGTGAATATATATGTAAACGATGTAATAAGGAATTTGATAATTATGTTTCATTAAGAAAGCATAGTAGTAGAGTTCATAAAATAAAATCTTCGGATTTCTATGTTGAGTTTTACCTAAATGATGAACACCCAACTTGTAAATGTGGGTGCGGTGAACAAACGATGTGGTTCAATGGGGAATTTCGACAATATAAAAAAGGACATATTGCTAGAATTCATAACAATTGGGGACATAACCAAACCGCAATAGATAATTCAGCAGAAACTCGTAGAAATCAATATGCTAATGGTGAGCGAGAACCCTGGTGTAAGGGATTAACCAAAGAAACTGATAAACGAATATGGAATCTTGCAAAGAAAGCAAGTAATACAATAAACTCAAATCCAGATGAATTAAAAAGGCGTTCTAATAATATGCGTAAAAACCGATTAAATGGAACTATACCAGCCTTATATGGTAAATCATCATCACAATGGAATGGTGGTAGTAGTAGTATTAATATGTTAATTAGAAATGACAAACGATTATATAAAAATTGGAAATATAAAATATTAAAAAGAGATGGGTTTAAGTGTAAAGAATGTAATACTGGTCATAATTTAGAGGTTCACCACAATAAACAAACAATGTCAGAAATACTTTCAATATACGTTGATAAAACCAAAGATTATACTTTTAATGAAAAAAAAGTAATTGTTGATAAAATAATAGAATATCATACCATAGAAAATGTTAGTGGTGTTACACTTTGTAAAAATTGCCACATGAAATTACATCCAAGTTATAATTTATAATTTGTATTAAAAATATCTTAATTTTGTATTTATATATAAAGGAGAAAATGTTATGAGCCAAAATCTTACCGATGAATATCAAAGTAATAAAGAAGTAGTAGAAAGTATAAAGCAGGCCTACGAAACACAAAAATTAAAAGAATACAATTTTCCAACGGAGATTATAGAATTACCATCTCGTGGGTTGATTTATCCAAAAGATAATCCACTATCTTCGGGTAAGATTGAATTGAAATATATGACTGCAAAGGAAGAAGATATTTTAACAACACAATCTTATATTAGAGATGGTTCAGTTTTGGATAAATTATTTCAATCACCTATTATTTCCAATGGAGAAGGTGAACCGATTAAATACACCGATTTAACAGTTGGTGATAAAAACGCAATAATGATTTCAAGCCGTATTTTGGGATATGGACGGGATTATGAAGTTGAGATTACCGACCCATTTAGTGGAAAAAAACAAAAAGAATCAATTGATTTAACACAATTCCAAAATAAAGAGTATGATGGTTCTGCTCAAATAGAATTAAACAAAAATGAGTTTGAGTTCTTATTACCTCATTCCAAGCGAAAAATTACTTTTATGGCTTTGACGGAATCTAAAGACCGAAAAATAAAGCATGATTTGGAAGAATTGAAAAAGGTCAATAAAAAGTTAAAAGATGATGTTTCTAAAGAATTGACAACCCGTTTAAAAACTGTTATTCTATCGGTTGATGGGGAATATAACCAACAAAAAATAAATCATTTTGTAGATAACGAATTATTTGCATTAGATTCGCGAGAATTACGAAAGTATATAAATGAAGTTACACCTGACGTAGATTTAACATATGAATTTATTTCGGATGAAACTGGGGAAAGGAGGGAGATAAACCTACCTATGGATGTTTCCTTTTTTTGGCCATCAACCTGAGTATAGAAAATTATTACACTCACAAATTTTTGACCTAATATTTCATGGTAATGGTGGGTTTAATTGGTCAGATGTGTATAACATGCCCATTTGGTTACGTCAATTTTATATAACCAAAATTATTGAGTTTAAAAAAGAAGAAAAAGCAGCACCCGATAAAGAAGCAGCGAGAATAAAATCACAATCAAAAAGAAGATAAGGATACCCAATAGAAATATTGGGTATTTCTATATTTATATTATATAAATTAAGGGTAATATGAAAGCAAAATTATCAGAAGTAAAAAAGATATTAATAGGGCAGTATCGTAAAGGTAATATCTCCGAAGCTGGTCTTTTTGGTCTTTTATCAAAAATGTTACCAAAAAGTAGTTCTGTTCGTGAAAAAGAAAATGAAATTAAGGCTTTACAAGCTAAAATTAATCAAATAGATAAAGAAATAATTGATTTGTTGAAAGATTTTCCACAACTTACCGATAAACAAAGAGAAGAACTGGAAATAAAACTTGGGCTTAATAAATAACTTGGTAATTTTATATGGACAATAACCAAATGAATCCAAATTTGTTAGATGAATTAAATCAAAGACTTAGAGAACAATATAGTTCTTTACGAGATATTAATGCAAGTAATGATATTTTAAACAGATTAACCCAACAAATTGCTGAAAACGAACAACAAATAAATGATTATATTGAAAATAGCGTTGAAATAACCAATGATTTGGTTGAACGTAATAATAGACTTATTAATTTAGGTGATGAAAGAATACAATCGCAAGAAAAATTAAATCAACTTACCGAAGAATTAAGAGAAGAATTAGCGGGGGTTTTGGGTGGAAGTGAAGATATAGCTGAAATATTTAAAACCGGAGGTATTTTTGCACTTGGTGCAAAAGCAGCAATTAGTTCTTTTGAAAAAATGGGGGAATCGTTTAGTAATATAGCAGGAACTGCTTTTGATATGGTAAAAATATTGGGATTGAGTGTTGGAGATGCCGCAAAATTGGGCGGTGAAATCGCCAAAGCAAATTTTAGTATGACCGGATTAATATATGGTTCGGATGCTATCGCAGAATCATCAAAAGCATTAGCAGACCAATATGGAAATGCAAATATGGCAACATCCGATATGATAAAAGGTGTTACTCAATTATCTGCCCTAACGGGGGATGCAGCATCTGCTGTTGATTTGGCTTTAGCATACCAAAACGCTGGAATTGCTGCAAGTGATGTTAAAGCCAATATACAAGAAATTGCAGGTAGTGTGGGTGTGAATGCAAATAAAGTTGCAAAGGAAATGGCAGAAAATGAGGACTTAATCGTAAATGCTACTGAACAAGAATTGGCTCTTAATACACGATTAACCGCAGAATTGGTAAAGCAGGGTGCTACGAGAGAAGGGATACGGCAATCTGCAAAATCTTTGATGGATATTGAAAATAGTATTCAGCAGGCAAATAAAATCGCTTTACTAACAGGTAAACAAGTAAATGTATCACGATTAACTGAAGCTGCTATGATGGCAAGAACAGCAGAAGGTGCTGATAATAAGTTAAGGGCGCAAAATGATTTACTTACCGCATTAAAGGATGAATTAGATGTTAATGGGAATATAAGTGACCAAAGCGATGTAACAATTGAAGCTATGGAATCTCTGACTGGATTATCTAAAGAGCAATTATTAAATATGGAAAAAGTGGGTATGGCTAATAAAAACAATAATGACTTTTTGGAAGAAAGTAATGCGATTTTACAAGCTACTCTTGGAACTACATTAACATTGGGTCAATCACTTGCAAATGGTGCATTGGAGTTAGTAAAAATGGTTGCTCAGGCTATGATTTTTAATAAAGTAATGACAGGTAGTTCTGGTTTTGGAAATATGTTTAAAGGTAAAGGTGGTGGTGGTGGTGTATCTGACATAGTTCCTGATGGTGGGGGTACTGGTATGGGTGGTGGAAATGTGGGTAGTATTGGTAAATCAATTGGTAGTACAGGGAGAGGTGTTGGTAGTGCTATGAAAGGTATAGCCGTAGGATTTAGAGCATTCGCAGCAGATCCTCTAGTTGCTCTTGGTGTTGGTGTGGTTACTGCTGGTATTATAGGTTTGGGATTTGCACTTAAATTAGCAGCACCAGGAATAATAGCAATAGGAAAAGCCATTGCGGAAGTTATAGGTTCAATTGGAGATTTTATTGTAAAAATAGCAACACCAGAAACAGCCAACGGATTGTTAAGTTTAGCTCCTGCATTTGCCGCTCTTGGATTAGCCTTTATACCTTTGGCTGTTGGTTTAGCTGCGATGACTCCCGTAATACCTACATTGGTTGCGTTAGTTGCTTTGGGGGCTGGTATAGCTTTAATAGCAAATGCATTGAATGGTGGTGGGGGTAGTTCTTCAACCGAAACATCTGGTGGCAGTGATAAAAAATCAAAAGATCCATTATTAACAGAAATACAGGAATTAAGGAAAGATCTTCAAACCCTATTACCGGGAAATGTGGTATTAAACAATAAAATCGTTGGTGAGATAAATCGTGGTTCTCGTGCAATTAATAGTTATGTAAATAACTAATGGGGAAATAAACTATGGCACTAACAGAATTAAAATCCGATTTATCAAAATTTAGAAGGCCAATACAAAAACCTATTGTAGAAACTCAATCTACAAAAATAAATTATGATAATGATAAGACTCCACTTTCTGGGTTGTTAACTGAATTATCTTCTCCATCTAAAATAGAAAAAACTGCTGAAAAGGTAGGTGTAACTCCTAAACCATTGAGTACTACACCTGATAAACCTGTTATAACCCCAAAGTATGAAAAAATAGAAAAGTTTGTAGGTGAAACAACACCAAATAATTTTGATTTTTCACCTCAATTTACAACACCACAATTAAGTAGTGTTGATTTTTTTCCAAACACATCTGCGGATGGGTTTACTACTAAAATGAGAGAAACTCGTTTTAATTTATCAGGTTTAACATCCCCAAAACCTCTAACATTGGAGGCAAGATTTTTGGGAGAAACTGACCCAAATAGAATGAGTTTGGAGGGGAGATTTTTAGGAGAAACAACCCCTAACCCATTAGGTGCTACACCCGATAAACCTGCTACAACCCCTAATCCATTAGGTGCTACACCTAATAAACCCGCTACAACTCCGCAAATTTTTAATTTCACACCACAATTTACAACGCCAATAATATCAATAACCGATTATTTTCCTAATACGGATGCTAAAGGTTTTACACCAAAAATTAGGAATACTCAATTTGTTGATATAAATAATGGGATTTTTACACAACGAATACCTAACTCAAAGTTGGGTGAAGTAAACTTTTTTCCAAATGATGATGTGATCGGCTTCACAAAAAACTTTGTGGATAAAAACGATACAAAATTTACAGGTATTAGTAATGATACATTCACATCACCCAAAGTAAATTTTAATGGTGATTATGGGTTGGGGTTTAGTCCCGGAAATAAAATAAAATTAGAAGGTTCTGCATTAGCAAACTACCAAAACGGAAATCAAAAATGGGTATATGGTAAAAAATATGAAGAGGGATATGTAAGTATTGGTGATTTATTATTAAGAGAAAATTCACCATCATATATAGACAAAATTTATTCACAATATAATTTGCAAGATGATTCTTTTAACCCATTTCCACCGATTTTTCATCAACCATTTGTATTGCGGGGAATACAAAGAAAAAGAGAAAAAGAACCACAAAAATGGGGATTTGGTGTTCCCGAATCTCTCGTAACTGGTGGTATTGATTTAATACGGGGTGGTGTTGTATCATCTACTGAAAGAGCATTAATAGATGTATATAGAATTGGTAGATTTATATTATCTCCCAAAGGATTGGTTTGGTCGGCATTACAATTTGGTATGCAACGAACAAATACCTATAATAAAATATGGACACCTATAAACTTATTGGCCACAGTTGGTGGGCAGCACATTGGTTTTAAACCACAAAGACATGGGATATTACCATTTGATAAATTGGATGCGGGTAGTTACGAAAGATTGATACCGCGTAAGGAAGGTGATGATAATGATAAATACAAAACAAAATTAGAAGATTTTAGAAAAAATGAGAGGATTTTTACAAAATTAGCATCGGGTGATTCATCCATTAGATTAGATACACAAAATGGTGGACCTGAAAGTGTTTATGGTGTTGGTATTTCAACCACAAATACATCCACAAACACATTCAGTAATCCTGGACAAGATTATGGAAATACGGAAGCAAATTACAATCAAAAATTTAATCCAATTTTTAAAACAACCGAATTACCGTTACCAAACATTGGTGGTCTAACTTCCGTACCTTTAAAAACACCACGAAATCCAAACGAAGACTTTGAAAATACATACGAAAAATCTATACCAACAACCGATGATGAAAAACTTAAATTTGGGATTGCCAATAAACAATATGATGAGGGAAAAACGCCTGAAACGGGATATGAAAAAATATTTGAAAATAATAATTACGCGAGTAGAAGATTAAAAACGGGTGATAGTGTATTAAACTATGATGATATTAGAAATTTGGCAAATGAAACGAAACTTTCATTCAACGATTTTAGAAATAAAACAAAAGAATCGGTTGGGTTTAATTCGCAAACTGGTAAAGGTAGATATGTTGAGGGGGGATTAAGGTATAATTTGGAAAATTATTACACCAATGAAAACATAGAAAAAAAACTCGGTTTAGGAAACTCAGATGAATGCATAGGAAGATCTACTAATGGTGATAATTATCAAGACTTAATAAAACTTTCTTTTACCACATCGGATAAAACCATTCAATTTAGAGGAACTGTTAATAGTATAAGTGAAACTTTTTCCCCAAATTGGACGGAAATAAAATATAGTGGTAGAGCAGAAAACGCATACATTTATGATACATTTAGTAGAGAATTAACTTTTGGTTTTAGAGTATTCGCATATTCAGTTCAAGAATTAGGACCAATGTGGATTCGTTTAGAACGATTAGCTAATATGAGTATGCCTACCTATGTTAAAAATGGGTATCGTGGTAATATAACAAACTTTACTCTTGGAACAATGTATATAAAGTTTCCGGCTTTAATTACAAATTTAACATATACAGTTCCTGATGATTTTACTTGGGAAATTGGATTAAATAGAGGATCAGATGGAAATGAACTTCCAATGGGTGTTGATATTTCAATAACCTTAAAATTGTTGGGACATACATTACACTCTAATACTAATACTCCATATGATTTTTATTATAATCCTTATGGTAGAAATAATGCAAATTACAAAGAAGATCCATTAAAACAAACTGATGACTTTACTAAAGTAGACCCCAAAAAACCTAATTTTATTAACGGTGGTGGTGTGGGAGCACCTGATACATTATCAAAATTATATCCCAATGAAATACCAATGAAAACATCCGCTAGAAAAAGTGGTGCCCCTCAAATTTTACCACCGGAATTATCACCAGCAACATCATTAGCACCAACTGGTATTATCGGATCACCAACAAATCAAGTACCAACCGTACCATTTCCTTCAACCGGACCAGTAATAACAAATCGCCCAATAGTGGCATTACCATAATTTTAATATGAAAAGATACAACCAACAATTTACTTTTTTAGATATAAAAAATAAAAGAAATTATTTACCAACTGTTAGGTTTCCTAATATACCTGAAAAATTGTCCGATATTTACATTATTGGTTCTTATTATAACAGATTAGATAATTTGGCATGGCAGTATTATAAAGACCCTACATTATGGTGGATTATCGCAGAAGCAAATGGGATTGGGAAAGGTGATTTATTACTTCCTATTGGGAAACAAATAAGAATACCAACCGAAATAACCCAAATAATTGAAGAATATAATTTTATAAATAATATAATAGTTTAAAAATATGGAAAGTCTTTTAGAATTTGGGAAAAAACCGGTTCCGGCAGATATATTTTATAATGGTAAATTAGAGGGTTCTGCTAATAAATTTATAGCAGAAAGACGGGCATACGCAAAATTTAGTTTTACTGGAAAAAATGTTGGAAATTGTAGAATCGAACCCGTAACTATTGAATCTGCAGGTGTATCCAACTCACCATATACTAACATACTTTCCGGTCCAAGATTAGTTCCACCACCATCTCTAACATCGGTTGATTGGTCGAATGATAGTGCAAATGATATTATAGATGCGTATCTTTGGAAAGCAACTGTTAATTTTGTGTGTTATAGTCCGGAACAATTTGAAAGTTTTGATGAAGCATTTTTCCGACATTTTAATGAAGTAAAATTAACTCTTGGATGGATAAATGGGGCGGGTAGTACTACTATAACCGGAAATATAATAGATTATCAATTTACAATAAACGAAAAATTACAATATGATTGTTCGGTTACTTTTGCAGGAAAACATACTACATCTGCAGCAGGTCTTACTTTAGATAAACCATTTAATAGTGGTGTGCAAGAAACTGATTTAGGTATGGATGCTAATGGATTTGCCAAAACATTTGAAGCTCAGGCTAAAAAACAAAATACAGGAGATCCTGATGGAGCGGATGGTTGCATTCCTCACAATACCAGAAGAGTCCGTCGTTGTATCCCCTTCCTGCCCGTA
>OGVY01000096.1_pt1 | contig 14778 bp, 13 predicted proteins | sample 1575871 | NCBI WGS metagenome assembly OGVY01 (sample SAMN07581536, study PRJEB24739) | freshwater metagenome
TTAGTCATGGACACATTAGAGCCAGTAGTTCCATATCCAAAAATTGCTTTATCTCCACCATAACCTGCTGCTGCTAATGCGTGTCGTGCTGTACCAACACCAGTTGTATCACTAGCAACAGTGCCAGTTGTCGAAACTCGGTTAGTCATGGAGAGATTATTAGAGCCATTATACCCATATCCAAAAATGGCACGGATTGTACCTGTACTAACATCAGCCACTACTGCGGCAAACTCCCATCGTGCTGCTGTACTGTTATAAAATTCAGGAGCATTTATAGAGCTGTTGTACCGCATTTCACCCTGTGCTGGCGTTGCTGGTCGCTGTGCTGTTGTGCCAACTGGTATTAGCATGGCACTATCCCGTATCCGCACACGTTGTGTACCACCAGTAGTAATAGCTAGTTCATTCGCTGCTGACCAATAAATACCAGTGTCATTGTCTGTAGATAACGTGATGGCTGGACTAGCAGCACTACCAGCAGCACTAATTAAGCCTGCTTGTACACCAGTCTCCCATGCAGTTGTTGCACTGTTGTATATCTCCAGATATGATGTAGTCGTATTGAAACGCAACATACCATTGGCAGGAGTACTTGGTCTATCACCAGTTGCACCACTCGGTATCCGTACTGCACGTGTACCACTAATTGTTAGGCTACCGCTACCCTTCGGCGTGATAGTAATATCAATATTGGTATCAGTACCAGTCGCCGAAATAGTAGGCGTGCCTCCCGTTGCAGCATTGGCTATCGTAAATTCATTGACGGCTGAAGCAGTCGCAGTAAATGTAAACAATTCATTGCCATTACTATCCAAGATGCCATTAAATATACGTGGCTGAAATATACGCATACCTGCGTATGATCCAGAATGCCGTTGCTTTAATGCACCAACGGTTGTATCCTGCCATAGTTGATAGTCAACTGAAGCAGTTGGCTCTGTTGTACCAGAATTAACAGTTTGTATAGCAGTCAATACGTTATTTAGGTCAGCACGAAACTGTGCACCAGTCTGGTTCTCAATTACATAGTCATGTTGTGCCATTATGCCACCAGCCCCAATGCCTGTAGTTTAGTTTCTAGTTCAGCAACTCGTGTCTGTAGGTTAGCAATTACCGATAACACGGTATTCGCTTCATCTGCTGTTACAAATCCATAGGCACTGCTATTAGTCACGTTCTGGATTGCATAGTCTGGAGTACCTGGTGCAGTATGCGTGATAGTAGTTAACTGCGCTGTTAATGCAGTTGGTTGCACTACTGGAGTAGCATTAAAAAAGCCAATTTTTTGTGTGGTTGCAGTACCAATCTTCGTGCCAGTAGTTGTACCAACCACAATGTTTTTGGCATCCGCAATTGTAACAGTGTCATTTAGTGTTACACCAAACAATGTTGGAGCAATCCACGAAGCATTGCTGCTATTTCGTTGTTTTATACCATCTGTTGTGTGCATCCATAGCATATATGCAGCCGTAGTTGACGGTGCTGTTGAGCCGCTGGAGTTTACTGTAAGGACAGCTTGTAATGCTGAATTTATGTCAGCTAGTACCGCACTGCCAGAGCCATTGTCAATTACATAATCATGTTGAGCCATTTTAATATCCTCGTGCTATCCAATCGAATTGTCTGTTAATTACTGCCGAAGCAGCATTGTAAAACGTAACAGTAAATTGGGATGGCGTTCTCCCAGTAATCTGATAATAATCGCCAGTAACAGCTCCCTCCATGGTAATTGAAATAGCTGGTGGTACAACAAAACGCCTGTTGAACGTAACTGTTTTTGAAACGTTGCCAGAATACGTTACATTTTGTTGTGACTCAAGTCGGTCTGGTACGTCAACACTAACCTCTAATTCAGTGATTGATAAATTATGTTCTGGATTAGTAGTGCCAAACTCCAACTTAAATTCAAATGCTCTCGCCGTATAGTCAGCTACTATAAATTCACGCCATGATGACCATGTTGGATTAATAGCAGGATCATCTAACGTAGTGCGTAGGTATAGATGAACAAACGTATAAAAAGCAGTTGCTCCGTCAATGACACCCTGATCATCAATTAGCAATACATTATCAATTAGATTATTAGTTGCGAAGTCCACCTTTTGTATTGCTGCGGTTGCTCGACAGGTATATACCGCTCCGAGGTCTAGCGGTGCATCAAATAGGTATGTTGCTGTTTGTAACAATACGCCATAATCCCAATCAATTAGTCCATTATCATCCCATCCGCCAAACGTGCGCACTAACGATATGTCACCAATTGCTGCAAAATTATCAACTGCCCCAAATGTTTGCACTAGCGACACATCTGGCAGGTTAGCAAAATTTAATACGTTAGTGCCAATGTCATCTACATACAACACGTTTGGTATTGCTATGCCAGGCACATCAAACGGAGAACCGTATTTAGTCTGACCATATCTAAAACAATTTGTTAATGTACCGCTGAAGGACGGATGTTGCGTCGTAGTTGCTAGTACGTTTAACGCATTGATTAGTGGTGCATCTGTAGTTATTACAGCATCAGCTAATGATTGCACGCCAGAAGAGTCAACAAATCGTGCAAGATAAGTCCCAGTTAGTGCTAAGACAAGTCCTTCGGTTGCTCGTCCATTAAATTGTCCAATTGGTATTGAATTAGCAAACGTTGCTCCCGATGTTAGATTGTTATGCCGTATTAGAACAGAGCCATTGTTTAGTACATCCAAGTCAACTGCTTGCTGCCATGTCAATTTAATTTGTCCAGCAAGCGGCGTTGCTGTGAAATTTAACACATTGCCAGGCGGCGCAAATAGTCCAACTGCGTCATAATACAATACCGCTGGTTGCGATGTTTTATTAAGTATTGAAATTGATGTTAGCTGAAATTCGTATGTACCGAATTGTGCATCTCGAAATTCAATTGAATTTTGACTGGTTTCTCCCCATTCAACATAGTTGCCTGCATTTATCCGATACCGCAACATATATCGCACTGCACGTTCAGCGTGTGTCCATGACAGTAGCAAAAGTAATTTAACTTCGCTTTTTTCAGCATATAACTGCTCAGTTACATTTATGTTAGTTGGTCGTAATGGCGCATCACTCAACGTTGTAATTTTTCTATTAGCCAAAGTTACTTGATTTTCTATATACGTCCATTTACCTGTCTCATGTTTTAATGCACTTACCGTATAGGTAGACGCATCCTGTGTATTTTCTGCAACGCTAATAACACGATATAATTCACTTTGTAATTGATTATTGCTTAGCACCCATGCACTAAATGCTGCTGGCAGTTGCGACCAGTTTGGCGTAACAGTATAGGTATTGCCTGCTAACGTTATATTAGTACGTGTTTCTAACAGCCCATTTGGTAGGATTACTGACAATTCAGGAGCAGTGCCAATAGCAGGAGCAGTGCCATCTACAGTAATTGAATTAATTGTAGAACTAACTACCCGCCCTCCACGCCTGCTACCACTGCGTACAGGATTCGCAATTGATATAATTTGACCTGGTCTAACATATATGCCAGCATCCAATGCAACATCAAACGTGACTATATCAGTCTCATATTTTTCAGTAAACAACAACCATTGTCCAAACCTGTTTGCCTGTGACTGGCTAGTGCAGCCAATAGCAGTTGTGCGTTTTATTATTAGTCCATATTTGGCAATACCTTCGGCATCTTCAACATACTCCTCCTGTACATCACGTAGGTCGGTATCATACCACTGCACAATAACAACAGTGCTACGTGTTTTTAACGAAGAGCCTGAGTAAGTAAAATTACCACCAACAACATTGGCTTGGCTGAAATGATAAACTGGATCTGCTGGAGAATCCTGTACAATTTGCAAAGAACCAAGCTGCCAGTAGCCAATTGCAATAAATACACTGAGCAAGTCATTAATTAGGTTATATGCCTCTTGTCGTGTATTCAGGTTGACGTTAAGCAAAAAGCGTGGCTCCTGTCCACCCTTGCCATTACTAACTAATTCATTGCAATATTGAGAAACGCTATAAAATGTAAATTTGTCTAACTGGTCAGCATTAACATACTCGCCAAATCCGTACCGAGTTGATGTTAACAAGTCCCATAATGCCCATGCTGGATCTGCCGCCCATTGTGCCGCTCCAAATGTACCATTCCACAGCCCTGTATACGTTACCCGTCCATTGCTAGAATCAACTGTTGCATTAGACGGCAACCGAATTTTCATGCCCTTTATAAAATAAGCCCGTGTTGGTATTGCTGAAAACTGTTTAGCTGAAAAAATAGAAACAACATACGCTGTATTTGGATATGACAATTTCAAGTCAATAACAGCGGTGTATGACTGCCAGAATGTTTTATTTTGTAATCGTGTGTCAGAAGCATCAGCTGTAATACGTGACACTCTAATGTTTACTGGAAATGGCTGTGTTGTATCGAGTGGTATTGCATAAGTCACCTCGTATTGTGTATTAGTTTTACCACTGATTACAGGAGTCGATACAGTTGTATACTGCCCACCACTATATTGACGTTCTAATTTTAATTGTACTGATGTAGCATTAATGTCTCCCGTAGTAACATCTTGAACATACAAAGCAGGCACCATCAGCCTAACAACAATACGATCTGGTTTGTTTTGCGTATCAGGTATTGTTCGTACAATTGCGCCAGTACGCACAGCTATCTCAACGCCTACATTAAATTCAGATAGAACATTATCTAGTCCTGGCACATAAGACTGTGACTGCGTGCCTGTACGAAGCAATACTTGAGCGCCAGCAAAATTCAAATTACCAGTTGAATCTTCTAATGCTGTGTTATCTAAAAAAATTGATTTTTTATTATCTACAAATCCTTCTATTTCACCTTCACACAATACGTCAACAACTTGCACACGTGCTTCAGAAAATAATGTATTTGGTGCTTCTATAGGTGTACGTTGAGCACGACTAAGTGCTTCATTTTGTGCAGCAATCTGCTGATTCTGTGCAGCAATCTGCTGATTTAATTCATCCTGTTTTCTTTTGTTTTCAGCTTCAATAATAGCTGCATCTGGTGTAGGAGTTGCTGGGGCTATTCTTGGTTCTGCACCGCTACCAATTATCGTTATATCAGCCATGTTATAAACTCTCTAGGTCTGTTAATGTATCAGAACCAAGGACAATACCAGAGGATACTACTAATGAGCCAACTGGTATTTTGCCATACACCACTGGTATTGGTAGACCCTGACGAGATGTGTTAACGATATTGCTAAATGCAAATGAGTCGCCGCCACCATTTGTATCAATAGTAGGTTCTCTGCTAAATTGTGGTGTATCAACAGGACTAAAACGAGTTGTTTCTGCACGTGAAAAATTTACTGACGGCATTTGCGGTACTGGTGTTAGCAGTTGTGTTATGCCACCCAGCACTAAACTAGCACCAATACCAAATATTGGTGTTGCTAAAAATGCAAGGGCTGGAGGAAAAAAGAAGGACGCTACAGCCAATGCAGCGCCAGCAAAAATATTAAATATTCCTCCCGCTCCAACTACCACTGGTATAATACGAATCGTGCCATCATCAAGTGGCAGGTTTATCATTTCTAAGTCATAAAAAGAATTTTTGCCAATAAGAATTTTGTAATACTTATCTCGTATATGCGCCTCTAATCCATTAAAATTGGCACACAGAAACCGTACAACTTCTCCAACTGTTTTAACCTCAGCTTCAAAAACGTGCTGTCCCAAAAATTTTGCTAAGGTACCATAAACTTTAATTGTACGCATAACGCATCACCTTGTTAGTTTGTTTTAACCAATATCCACCATACAAATCAACGCTGCTCAACCTATTGACAGAGTGATGCACAAACCGTTGTTCTCCCAGATAGATACCAAGATGGTCGGTAGATTGTCTAACACAGGAGAACAACAATAAATCGCCACGTATAGCATCAGTGACAGACACTTCTCTAAATCCATGATTAGCAATAAGTTGTGGTAGTTTTATGTCAAATATTGGATTGTTCACCCAAACATCAAAAGGAGGCGCTTCATATTCTATTTTCAATTCAAGTCCAAAATTTTGCTTATACCAATCTCGAATCAATGTATAACAATCAAACAATTTGTAAACATAAGGTCGCCCAACAATTGGTGCTACATATCCTGATGGTTCAAATTGATAAAATTGTTCGGTGTTTGGATTTACGATTATCCATGGCAATCCTGATTTTTCGCACGATTGCAGGTCAGCCATTGACGGCTGGCAGTTGCCAACAGTATGACTATGCACAATAGCAAGCACTGTCGCCTCGTCTTCGACGGCAGCAAAATCAACAACATCCATAATAAACGTATCGTTATTTGTTGCCAGATTATTACATGGATAATACCGCTGCCTACCGTTATAAACTGCCAGGAGACCACAACACTCCCTTGGCAACTGCCGACTAGCGTGTTTTAGTATTTGCGTTTTAATTTTGTCTTCTAAAATTAGATCAACCATCATATCCTCCCAGTCCTGGAAAGCTGCCATACGGTAATTGATTTGTTGCTCCAAATCGTAATTTACAACTACTCAATCGTTTACCGCATACATCAAGTGATAGCGTACTAACAGGTTCGTCTTTAATGTTATAATAGCTTGAGCCAGTATATGAACATTCAACACTACGATATACCCACTGGCAAATGTTAGCAATTGCCAACCGACGTGGAGCACGTACACCAACCATGTCAAATGCTGCTACTAATTCAAATTCAACAATATCTCGGTTCTCCGTGACTTTGCGTTCAACATAGTACACTTCGTCTGGCATACGTGCATTTGGATTAGCATCTGGATTTATACCAATTGTTGCAAGGTCAGTCACTAATAATAGATTTTCAATCTGTGCAAATTGCGGATAATTGGCACTATCAATATATTTGTGCAATGTTCTGATTCGTGTAAATTTTGCACCGATTAAGTCATTGCCTGGTGTAAACTCATTTACTGCGAGCAACAATGCACTTACAATTGATTCAATATTAGCTACCTGAAATTTTGGTCGTGGTAGCTGTCCCTTGCCATTGTATTCAAATCCAGTTGCTATACATGGATATTTAGTATAAGTATTACCGTTCCACACAATACTATTGCCAAACTCTGAGGTGCCTGCATGAAACCGAAGGATTTGGTCAACGCCATGTACATTAGCAAATGTTTGTAGTTCAAATAGTTCAATAATTGCTGATGGACTAGGTTGTTGCAATTGCGTATGAATACCAATGCTACTCCCAACTAACGCAATGCTAGATACTAAGCCAACGCTAGTTAGTTCAGCAAACAATAAAAAGTTGATGTTTTGCAACGTCATGCCATGACCTCTTCAAACTCAGCAGTAATGTCGTTTATGTTGTACGCTATCATTGTTTTTGACCACTGCCTGCATATCCATTTTTTACCACTAACATTATCTGGTGTTGTCCAGTCAAATGCAGTAACAGCATTACTATCATCCAGAAAATCCATAATTGCATCAGCTTCTACATCTGTTCTAGCACTGAACTGGAGCGACCATTTTTGTAGGTTTGTGTTTAGTCCATACGCTAACCGTTGCTCATAGCCATCACCAAATTTAACAGTGCGTACTGTTGGTTGATGTTGACGTGATGTGCCATAGTCAGGGACATAAACAAATGTAGCCATTAGTACAATAACCCTCCTGGTCGTTGTTGTTTGATAATTTCAGCCTGAACTACTTTAGCAATCTGGTCGCCAAGTTGATTCGCTTTAGGAGTGTCACCTGCCGCCTTAGTATTAGATGCGTCAACATTAACGACTACTGACGTGCTACCACCAATAACAGTATTACCACCGCCGCTACTACCTGATAATACAACTGGTATGCGTCGTCCATCTGGCAGCGGTACATATGCTTCTGGCATACTGCCTTCACCGAATACTGCTAATTGTGGTTTATTAGCAATGCCGCCGTATGCGTATGAAGTCATAGGTAGATCGACTGCACCAGCACTTGTCATCACACCACCAGACCCAAATGGTAGTATACCGCCAAACAGCCCGCTTAAGCCTTTGGAGATATTGTTTACTAATGGCTGAATTACTAGGATATATAACAGTTGATTTATAATCTCATTTAACACGTTTACAATAATTTTATCCAACGCTTCACCCCAATTCTGCGTACCATTAATTGCTAGTAATAGTGACTCCCGTACACCCTGACCCAGTGCATTGGCAATGCCAACTGATAGTGACTGTATTTGTTGTTGACGATCCAAAAACGCTTGTTGTTTTTCATTAGCCGCTGCAATTAGTCCAGGCAGTTCACCATATTGAACAGTTAAATCTTTTACCGCTTGCAAGCTTTGATCAACAATAATCTTTTGTTCACCAGTTAGCTGACTTGATTGTTGGAGGTAGGTGAGTTGGCTTTGTATTTGTCCTAGCTCCTCCAGTCGCACGTTATTAATTTGTTCAAATTCTGTACGCTGACGTGCTACCTCAGGAGTAACGCCACTGCGTATTAATTCTAATTGTCGTCGTTGTGACTCTTCTTGCTGCCGTATGCTATCAGTCTGTCGCTGATACTCAGCTGTTAGTTCTGGCAGTTGTGCCCGTGCAAGTCTCAGTATTTCAGGGTCAGATAAACGTGTGCCAGTTTCAAGCTGTGTCAACTCAGTACCACGTGTTTGCAATTTATCAATATAGTCATTAAAGGGTGTTAGGATAATTGGTACTCGTTGAGCCAATTGTCGTCCTAGGTTTATTGCAGTTTGGTCTATTTGATAACTAGCATCTGGACTAAGTGCGCTGCGGTTGTTACCACCTAACTGTCCATGCCGTGTACCAACCTGACTCCAATTAACATTTTCTGCGGTAGGAGAAACTGTAATGCCTGGTGCGTTGCGTGGTAAAAATGGCAATGGATTTACTGCATTGCCCCCCTTCATATCACCACCACCACGTCCATTCTGTTGTCCCTTATTTATCTGGTCGTTAAACCGCTTGACCTCATTGGTCATTTGTTTCTGAAAATCAATAACAACATTAGATACTGAATTAATGTAGTCTGTCATACGCTTCATTAATTCGTCCTGACCCTGTAGCTTTAGTTGTTGTAATTTTTTTTCATCCTCAATTTGCTTTAGATTTATGTCCTCTACATCACGCTTTCGTTGTAATTCAAGGTCTTGTAAACTACGTTGAAATGCAATCTGAGCTTGTGGTGTTACTGGCTGACCACGTGCAATTGCAAGTTCTCGACTAACATCCTCCAGCAATCGTTGTTGTTCTACCTCAGCATCGTACCGTTCACGAAGAGCACGCCGTGCCCGTTCATCCTGACTTTGCCTGCGTTGCTCTAGTTGATCCTGAAACTTAGTAACAAAATTCTTCTCCCACTCCAGATAGTTCTTTGTCTGATCCTGTAGTCTTTGCCGTAAATTTGATTCTAGTTCAAATAATTTTTCAGCATGATTTTTACGAAGGTCAAACAATTTCTGTTCTCGTTTTTCAGCCTTATCATCTGCTTCTTTCTCCTGTTGTTGCAACTGCGGTGCAGGTGGACGTGTTAATCCTGGTGGTGTAAATCGTAGGTCATCCTCATAAATGGTGGCTGGTTTTTGCGTTAACCTTTGTATACCTCTAGTTGCAATATAGTTAGGTAGCAATGATGGAGCAAATGCAGCAATAACTCCTATCTCAAATGCTTCAGTTGGTATTAATGAAATTGTTTTTATTACTGTGTCAATTACTGGCACCAATCGCTCCATTATCTGTAACATCAATTGGAGAAATCGTATAATAGCATCACTGTTGTCTACAATCAGTCGTTGAAACGCCTCGTTTAATTTCTCCTGTTGTATGCGAAACTCTCGTACACGTTGTACAAAATCGTCATTAATAATTGAGTCTTGTTTATCAAACTCCACGCCAACTCGCTCAAGGACTGTTAGCAACCGTGCTGACTCAGCCGGAGAACCCATTACCGCTGCTATATAATTCACACGTTCTGTACCGCTTAGTCTCGATATGCCACGTGCAAACTCAATGGCTACATCCTGAATATTTCTAACATTACCAGCAGCATCTAAAGCATTGACTCCTAAGTTTTTTAGCACTTGCTGAAATTTATTAGTTTGTTCGCTAAGCTCCCCGCCTGCTCGCAGCTCAGATGATAGGTCGGATAATTTCTCAGTTAACTCAGCCGTAAAATCACCATAGTCCCGTAGGTCGCTACCATATCGTTCAAACAATATTCGCACACGGTCAACTGATTCAGCAGACGTATCTAAAACGTTTGCTAGATTCTGCACCTCTAATGACGCATCAGCAATGTTGTTGAACATCTGAACAGCAGCGTCAGCAATAGCCTGAAATGTCTCGATTACTGTTTCTAATGCTACTAACGAAACGAAACTTTGTTTTAAATCATTGATGCTTTCACCAAATGATTTGAATTTTAATGTTGTGTCATCAACTTTTTTAGAATAACGATCCAGTTCTTGTTGCGTTTGTCGATACTCTTCGCTATTCTGATCCAAATTCTTTTGCAACGTCTTAAGACTTTTTATATGTGCTTCGACGGCAGCATCAGTTGTATCAACTGTTTTACCTAGAATTTTCGATGCCTGCTCCATCGCTGCAATTTTGTCACGACTGCGTTGCGCTTCAGCATTGAGTTGCGTCAACTCATCAAACTGTGCGTTTACCCGTAGATTTAGAGTGGTGTTTGCCACGTTCCGCCTGCTCCGCTAACTCTGACAAAATTGCTGACTCAATCCATTGTAACTCAGTTAGTAGTTGTCGTTTATCCTCAACCTCATGCAATGTCGCTACTGCTATGATAGCACCATAGTCCAAACCAATTAACCCAGCCATTGTTGTTCGCCACTGTGTCTGCACCTGACAGAAGAACAACCATGTCTCTACATTCTCCTGCCATAACTCATAATCATCCTGCTCAGGTTGTGGCAGCTCTAGTCCAGGTGCTAGTACTGCCACGTCCTGTGCTGAATCATCAACCGTCCTTGGCGCAACCCATCGACGAGCTGCGCCTTCTAGTTTTTTCGTTTAGCCGCCTGTCCATTATACGCCTCAAGAAACGCATTTAGGATAGCGCCAGCAGCCATGGGCACCTCCAACAATTGGTCTAGCGCTGAGTCACTAAATGGCACTATGTCATCGCCATCCATGATAGTGCCGTCCTTCCAACCAACTACAATCTCACGGACAATTTGATGTGCCGTGCGTTCATCCGATTGGATGTCCTCTGCTAATTTAGTTAGCTCAGACTGTGACAATCGTTTAAACTCTAGGTCACACGTTGATGTAACGTGTTTGCCTCCTGACTCAGGAGTAACAAACCGTACTGTCCATGTAAATGTATTGCTTTGTTTTATCTTAAACATAGTTATGCAAACGCTATGGTGATTTCGTCATTGCCAGCAGCAGATGGAGTTAGTACTCCATTTATCGCTAACATCGTTGTACCGTTGTCATCCTCGTAAGTAGGACCATCGGTAATATCAATAGATGGTGCCTGGATAATAATCCGTTGACCAGCCGCTGACCCATGCCTAAATGTTAGGTTACCTAACGTAGTGCCAAGACACGCCGTAAAATAATCTTTCTGCGCAATAGTAGGAGCCTCAAACTGCACTGCTACAGTTGGACGACGATCTGCATACTGGACAAACGGACCTTGTGGCAGTCCAATTAATTCACGGTATTGGATGTCAACCGCCATGTCTAACGTTAAGCTGCGCAATGGTGCAACATAATCAAAGAATCGAAACTCCCCAGAGTTGGCATGGTTTACTACCTGTGGAGTAATTTGATTATATGTTGGTGTCAATGGTGCGGTATCCGTAGGAGCGGTATACAATCCAGTCATAGTAAACTGAAATGTTGGGATTTCTCCAACCACAAAATTAGCGGTTACTGTACCTCTACATCCCTTGATGATGTGCTGTATCCCATCGACATTGGCATAGATGGTAGCTGACTCAAACCCCTGCCCGACTGGTGCATAGACGTGCTGTTGGTCTATTGAATAGGTTGAACTAGATGAAGGGTTAACTGCAAATGTGCCATGGACAGTAGCAACATTAGTTGAACCAACATACGATTTAATAATTGCAGTTTGCCCATCAATACCAGAAGGATTGTTATTGGTAAACCGAATCCGCATCCCACGATACGCATTATCAACAGCACTAGCAGTAGCAGCTAACGTTACTGTGGTGCTAGTACCCGCTTGTGCCGTGCCAGTATGCGCCGCTGCTAAAGTAGTTACGTTAAACCCACAGGCACGGAGCAACGCATCTAGTCCTGGTGGTGGAGTCGCAATATTGGTAGAGCCCCTACTCGCCGCCTCAACTGTTAGCGTAATTTGTACATTTTGGTTTGCTACCAGTGACTCGTAGTTACCGAGGTATGGACGGATTAAAGTACGTTCGACAGTGGTGGCATTGAGTGGTGTTACTGATAGGTCGCTGACTAGTAATGCCTCAGTTGCAGTTGGTGTTGGGTCAGTCCCATACAGTCCACCAGGTATGCTATAGGTTGATGTATTATCTGGTTGCGTTCCAAATGTACCCTGAATTGTCGCTGTTTTGGTTGACCCAACATACGCAGCAATGATTTTAGTTTGCCCAGAACCAGTACCACCAGTAATTGTAATCGGGAGCCCAGCATAGTAATTGTCAATGGCGCTTTCGCCGCTAGCTAGTACTATTGTTGTTGCTGTCCCCGACTGTGCTGTTCCCGTCTCCGGTGGTTCCACCTCCACCAATATCAGTCGTTTTCGTGTTAGTAATGCCATCGTTTTCCTCCGAGTTGTTTACAACAATTGCAGTATCGGTAATCAGATATGATCCACCAGTCCCATTCATACGCTTAAATCTCCTAACGACGTGCGGTATCTAACACGGTAGAACAACATAGTTAGTCCCGTGGGTTGGTCTGTGTCGAGTACGTCAAACTCAACACTCTCTGGGATAATATCAAACGCCAGTCCGTTCAATGTTATATCCGCTAATAATTTAGAATGTATATCCTGAACAGTTGGATCTGCCAATTGGTCTGGTATTGCACCACGTGTTACAACTGCAATACGAGTAAGCAATGACCAATTTAGATATGGCAGAAATCCCTCCATGTCACAGTTGTCCTTAGTCCACTCTACAATAATTGCAGGAGACTCAGACCGTGCCAGAGCTTCAACACGTGAGCGATAGATACGAGTACTAACACCAACCGTACCAGTTAGGTTGGTCGCTATGCGTGCTAATATCTGCTCCCGTATTGTGCTCATGTTTTACTCAGTGCTATCTGACAAAACGAACCGTCATCAATCAGCCGTGTATCTCTGACTCGATATGCTATGCCAGCAACCGTTAGCGTATCGTTATAAACAATAGCTCCAAACTTAGTTGCTTCGCACGTTAGCCGATAGTCAGTGCTAACTACTGCAACGCCGTTCTCCTCAATTATGCCTGGCTGATCAAGAATACCAGTGCCACTAAATTGACCAGTTGCTACATTAGTTACTAACGACAACAATGGCAGGTTGCCAAACAAAGCGTTAGCAATAACAGTAACACCAAAATCATTTAGATAAACACTGGTATCATCGACGAATGGCATTAGTATCCTCTACGGTTGTACTGGTAGACCATACTTATGGCTGCCGACTGCAACAACCGCTACAGCTGCATCATATCCAGCAGTAGACTCTGTTACTATTACACGGCAGTAACGCTTACGCTCATTAGAGTTAATTCTAAACACATCTTTTGTCGCTGATCCTGCCGTACTAACTACAGAAACGCCACTAACAGCAGAATCTGATGCCATATTTGAAGCATCCGACTCATTTAGTGTGATAGTTATAACACCACTAGTAGAGGATGCTGCTGTGACAATAAACAAAATATCACCCTCAAATTTATTGAGATCAATAATATTTGCGTTTGTAACACTAGCAGTTACTACTTGAGCAGGGAATGCTACAACAGTTGTTCCAGCAGTGGTGCCTTCAACTAATCCAACCTGTGTACCAAGATTGTGTAAGGTCATGTTGTTGTCCTCCTATGTTTCAGCAAAATCACGCACAGCAGCAAACGATTCTGTACGACGTACGCCAATATCAATTGTTTGAATAGCACGTACATCAACAGAACCAGAATTAAACCCATCGCCAAGGGAATTGGCAACAATTTCTAAACCACCCCACATTGCCATTACTACGTCGTTAAAATTACCAAACAGAATGGAGGATTGGTTTGAGGAAGTCAACCATTGTCCGTTTCTTGGCATTTGCAATGTACGCAACATTGGATAACCGTTGATAATCATCTCTGCCCGTGGATTTGGTAACCTGGTGGTATCGAGTAGATTATTTGACCACAATGGCATACTGCTTGAACTACTCTCCTTAAGCTTTTTGAGCTTGGCAACTGCTTGTGGAGTGGTCAGATAGTACAAATTACCAAGCAACGCATTGTCTGTATCGACCTCTTTCTCCAAGTCAATAAAACAATCGAAGTTGGTAGAAGTGGTAACGTTAGTTGGAACACCAGGAGTATTTAGAATACCCTGTGGTTCATTACTAGAACCAGTACCGTAAATCGCCGCCTTATCAATTGCCAATGCCAAAACTGCGTTTAAGTCGTTCCGTACAATTTGCTCAATATCAATTGTTTGAATAGCACGTACATCAACAGAACCAGAATTAAACCCATCGCCAAGGGAATTGGCAACAATTTCTAAACCACCTAGTATCGTGACTGGGAAAC
>OGVY01000097.1_pt1 | contig 14774 bp, 13 predicted proteins | sample 1575871 | NCBI WGS metagenome assembly OGVY01 (sample SAMN07581536, study PRJEB24739) | freshwater metagenome
ACTAATCTTAACACTCTTTCCCTACACGACGCTCTTCCGATCTGTTTCCCAGTCACGATATTTTTTCACAAGTGCGTTGAAGCCGAAATTGGGGGTTGTGTTCTTACGAACATTTTCCACAACAATCGAGCCTTCAAAGCCCGCATTTTGAGAAATTTGACGTAAAGGCTCTTCAAGAGCTCTACGAATGATGTTGAGTCCCACTTGGGATTCGCCATCGAGTTTTAATTTCTCAAGAGCTGCAGCAGCGCGGATATAGGCAGTTCCCCCACCAGGAAGGATTCCTTCTTCCACAGCTGCTCTAGTTGCATGAAGGGCGTCTTCTACGCGAGCTTTCTTTTCTTTCATTTCAACTTCAGTAGCAGCACCTACGTTGATGACAGCCACTCCACCAACGAGTTTTGCAAGTCGTTCTTGGAGTTTTTCTCTGTCGTAATCGGAAGTGGTTTCTTCAATCTGAGATCGGATTTGTTTTACCCGAGCTTCGATGTCTTTCTTAGCACCCATTCCATCTACAATCGTGGTGTTTTCTTTGTTGATGCTGACTCTTTTTGCTTGTCCTAAAGAATCAAGTCTCGCATTTTCGAGCTTGTTTCCCAATTCTTCAGAAACAACTTCGCCACCGGTTAGGGTTGCAATATCAGCTAACATTTCTTTTCTTCTGTCGCCAAAACCAGGAGCTTTTACTGCACAAACATGCAGAGTGCCACGGAGTTTGTTGACAACGAGAGTTGCAAGAGCTTCGCCTTCCAAGTCCTCAGCAATAATGAGAAGCGGACGGCTAGCTTGTACGACTTTCTCGAGCACTGGGAGCAAATCCTTCATGCTAGAGATCTTTTTGTCGAACAATAGAATGTAAGGATTGTCTAGATTGCATTCCATCGTGTCTGCATTAGTCACAAAGTAAGGTGACAAGTAGCCACGATCAAATTGCATTCCTTCCACAACATCTAATGTGGTTTCAGCTGTTTTGGATTCTTCGACAGTGATGACCCCTTCTTTACCAACTTTACCCATGGCTTCTGCAATGAGTTTACCGATAGTAGGATCATTGTTTGCGGAAATCGTTCCAACTTGAGCGATTTCCTTTTCATCTTGAATCGGCTTGGAGAGCTTTTTGAGTTCAGCAACAACAGCTGCCACAGCTGCGTCAATCCCACGTTTAATATCCATGGGGTTTTGGCCTGTGGTCACTACTTTTGCGCCTTCGCGGAAAATAGCTTGTGCAAGAACTGTAGCGGTGGTGGTTCCGTCCCCAGCATCATCATTTGTTTTACTGGCAACTTCTTTCACCATTTGAGCGCCCATGTTCTCGAACTTGTTCTCAAGTTCGACTTCTTTAGCAACTGTCACACCATCTTTTGTAATAGTGGGAGCACCGAAAGATTTTTCGATGACAACGTTGCGACCACGGGGTCCAAGGGTAACTTTCACTGCTTCAGCAAGGACATTAACTCCGCGAAGAATCGCAGCTCTTGCTTCCTCTTTAAATCGTAATTCTTTTGCAGCCATGATTATCTCCTCTTTAAATAAAGTTATTTTTCAACTACGCCAAGAATATCTTCTTCGCGCATCATCAAATATTCGACACCTTCAACTTTGATTTCAGTGCCAGAATACTTTCCAAAAAGTACTCGATCTCCCTTTTTTACTTCAGGAGCTACTTTGCGGCCATCTTCCAAAACTTTGCCAGCGCCAACCGCAATGATTTCTCCTTGCTGAGGTTTTTCCTTGGCATTGTCAGGAATAATGATCCCACCTTTAGTGCGTTCTTCTTCTTCAAATCGCTTCACAATCACGCGATCGTGTAGAGGACGAATGTTCATGTTCATCTCCTTCTGATGAAATTAAGTGTTTTAAACCAAACAGAAACTTTCCAAGCGTCGGTGTTTTGCCGTGGCGCATCCCGAAAGTCAAGCGAGAAAGAATAAGTATCTGAAAACACTTACTCTTTCGGCTTCTTTAGTTCAGCCTTGCTTGAATTTCCTACGCCTGAAGACGAATCTGTTTCGCTTTTTGAGGAGGCGGGCGCCGAACTTGAACTTTTCTTATAGTCCGTGGCGTACCATCCAGACCCTTTAAGCTGAAAACTTGTCAGTGAAAGCCGCTTCACCAAGGTTTCTCCACATTTAGTGCAAGAAACCAAAGGGGCATCTGAGAACTTTTGAATAGCTTCCAAATGATCACCGCAACCACTGCAATCGTATTCGTATAAAGGCATAGTTAGTTTCTGACTCGGCGATAAAATAGGTTGTGTCTTTCCAGAGTCAAGGGGATTGGCCCAAAAAAAATAAAAACTTGTTCGGTTTCAGGGGTTTATAAGATTAATTCATGGACTTTTAGTTGACTTCAGAAAGTGAGCCCCCATATTAGGGTCACAGTTTGTTAAGGAGAAGAAAATGGCAAAAATTATTGGAATCGATTTAGGAACCACCAACTCTTGTGTTGCTGTGATGGAAGGCAATGAAATGAAAGTCATTGCAAACGAAGAAGGAGGCAGAACGACTCCTTCTATTGTCGCCTTTACGAAAGATGGAGACCGGTTAGTCGGACAAGTTGCTAAACGTCAGGCCATCACAAATGCAGAAAATACGATTTATTCCGTAAAAAGATTTATGGGGCGTCGCCCCGAAGAGGTTTCCGGAGAAACTAAACTGGTTCCCTACAAAGTGGTGGGTCATGGCAATGACGTGGGAATCGATATCCGTGGCAAGCAGTACACGGCCCCAGAAATTTCGGCCATGATTCTTCAAAAGCTAAAAAAGTGTGCCGAGGATTATTTAGGCACAGAAGTAAAAGAAGCAGTGATTACTGTTCCCGCTTATTTTAATGACGCTCAAAGACAGGCCACTAAAGACGCTGGAAAAATTGCGGGTCTGGAAGTTAAACGAATTATTAATGAGCCTACTGCGGCTGCTCTAGCCTATGGACTGGATAAAAAGAAAGAACAGAAAATCGCAGTTTATGACTTAGGGGGCGGTACGTTTGATATTTCCATCTTAGATGTGGGAGATAACGTTGTAGAAGTAAAATCAACCAATGGGGACACCCATTTAGGGGGGGACGACCTCGATCAAAAAATCATCGAATGGCTCATTGCTGAATTTAAAAAAGATCAAGGGATTGATCTTTCAAAAGACAAAATGGCTCTCCAAAGACTTAAAGAAGCTGCTGAAAAAGCAAAAATCGAGCTTTCTTCCATGATGGAAACAGAAGTGAACTTGCCCTTCATTACAGCGGATGCCAGTGGGCCTAAACATCTTCAGATTAAACTCTCTCGAGCAAAATTCGAGCAGTTGATTGAGGATCCTGTGGAGAGATCCATTAAACCTTGTGAACAAGCTCTCAAGGATGCCGGTTTAACCGCAAAAGATATCGATGAAGTAGTTTTAGTCGGGGGCTCAACCCGGGTGCCTAAAATTCAAGAAGCTGTTAAGAAGTTTTTTGGAAAAGAGCCCAATAGGAGTGTGAATCCAGATGAAGTGGTGGCTGTTGGAGCTGCTATTCAAGGAGGGGTTCTGAGCGGACAAGTGAAAGACTTGTTATTGCTCGATGTGACTCCGCTCTCTTTGGGAATCGAAACTTTGGGCCACGTGTGCACCAAGCTCATTGAGAGAAACACGACAATTCCGACTCGGAAAAGTCAGGTTTTCTCTACAGCTGAGGACAGTCAAACGACGGTTGAAATCCATGTGCTCCAAGGTGAGCGAGATATGGCCTATGACAATCGGACTCTAGCGAGGTTTCAACTGACTGGACTGGCTGCTGCTCCTCGGGGCGTTCCTCAAATTGAAGTGTCTTTTGATATTGATGCCAATGGAATTGTCCATGTAGCGGCTAAAGATTTAGCTACAGGAAAGGAACAGTCCGTTAAAATAACGGCAAGTAGCGGGCTTTCAGAAACTGAGATCAATAAAATGGTGAAAGATGCTGAAGCGCATGCCGAAGAGGACAAAGCTAAAAAAGAAAAAGTGAACTTAAAGAATAACCTCGACAACATGATCTACAGCACTGAAAAGCTCTTGAAAGAGAATGGCGATAAAGTCGAAGCTTCTACAAAAGCGGAGCTGGAAGGTTTGTTAAAAGAAGCAAAAGAAGTCATTACCAAAGATGATGCTGGCGAAATGAAAGCCTCCTTAGATAAACTCACAGAGCTTTCGCATAAAATGGCCGAGCAAATGTATAAAACGGCTTCGGCCTCTCAGACCGCTGGGGCCGGTGCGGAAGGGGGTCCCGAAGAAGGGGGCTCTAAGAAAGAAGATGAGCCCATTGAAGCCGAGTTTCGAGAAGATAAGGGTACTCCAAACTAAGTAAATCAAAGGGCAACCCATGGGATTTTCGATTCAGGAGTTACACGCCAGAGAGGTTCTTGACTCTCGTGGTACGCCCACTTTGGAAGTTGAAATGAGGCTTTCGGATGGAAGTGAGGGGAGAGCCATAGTTCCTTCGGGAGCCTCCAAGGGAGAACACGAAGCTCTCGAATTACGCGACGGAAACCCCAAGAGATTTTTCGGTAAAGGGGTTCAAAAAGCAGTTGGTCACGTGAACGAAAATCTCCGGAAAGTTTTGGTGGGCCAAAGCTTTTCCGATCTTAAAACTCTCGATCAACGCATGCTTCACGAAGATGGAACTGAGCAAAAGAAAAATCTCGGGGCTAACACAATTTTGGGAGTCTCTTTAGCTTTTGTCCACGCGATAGCAGCTTCCCAGCAACGAGAGCTTTACCTTGTTATCAATCAACTGATGGGGCTATCTGAGAAAGATCTTTCCTTGCCAACACCCCTCATGAATATTTTGAATGGGGGCGTGCACGCCAATAATGGACTTGAAATCCAGGAATTCATGATAGTGCCTCACGGATTTGAAAAGTTCTCTGAAGCTCTAAGAGCCGGAACCGAAGTTTTTCAAACACTCAAGTCCCAACTGCACGATCTGAACTATTCCGTGGCAGTAGGAGATGAGGGTGGCTTTGCACCGAATTTAAAGAGCAATACCCAAGCCATCGAACTCATCTGTGCAGCTATCCAGCGAGCTGGGTATCAATTAGGTAAAGAAATCAGTCTTGCTCTAGATGTGGCTTCGAGTTCTTTTTTCAATAAGGAAAAGGGAGTCTACGAATTTAGAGTTGCCGGAAAAGACACAGCCACTTCCCAAGACATGATCTCTTTTTATGAAAATCTAAAAAAAGATCTTCCTTTGATCAGCATTGAAGATGGACTTGATGAAAACGACTGGAATGGTTGGAAAATACTTACTCAAAAAATGGGAACTACCACTCAATTAGTGGGAGATGACCTTTTCGTGACACAGAAAAAATATGTCGAAAAAGGGATTCAAGAAAAAGTAGGTAACGCCATTCTAATTAAAGTGAATCAAGTGGGAACTCTGAGCGAAACTTTTGAAACCATGCTTCTTGGCAAAAAGAATGGTTACAGAAGTGTTGTGTCGCATCGCTCAGGAGAAACCGAAGATATTACCATAGCCCACTTAGCTGTTGGCAGCGGTTGTGGCCAGATAAAGACTGGCTCTCTTTCCCGAGGCGAGCGAACGGCAAAGTACAATGAACTATTGCGTATCGAGGATAGAGCCAAGCTTCGTGGAAAACCGCTTTCTTACTCCCAAGCCTTCAAAACTTGATTCCATTGCTCTAAAGAGAGAAAATAAAAACATGACTAAAGAAGGGGTTGCCTATTACCACACTCAAGCCCAAAAGCTCATAGAGAGTGGGCTTTTTCTGGTTTCTCAAGGAAAATTCGAAGAAGCTAGAAAACAATTTCAAAAAGCCAACAAAACCTTCCAGTCGGCTGAGTCCATGACCTATTGGGGATGGATGGAATATCAACTGGGTAATCCACGTAAAGCGATCTCTCTTTGCAAAAAAGCCATTCAAATTGATCCTGATTTGGGAAATCCCTATAACGATATTGGTTCGTATCTGGTGGTTTTAGGAAAAGAAGATGAAGCAATTGATTGGTTTAAAAAAGCAGTTCGCTCCAAACGCTATGAAGCTAGGCATTATCCTCACTTAAATTTAGGAAGAATTTACTTGAAAAAAAACCTTCCTTTCAAAGCCCTTCAGGAATTTAGAAAAGCTCAAAAATGGTGTCCAGATGACTTGAGCCTTCAGGAAGCTATCAGTCAGCTCAACCAAAAAATTCATTAAGCTGGATCAATAGGAGCGGTTTTCTCAAAAACCACTAGGCGTCTTTCGTGAGGAGAGTGCGGAAGGGTATAGGGTTTATCCAAGAGCATTTTGAATTGATTTTTAAATCTCTTTTCCATCTCTTTAATTTCGTCATCCGCATTTGGCCCCTTCATAAAAATAAGTTGGCCGTGCATTTCTAGAGAAGCTGAAGTCCTGAGAGCTGTTTTATCCATCGTTTCGACTGCTCGAGTGATCACCGCTTTAACTGGAGTCGTAAAACTTCTACTCACTACTTTGTGCTCGAACACCTCAATGTCTTTTAGACCTAGCGCAGAAATTACCTCATTCAAAAAATCAATCCGCTTAGGTCTTGGTTCAGCTAGGATCATTTTCAATGAGGGGAGGAGAATTTTGAGAGGGATACCCGGAAAGCCAGCTCCGCTTCCCACATCCACTACGGGAGAGGGAATTTTCCAGTGCTGGGCGACGATCATACAGTCAATGTAATGTTTTAAGACCATAGGCTCAAAGCCGACGATTCGAGTGAGTTCTCTATCCTCATTTCTTTTTCGAATCAGTTGGTGGTACTTCCACAACCGGTCTAATTGGTTGGGATTGAGTTGAATCTGAGCGGCCCTCAGCATTTTGTCCATGCTTTCGGGGCTGGGAGTCGTTCGAGGTCCCAGGGAACGGGAGGCGTGAAATTTATCTCGGCGATTTTTCATGAGCAGTAGGGTATACGAGTAAAGAAGAATCAAAGCAAGAAGGGGTTCCAAGCACACTTCATGGACGCAAAGATTGGCAAACATATTGAGGCCTTAGAGGGGAGTCCTCGGGTATTATATGAAGACAATCATCTTCTGGTGGTCGTAAAACCTCACCGAGTCTTGGTGCAATCTGATTCTTCTGGATCCCCGACTCTTTTTCTTCAAATTTGTCAGTGGTTGAAAAACAAATACCAGAAGCCTGGAAATGTTTTTTTGGGACTTGTTCACCGGTTAGACCGTCCTGCTTCTGGACTGATGGTTTTTGCAAAAACTAGTAAGGCGGCCAGTCGACTTTCAGAACAAATTCGATCTAGAAAAATGCAAAAGAAATATGAAGTGATTGCTGAAGCAATTCCTCCAGAGGCTTCTGGAACTTTGATTCACTATTTAAAGAGTCCAGAGAATTTAGGGGCGAGTCTTGTCTTTCCTGATGAAGAAGAAGGCACTAAAAAAGCTGAGCTCAGTTACGAGGTCCTCGATCAAAGAGCCGGAGAATCCCTCATTGAAATCAATCTCAAGACGGGAAGAAGACATCAAATCAGGGCTCAACTTGCTCACTTAGGGTATCCCGTCAGGGGAGATGGAAAGTATGGTGCCAAAGCTTTTTTTAAAGAAGGCTCTATAGCGCTCGTGGCAACGCAACTCTCTTTTTTACATCCAACGACCCAGAAACCCTTGAGTTTCTGGTTGCCGGAGGAGCTAAATTCGGTCAGACAGTTCTGGAAAAATGGAAAACCTTAAAAAACATTTACTAGCTGCTCTTAAGCGTCGGGAAAGCTTGCTTCAAAAAAAAGATACCCAAGGGACCGACAGCTTTCGGCTCTTTTGCGGGGGAAGTGAAGGAATCCCTGGGTTAGTGGTGGATCAGTTTGGTTTGGTTCTCGTTTTTCAGATTTACGAATCGGAATGTCTTTTGGACAAAAATGAAATACTAGAAGTTGCACGTTTTTTAAGCTCGCAAACCCAAGCCACTTCGGTTTATGAAAAACGGTTCATTGCTGATCGAAGTTCTCGGACGGCTGGGGAAGAGTACTACTCACCTAAACCTTTGTACGGAATAGAAGCCCCTGAAGTGGTTTTGTGCCAGGAAAATAAACTGTTCTATGAAGTTCGTCCTTTTGCGGGTTTTTCAACGGGCTTGTTTTTAGATCAAAGAGAAAATAGAAAGTGGCTTTCTGAACGGTCTCAGCAAAAAAGAGTTCTCAATTTGTTTGCCTATACTTGCGCCTTTAGCGTGGCCTGTGCTTCCAAGGGAGCTAGAACAACAAGCGTCGATTTATCCAAAAAATATTTAGAATGGGGAAGAAAGAACTTTGATGTGAATCAGATGAGCACGGGAGAACATTTATTTGTCGTCAGCGATACTTTTGAATTTCTCAAACAAGCTTCTAAAAAGAAAACACAGTATGATGTTGTGATTGTGGATCCCCCTAGTTTTTCGAGAGCCAAATCAGGGAAAGTGTTTAGTGTGAAGCGAGACTTAGAGAAACTTCTCAGTTCGGTTTTTCCCGTTCTGGCTCCTCAGGGGATTTTGTTTTTCTCATCGAACTTGTCTGAGTGGAATTCGGAGAATCTTAAAAAACGTTCTTCAACTGTTTTGGAGTCTTTGGGGGTGTGGCAGTGGCTTCCAGAAATAGAAAAGCCCATGGACTTTAAAGGCACTCAAGTACCTCTCAGCCAATGGGCCATTCAGAAATATTAGCTCTTTACTAAAGTGCGACCAGTGGGCAAGGGGCGCCTATTTGTGGGACGTACAATCACCCAAGAATTATTATGACCAGGGACTGTCCCTTTCACTAACAAAAGATTTTCGTTCTCTTTCACATCGAGAACTTTCAAGTTCAAAGTCGTGGTTCGGACATTGCCCATTCGGCCAGGCATTCCTTTGTTTTTAATTACTTTTCCAGGAAATGTATTTGCTCCGTTAGAGCCCCCATGTCGGAAGTAATCGGAAACCCCGTGAGTTGCATCCGCTCCATGGAAATTCCACCGTTTCATAACCCCTTGGGTTCCTCGACCCTTCGAAGTTCCCACAACATCTACTTGATCTCCTTTTTGGAACATTCCTACATGAAGAGTTTGGCCCGCTTTGAAAGAGCTTAAATCCGAATCGGATGACAATCTAAATTCCTGCCTCCAGCGCTTCGCTGCGGTTCCCGCTTTTTTGAAGTGGCCTGCAGAAGCTTTATTTACGTTCTGAGGTTTACAGCTTCCCACTGAAACTTGAAGGGCTTGATAGCCATCGTTGTCTTGTGTTTTTACTTGAGAGAGCACGCAATCAGTCGTGTCGATTACTGTAACGGGGACCAAAGCACCCTTATCATCAAAAATCTGTGTCATGCCGACTTTGCGGCCAAGAATTCCGTGTGACATTTCCTTACCCTCTCAAACATTAATAAGTGCCGGTAATTACAAGAAAAAATAACTGATTTTTCTTGAGCCAATGGCTCCCGACTTAGAGAATCTGCTGTATATAACGGTATTTACCCTATTTAAGCAACCCTTTTTGTCACTAGAGTTATGTTTTGTTTTTAGGGGATTTGGAAAGTTTTTGTTGCGGCGCGTAACCCATTTCTGGTACAACTCACTCACTGGGTTTGGGGGTTTATGGGGCTAAAGCTAAATTTTTTAAAAATACATTCATTTTTCCTTTCCTCATTTTTTCTAGCTGCCTGTGGATCTCAGCCTAAAACCATAGTTTTTAAGCCCCACAGTAAGATCCCCGAGGAACTTGTTAGTTCTCAAGTTGAGTTAGTTAAGTCGGTTGCGGCGTTGCAAGGATCTCCCACCGTCCGCCTGAGGGAATTTAAAATAAATCGTCCCCAAATGATTCAGCTTAAAAATGGAAGCGTTTTGCCAAAGCTAGAGCAGGGCCAAATTCTTTCACAGTTCAACCGTCCGAGAGTTCCGATTTTGAGATATTCCTTTGAAGTTCCAAAAGGAATGACTGCCAAAGTGAGTCTTGTGGCCCCTGAGTTAGAAAAAAGTGAAAAAGCTATTGAACTTGCAAAAACTCCCAAACCTTTAGTTTGGGGAAAACAAAGTTTTGTTTGGCGAGAATCAAATCAACCCGCCTATTATCCTGGAAAACTTTTAGAGACCCATCAAGTAGGGCAAAGAGTTTCCGTGCTCTTGTATCCAGTCCAAGTGGAAACAGATACTGGAAAAGTGATTCTCTTAGTGAAGGGGCACTGGAAAGTTGAACTGAGTGCTTCTCCTAAAACTTGGTCTGATAGCAAATCAGCTTCTGCTTTGATTATTACTTCTACGAAATTGCTTTCAGGAGCTAAGGAACTTCAGAAGTTTCACAAGAACGAGCTCAAAGTGGAAAGCGAGATTGAGACTGTGGAATCCATTGCACAAAGTTCAAAGCCTATCAGTCTAGATGAACTCCCAGACGGCTACAAATCCCCGGAGTCTTTTGAAAAAACAGTAAAAAAGTATGATGATAAAGAGCAAAGCGGCTACGACTTTGAAACCGCCAGAAAAATCATTCAGTACCTTAGAACGAAAGCTAAGAAATCCGACCGTTTTAAGTACGTGGTGCTTTTGGGAGATTCAGAATTAGTCCCCCCAAGTTACTACTTTCAAGAGAAGTTGGAGGGGGCGGTCACCACTGGAGTGACCGACCAGTGTTATGGTGCGGGTAAGAACTGCTTGGAGCCAAGACTAGCAGTGGGACGACTGCCCCTTAAAAACCTAGAGGAAGTTCAAAAGTATTTGAAGAAGGCTTCTCGATGGCTGGTTCAAAGAGATAAATTAGAGAGCGACTTGTCTTTGTTTGGAGGGCGCGCTTTTCCGTCGAGCCCTTTATACATTGGAGAGCTAGGAACTTTACAAACGCTGAATTTTCCTAAGGCGGATTGGAAAGGGGTTCAGAAATTTTTTGAGACCGAAGGTAATTTTAATAAAACGAATCTGGAACAATCCTTCTCCGGAAAGCAAAAAAGTGCTTTGATTTATTATTTGGATCATGGACTTGGAAATCGGCTCTTTGCTGGAGAAGAATTCATTTCCTCAAATGATATTTCGAAAATGGATTCCCTTCCTGAGAGTCCCGAGACCGAATTTGCGCCTCCAGTAGTTGTCTCAGTGGCTTGTATCAATGCTGCCTTTGATGAAGCCCTACTGATAGATGAAACGCTTGAAGATCAGGAACAGCACGGAAAGATTTCAGTGGGAACAGCGCTTGTAAAATCTCGAATGGGAGCTATGGCCTACTTAGGAGGCTCGCGGGATGGATTGGGCTCGCCAGAAACAGAAGTAGACGCTCAGGGCAATGTACAGATACTTGGCACTTCTCACGGCCTGCAGCTCCTCGATAGCTTCATTGAAAAACATCGCACCGTAAAAGAAGGACGCTTAGGAGATGCTTTAAACCAAGCGCTTTTGGCCTACTCCATCGAGTTGGGAAATGACATGGAGGAATTTAGCCATCGATACACTTATTGGATCACTGAGCTGTTAGGGGATCCCCTAATGCCCCTCCCAAAAAGACAAGGGGGAGAGGATGCTTTACCTTCAGCTCGCTCGGAGTTTGAAGGTTTTGAAGAAGGGGGAGGCTACCCTCAGTTGCCTCTCGACTCTGTTGTTCAAAAAAATCAAAAGTTCATGATTTCATCCTCTAGCAGTTCTATCACTGCAAAAATCTTTGAAATGGAACTTGGAGCTGACGGGTATTCAGGGCAAAAACTAGTTAAGAGTGCTTTTATTAAAGAAGCAGGGGAATCCGTTTTGCCTCTGGAGTTTGAAAAAGATCTCCTTGAAGGCAAACATTATTTGATTAAATTAATTAACGATCAAGGCGTGCCGCGAGAGCAGCACGTAGTGTTTTATTCGCGGCCTTAAAAAAATGAGGAAAATAGCTTTGAGGAAAATAAAAAACGTTCTTTGTACCTTGGGGATTCTTTGGTGTGCTTTCAGTTTTGCCGAAAACAAGGAAACTTCCTGCCAGCAGTTACATGCGGATTTGGGAAGGGTCAGAGTGGTGGATGTCAGAACTCCAGAGGAGTTTTCGGGTTCGGAAGGCCATATTCCTGGGGCGCAACTCGTGACTTTGGGCCCTGAATTGACTCGTTTTCTAAAAGAAGGAAATCTTGAAGAACGAATCGTCTTTGTTTGCCGGAGCGGCCGACGATCTTTGCAAGCGGTTCAGGAAAGTATGGCGTTGGGTTATCAGAATACGCAAAGTCTTAAAGGCGGCATGTTGGAGTGGAAAGCTAAAGGCTTTCCCACAGATACTCCTTAAGATAAAGAATGTGGGGTTTTATTCGGCCCCTGGCTTCACTGCTCTTAAAAATCGTGCCAAGAATTCATCGTCGGTTTCCTTGGGACTGATATCTAGTTCAATATCTAATTCCGTAACCATTTTCTTAAACTTGGCTTCATCTTCAAGAGTTTCCTTAATTTTTTCTAGGAAGTCTTTTGGATATTTTTTGGAGATCTTATCTACGTAAGCATTGAGTCGCCGTTCAGCTTTAACTTTCTCGTTCAGACGAATGTGTTTCCAGTGGCTAATATAATGGAGTCTGCAGTACCCTTGAGCACTCGCTTCTCTTTTGCAGCTGGGTTCTGAGCAGATTTTCTCTTTTGAAGAAACCGCCTTATTTTTAGTTTTTGCGGCACTAGTCGATTTTTTGGGGGGTGATGATTTTTTGAGCGCACTGCTTTTCATGAGGATCCTCCTCAACCTTTATCGACCTAATTAAAAGACGTCTTAAGCGGTTGGTGAGGGGCGGCGCAGCATGAACGGACTTGGCTTTTTAAGGTGCCATTTGAGGAGCAGCGCTTCTTTCAAATGAACCCAGGCCTTTTTAAAAAGGCTTTTTCGTTGGAAAGGGGATTTTCTTTCAATACGATGGCGGTAAGGCACGTGAGCTTGAGCGATAATCGAGGGGTTCGTATGACCCAAAATGACTGTGAGAGCCCAAAAAAAGTTTTCCCAGCCAGGAGGAACTTGAGACAAAGCATCCATCACGGGGCAACGAAGAAAGAGCCTGAATTCTATTCCGGGTTCTTCAAGAGAAATCTGAAAAAGTGATTGTGCCAACTTTTGAGAGAGTCTCCCAAACATTCTTTGAGCAAGGCTATCTAATCGGTGGGTTCGTTCAGCTACTACCATTTCAACTGATTTTCGCTGTTCCCAAAGTTGCAAGAAATCCGAAGGTTCACAGCGTCCATTGGCAGAAATCGTCAAAACATGTCTCCCTTTGGAAGCTTCAATCCCTCTTCGATAAGCTCTTACAGCACCCATATTGAGTTGGTGAATGACCCGTACTTCCGGGTTGTCCTTTCTCAGCTTGTCTAAAATGCGACCCGTACCATCCAAAGACCCATCATTAATCAAAATGAGTTCAAACTGAATTTTCAGATCTCTCAATTCGGTTAACCAATCCGATAAAACTGTCTCAATATGTGGGTTTTCATTAAAACAGGGCACAACAACTGACAAATCTAAATTTGAGAGAGAATGAAGTGTGGGATGATTCATGACTGGGTTGCCAAAATAAAATTATATCTTAAAGCTTGCGAGAAAGAATAAAGATTTAAGTAAAGAAAAAGCGCAGTGCAGTAGACTTTCGATGGGAATCCTTTGGTTGACGAGTTTTGAACTCCTCACTACCATGACTCCACTGGAACACGTGATGACTCTCTCGCATCTCGGATTAGTGGACGGCCTTACCTTTGATGACGTCCTTCTCGTGCCACGTTATTCTGAAGTGGTCCCCCCGGAAGTCGATCTTGCGACAAAACTCACGGAAAAAATACTTTTAGGAATCCCAATCCTCTCTGCTGCTATGGATAAAGTAACGGAGAGCCGGACCGCCATCGCTATGGCTCGAGCGGGAGGAGCGGGGGTGATTCATCGAAGCCTTACTTTGGAAAAGCAGGTCTTTGAAGTAGAGAAAGTTAAAAAGAGCGAAAGTGGAATGATTTTAGATCCCGTCACAGTGAATTTTGCTGAAACGGTGAGCCAAGCTTTGAACTTAATGACCCAATATGGGATTTCGGGTCTCCCAGTTCTTCAAGAAGGCAAGCTCGTTGGAATTGTGACGAATCGAGATTTGCGTTTTGAAGAAAACACAAAAAGGCCCATTTCAGAGGTCATGACCTCATGGGAGAATCTTGTCACTGCTCAGGAGAATATTTCTATTCAAGAGGCTAGGCGAGTGATGCATCACCACCGAATTGAAAAGCTGCCCGTGATTGATTCTAAGAGAAAACTTAAAGCGCTAATCACCATTAAGGACATTGAAAAAAATATTCGCTATCCCAAAGCAAACAGAGATAGCCAAGGCCGATTGAGAGTAGGAGCTGCTGTAGGAACCGGAAAAGAAGCTCAGCAAAGATTTGAGGCTCTTGAAAGTGTAGGGGTAGATTTCATAGCAGTGGATACTGCTCATGGTGCTTCAAAGAACGTAACAGAAATAATTAAATGGGCAAAAAAGAAATTTCCTGAAATAGAAATTTTAGCGGGTAATGTAGTGACTGCGGAAGGGACACAAGTACTTTGTGAGGCGGGGGCAGATGCTATTAAAGTGGGGATGGGCTCCGGCTCCATCTGCACGACTCGAATCGTTGCAGGAGTAGGGCTGCCGCAATTTACTGCTATTCAAAACTGTGCACCTGTTGCAAAAAAATATAAGAGAAATTTGGTGGCTGATGGGGGCATTAAATACTCTGGAGATATCGTCAAAGCTTTAGCGGCAGGAGCCAGTTTAGTGATGGTGGGAAGTCTTCTGGCGGGAACTGATGAAGCGCCTGGCGAAACCGTTTATTATCAAGGCAGAACCTACAGAGCTTACCGAGGGATGGGTTCTCTGGAGGCCATGCGCGATGGAAATCGAGACAGATATGGCTTG
>OGVY01000098.1_pt1 | contig 14748 bp, 11 predicted proteins | sample 1575871 | NCBI WGS metagenome assembly OGVY01 (sample SAMN07581536, study PRJEB24739) | freshwater metagenome
AGTATATTCCACCAGTTAATCTCCTGTAACTGCCTGTAATATCTATCCCCAAACTCACGGCGGAGATGGGTGTGTATCCACGCTTCCGGTGCTTTTGGTTTTAGTTGTTTTAGATACTTTAAGTATTAAACTGTTCTTGGAGCTGGCTCATGAGATCTACTGGTCTTCTTTTTTATATGAAAGAGCAGGGCGGTCAGGGCGGCTGGTGTCACACCAGGGATCTTGGCTGCCTCGGCAAGACTCTCAGGCCTGCTTTTTGATAGCTTTTCTCTTATTTCGATCGAGAGCCCAATGACCGAACTATAATCAAGAACCTCTGGAATCTTGGACTCTTTCATTTTGGAGAGGTTCCTTATCTCGTCCTTTTGAATGGAAATATAGCCCTCGTATTTCACTTCAATCTCTAGGGTTTCTTTTGTGGCGGGACTCAGCTCAAATCGATTTTCTTCAGGAAGAACCGGTTCTGCCCATTTTAAAACATCCTCAATTCCTACTTCTGGTCTTTTCAAAAGGTTTGAAAGGCTTTGCGCGCTGGTGAGGGTTGCCGTACCCAAAACATTCATATCGTAAGAGAGACCTTTACTTGGTTTAATATAGAGGGTTTTAAAAACGCTCGAGAGGCTTTCAATTTGTTTTTTTCGCTCAAGCATTTTCCCAAAGTGTTCTTTGGGTAGAAGGCCTATTTCATGGCCGTAGGGACTGAGTCTCAGATCCGAGTTGTCTTCTCTGAGAGAAAGCCTGTACTCCGCTCTTGAAGTAAACATTCGGTAGGGCTCCGTCACCCCCAACGAAGTAAGATCATCAATCATCACCCCGATGTAAGACTCTGTTCGAGAAAGAATAAGGGGCGGCTCAGACCAGGCTCTTCTAGCGGCATTGATTCCGCCAACAAGTCCTTGAGCTGCTGCTTCTTCATATCCAGAGGTTCCATTGATCTGACCAGCCATAAAAAGCCCGGGAACAATTCGAGATTCAAGACTTGGTTTTAGTTGCCTTGGATCAACACAATCGTACTCCACAGCATAGCCGTATCGAGCAAACTCGACTTTCTCGCAGCCGGGAATTGTCCTGATGAACTCATCTTGGACTTCTGCGGGAAGGCTCGTGGAGATCCCGTTTGGATAGATCCAATTTGAATCAAGAGATTCAGGCTCAAAAAAAAGCTGATGCCTCGGTTTTTCTGGAAACTTTACGACTTTGTCCTCAATTGAGGGGCAGTACCTTGGACCAATGCCTTGAATATTGCCACTGTAGAGGGGCGACTTATCTAGGTTTCTTCTGATGCTCTCGTGGGTCTTTTCGTTCGTGTGTACAAGGTAACAAGAGACTTGTGGCAGAAGAACCTCGGTTCCCCAAAAACTAAAGGTATAGGGGGGCACGTCTCCTTTTTGTTCCTCCATTTGACTCCAATCGATTGATTCTTTTAGGAGCCTTGCGGGAGTTCCGGTCTTGAGTCGGCTGATAGTAAAGCCTAAATTAGCTAAGCATCCGGAGAGCCCCTGGCTAGCACTCTCTCCGAAACGGCCACCTTCACTTTTTTCAAATCCGCAATGAATTAGCCCTCGCATGAAGGTTCCCGTAGTGATTACCGCATTTCGGGTTTGGATTTCTACGGCGGCGCCCTCAACTAAAACATTTAGACCACAGACTCCGTTTCCATCGGTGAGAATTTCTTTTACTTCCCCCTTGAGTACTTCGAGCCCGCTCTGTTCAGAAATTACAGTTTGCATTCTTTGGGCGTAAGCTTTTTTGTCAGACTGGCACCTTGAGGATTGAACCGCGCTTCCTTTTCTCGTGTTAAGCCTCTTAAATTGAATCCCCGTAAAGTCGGCGTTTTTCCCCATTTCTCCGCCGAGAGCATCTATCTCTTTAACGAGTTGTCCTTTTCCCACTCCTCCAATAGATGGATTACAAGACATCTCCGCAGTTTTATGGGGATCCATGGAAACAAGAAGGGTTCTTCTTCCCATTCGACTTGCAGCAAGGGCAGCTTCACAGCCGGCATGTCCTCCACCCACTACAACCACTTCAAATTGTTTCACGTGAAACATTTTTTTACTTTCCTATGCAAAAATCTCCAAAAACTCTATCTAGAACATCGTCGGTATTGATTGTGCCTACCACGCTTTCAAGCTCACGAACAATCTCTCTATTCATTTCTGAAAGATACTCTGGTAGCTCCTTCTTATCGAATCTATCAAGAAGAGAATTCATTTGAAGTAGAGCGCGCTCTAACCTAGCGCTTTCAACTGCCGTGGGAAGCGGCCCCTCCACCTCACAGAAAAACTTCTGCCTCTGAAGCTCCTTCCACACTCTCTCTATTCCATCCCCGGATTTTGCAGATAAATAAATCACCGCGCTCTCGTACCACTTCCCTTCGGGTTGGGACCATCCTGCTAAGTCACTTTTGTTCCAAAGAATAAGATGTGGTTTTACTCCGTGTCTCTCAATGAGATCTTCCTCTTGAGAAGAAATACCAATCGTTCCATCCACTACCAAAATCCAAAAAGCTGCAGCAGACAGAAAGTTTTCCCCGATCTCAATTCCCTCTTTTTCCCGAATCTCTGAAGCTTCTCGATAGCCCGCAGTATCCACAAGCTTGCATCTTAATCCGTTTATTTCAATGTCCTCTTCAATCACATCGCGCGTAGTGCCCGCTTCTTCATGGACAATCGCTCGGTATCTGCCTAAAAGTCCGTTGAATAAGGAGCTTTTTCCTGCATTGGGTCTGCCAGCCAATACAATCCTTGGGGCGGAGGCCCCTTGTTTAAACACCGAATATCGCTGAATAATCTCTGAACACTCATGGATAGTCTGAGTAAGCGGGAGTCTGGCCTGACTCACCACGCTTGCGTACTCCTCTGAAAAATCAACGGCTGTATCTAAAACTGCCTGCACCTTTATAAGCTGGGCTCTGAGTTTTTCGATTTTTAGTGCCAAAGAGCCATCTTTTCTTGAATAGACTTTCTTAAGCTCTGAAGGAGATCTTGCAAGATAGACGTCGCCGAGGGTTTCAATTTCCTCCGCAGAAAGCTTTTCGTTTAAAAGCGCCCTGTAAGAGAACTCTCCTTTTTGAGCGGGCTGTGCCCCCAACTCTAAAAGCGCCTTTTCAAGCTTTTGAATGATAGGAACCGATCCATGACAATGAAACTCAACACTGTCCTCTCCTGTATGAGAGTTTGGTGAAAGAAACACCAAAGCAAGACAATCGTCGATTTTTTCCCCGTTTAGATCTTTAAGAGTTCCAAAAACCATTGGGCGCTCTCTCTGAAGCGCTCCCCCCTTATGAGGAGTAAAAAGTTTCGATCCAATTTGAAAGGCTTCTGGCCCACTAATTTTCTCAATAGCAACTGCAGCGGGAAGACTTCCCGACGAAAGCGCAAAGATGGTTCTCTGTGTATTTAGATTTTCTCTGAGCAATTTAAGAGCCTCGTTACTTCTGGCTCTGCTCCAATTAGTTGCTTGTTATTTGGGCCGGACTAGAAGCAGTGTTTTTTTCTTTCATTAAAACTTGTTGAGCAATCCCCAGAAGGGTACTCACAAAAATGTACATCGTAAGCCCCGAGGGCAAATTGACCACCATGAAACTAAAAAGAACCGGCATAAACATCATGACTTTTTGCTGAGCAGGATCCATCCCCACAGCCGGAGTCAGCTTTTGCTGAACAAACATCGATACACCCATTAACACTGGATAAATGTAAAAAGGGTCCTTAGTGGACAAGTCTTGAATCCAACCAAAAAATGGCGCTTGAAAAAGCTCAATGGAATTACCCAACACGGCATAAAGCGCAATAAACACTGGGAGCTGGACTAGCATGAGCAGACAACCCCCCATCGGGTTGACTTTGTGCGTCTTAAACAGGGCCATTTGCTCTTGCTGCACTTTTGTGGGGTTGTCTTTGTATTTTTCTTTGAGCGCGTTGATTTGAGGCTGCAAGCGTTGCATCGCTTTCATGGACTTTTGGCTTTTAAGAGTTAGGGGATAGAAAAGGAGCCTCACCAAAATGGTCAGAAGAATAATTGCGACGCCATAATTATGAACCACGTTATAAAAGGCTCGAAGCAACCAAAGAAGGGGATAGGCTAACTTTGCGAAAGTTCCGTAATCAATAAGCCCCAACATCCTCGCGCTCTCAAGCTCGCTATAATCTTTAGCGCCCAAGTAATAGCGAACAGGGATTTCGATGCTTTTTTGTCCTTCTTTTAAAATAAGCGGGTAGCGTAAATACCCTCCCACAAAATCAGGTTGCCTAGTCAAAACTACGTCAGGGTTGATTGCTCCGCCGGGATTAGAAACCGCCATTGCAAAATACTTATTCCCAAAAGCGAGCCAAGCGGTGTTTCCCTGCTCGACTTTTTCAGCATCTTTTATTTTCGAAATGGGGTTTCTGTTCAGAGAATCGTTTTGATAACTAACAACTTCCCAGCTTTTAAGCGGCTCATGGGAGCTTTCCTCTGCTTTTGTGGCTCCAACAGGAATAAGAAGGTAACCCCAATCCGTTTTCTTAGTGGATTTAGGAGTAATAACAATTTTAGAGTCTACAAAGTAGCTGTCTTCATTGAGGGTGAGTTCTTTTTCAACCTGCCCCACGCTATTTGCAAAGCGGTAGGCGACGCCTTTATCCAATTTGTTTCTGGTGTACTTTGCTGACGAAAAGCTCCTCAAATCTGGATCCGTAAAAAGGGTCTCAAGCGCGGGGCCGTTTTGTTCAGCAGACAGAACTGGCATTGGGCCAGAATTCTTTTTTGGGGTGATTCTATATTTCTTTGTTTTTGCTTCGGATATCTTCCCACCAATATCGGAAAAGCTAAGCTCTAGTTTAGAGTTTTCTGTCTGGTAATCCTTGCTTGAGGCAGTAGTTGGAAGAACCACAGATGCATTTGGTTTTTCTTGCTTTGTGGTTTCAGCAGTGGGGGATTTCAGGGGTGCCTTTGTGGTTTCGGGGGGCAAAGGAGCAAACCACTTCATGTAAACAAACCAGATCCCAAAACAAAGAGTGATGGCAGTCCAGGTTCTAGCGGCCATTGAGTTCCTCCTGAGTCCTCGGCAAAGATGGCAATAAATCGAGCCCCCCTTTACCCCAAGGGTGGCACTTGAACAACCTTTTTGTCGCCAACCAAAACCCTCTAAAAAACCCATGGATTTCAATGGCTTGGCACGCATAAATGCTGCAGGTCGGATCAAAGCGACAAGTACCTTTTACACCCGAAGCTGCATGAAGAATGTGTCTAAAAGACATGACAAGAGCTTTAAGAATGTTTTTGAAGTTCACACGCCCAGCTTTCTAGTTCTTTTTGAATGTCTTTTTTCTTTATCTTTTGCCATCTTTCGATATCTCCCTCAATCGCAACTACGTGCACATCTACTCCGGGTAAGTTCGGCCTCATTTCCCGAAAAACTTCGCGGAGCAATCTTTTGATCCGATTTCTGTCAGTAGCTTTCTTTAAAACTTTTTTTGAGACAGAAATGCCCAACCGTCCCTGGCCCGTTTTTTTAAAATAAAAACTGAATCGTTCCGTGAAGTATTTCTGATAGGGACGGAATCGAAAGTCAGATCTTTTTAGGAGCCGCGCAGACTTGGGAAACTTCGGCAACTCAACTACTTTCTAGCCATTTTGGGTGTAAGACGTTTGCGGCCTTTTCGGCGACGTCGCGCCAAAACCTGCACTCCAGCTTTTCGGCTGTTGCGTTTTAAAAAACCATGCGTTCTTCGGCGCTTGGTCTTACTCGGTTGGTATGTGCGCTTCATAATTCCTGCTCCTGAAAGTTTTGTTACCCTAATGAGGTTTCATTATCGTGTCAATGTGGCTTTCTTTTCGTTGCCAACACTTCGGTGTTTTGTTAATTCCCTGGGTCCCGTAGTTGAAAAATCTTTTCGTTGGGTCATATGGAAAATTTAATTTGGGAAGAAATTAGAGGAAAACTTCGGACCAACCTTGCTCCTCATATTTACCATTCGTTAGTAGCTCCAACCAGCTGCAAACAGTCTGAAGACGGAACACTAGAATTAGATTTTGAAAACGAGTTTATCAAAGAGGCATTTGAAGAGAAATGTCTTCCGGCCGTCGAACAGGTTTTGAAAGATCTTAAAAAAGATCAAGTGCGCTTGGCTCTTCATGTACTAGGAGCCGATCAGGGCTTTTTGGATTCTTCCGTTTCTATTCCCAACAGAAATCCGTTTGATCCCAAGTACACTTTTAATACTTTTGTGATTGGGAGTTCAAATCAGTTTGCTCACGCTGCTTGCCGCGCGGTAAGTCGTCAGCCTGGTCAGAGTTACAATCCTCTTTTTATTTTTGGTGGGGCGGGTCTTGGAAAAACCCATCTTTTAAGAGCCATTGGCCACGAACTTTTTCAAACACAACCCAATCTTCGAATTTTATTTTTGACCAGCGAAGCTTTTACGAATGAGCTCATACAGGCTATCAGAAATGAAAAAATGCGGGAGTTTCGCGAAAAGTACAGAACAGGTTGTGATGTTTTGCTTTTAGATGACGTTCATTTTCTGGCAGGAAAAGAAAGAACTCAGGAAGAGTTTTTTTACACTTTCAATTTTTTACATGAGTCCCGCAAACAAATTGTCATTACTTCTGACCGATATCCTAAAGATATTCAAGGGCTCGAAAACAGACTTCAAACTCGATTTGAATGGGGGCTTGTAGCCGACGTCCAGCCACCCGAAATCGAAACTCGAATTGCTATTCTTCAAAACAAAGCAGAAAAAGAGGGAATCCTTCTCCCTGACGACGTGGCTTCTTACATTGCTTCTCACGTAACTACCAATATTCGGGAACTTGAAGGATCGCTTCACAGAGTCCAAGCCTATGCTGCATTAACTGGAGTAAGAATTTCACTCGAACTTGCTAAGCAAATTTTGAAGGAAATCGCTCCTAAAACTCGTCACGAATTAAGTCCTGAGGCTATTTTAAAATTAGTTTCTCTTCAGTTTGGAGTAAAAAGTACCGACTTGAAAGCGGACAAGCGGACGCGAAACCTCACTATGCCTCGCCATATTTGCTGGTACCTTTTACGAAAACATCGAGGGATGTCCTACCCTCAAATAGCCGATTACTTCGGTGGAAAAGACCATACGACTGTAATCCATGGGGTCAACCGAATTACCGCTCTTCTAAAGAATGATCCTGAAATCCTAAAACACTTAACTGCTATCGAAGGCAGCATTCGGTAGTTTTCTAGTGTCTTGTTAATAACTTTGTTAAGAGCTTTGTTGATAGCTTGTCAGGCGGTTGTTAGTAATTTGTTAATAACTCTAAATTCACAGGATGGCCCTTTTATTCCCTAAAAAAACCACAGCCTTTTCCACAGGGGTTTTCTTTGTTTTTTCATTGATTTAGGTGGGTTCCTAACATATTAACAAAGCTAATTACTACTACGGGTAATTCATATATATAAGAAACTACAAAGATAAGAACCAGGATTTTAGAGGGCTTTATGAAGTTTACCGTTTCTAAGACAGACATGTTGTTAGGTCTCCAGCGAGTTCAGAATGTAGTTGAACGAAGAACTACAATGCCGATTCTTTCCAATGCGCTTCTTAGAGCTGGTCAGGAAAGCCTTTCCCTTTCTGCTACAGATTTAGAAGTAGGAATACAAAGTTTATTGCCAGCTACTGTAAAAGAAACAGGAGCTATTACAGTCAAAGCAAAGAGCCTGCTAGATATTGTGAGGGAATTACCTGACACACACATTTCTTTTCAGACTAAAGAAAACTCAAGATTAGAAATTACAGCAAAAAAAAGCGTCTTTAATATTGTAGGTCTACCAGCTGAGGACTTTCCTGAAATTCCAGGCTTCAATAGCGAGGAACAAATTCCATTTATCCGAATGAATGGAAGAACTATTGGAAAAATGCTGGATAAAACTTTGTATGCAGCTTCGACAGATGAAGCTAGGTATCACTTAAACGGTGTTTATTTTGAGACTGTAGACGACAAAGCAAAATCCCAGAAAGTCTTTCGGATGGTGGCTACGGATGCTCACCGGTTAGCGTTAGTAGATAGTTTAGAAGCTTTATTCGAAGAAAGTTCATGGAAAATGTTCCAAGAAGGCATCATTGTTCCTAGAAAAGGCCTTAACGAATTGCGTCGTCTTCTTTCAGAAGGAGCTGAAGATTTCTTTGTTTCTATAAAAGGGAAAATGCTTCTAGTTAAACGAGAAGGACTTTTCCTTTCTATGCGGTTAATTGAGGGCAAATACGCTGATTACAGACGAATTATCCCTGAATCTATCCCCTCTGGAATTAAAGTTTCAAAAGATGTTTTTTTAGCATCTTTAAAGAGAATTTCTTTGATGTCCTCAGACAAATCTCGTAGTCTTACCTTCAGCCTAAGTCCTGGAATTTTGCAGCTTTCTAGCCAAAGCCCGGAACTAGGGGATGCCCAAGAAGAAATCGCTATCGACTACCAAGGCGAGCAAATGAAGATAGGCTTCAATTCTCGTTACTTGATTGATGCTGTTTCTTCTATTGAGGGCGACGATGTAATCCTGGAACTAAAAGGGAAACAGAACCCTGGGGTTATTCGTTCCTGCACTGGTGACAACCACACGAGTGTTGTGATGCCAATGCGAATCTGATTGCCCAACTTGGAGACTTTGGAATGGCCATTGAAAACGAATCCGCACCCGAGCAAAAGCCAGGCTATGGTGCCGATGCTATCCAAGTCCTAGAGGGCCTAGAAGCTGTTAGAAAACGCCCCGGAATGTACATCGGGGATACGGGTGTTCGCGGTCTTCACCACCTGATTTGGGAAATTGTCGACAACTCTATCGACGAAGCCATGGCAGGCCACTGCCGGACTATCTACGTTACAATCCATGTAGATAATTCAGTGACCGTCGAAGACGATGGTCGAGGGATTCCAGTCGATATTCACAAAACTGAAAAAGTTTCTGCTCTTGAAGTGGTTCTTACTAAGCTTCATGCTGGGGGAAAGTTTGATAATAATGCTTATAAAGTTTCTGGTGGTCTTCACGGGGTAGGTATCTCTGTCGTGAACGCTCTTTCAGAAACCCTTACTGCAGAAGTAAAGCGACAGGGAAAAGTTTATGTCCAGCAGTATGAAAAAGGAAAGCCGCTAGCTCCTGTTAAAGAAGTCGGTGTGACTGAAAAAACGGGGACTAAAATCGTATTTAAACCCGACTCTGAAATTTTCGAAACTCTTGAATTTAGTTTTGATACCGTTGCGAATCGGTTGAGAGAGCTTTCTTATCTCAATCGTGGAATCAAAGTCATTTTAACCGATGAGCGAACAGAAAAGACTCAGGAATTTTTCTCCGATGGTGGCATTAAATCTTTTGTTGAGCATCTTAATAAAGCAAAAACAAAACTCCATGCTGACGCCATTTATTTTTATGCTGAAGCCACGGGCATTTTTTTAGAAGTGTCCATGCAGTGGAATGATGGATACAAAGAAAACATCTTCACTTTTGCAAACAACATCAACACAGTCGAAGGCGGAACTCACTTAGCTGGCTTTAAAACAGCGCTCACTCGGTGTGTGAATAAATATATAGATGGCTCCGGTCTCTCCAAAGAATTGGGGGAGAGTTTGACTGGTGAAGATATTCGTGAAGGCCTGACTGCCGTTATTAGTGTCAAAATTCCAAATCCCCAATTTGAAGGACAAACCAAAACCAAGCTTGGAAATTCCGAAGTAAAAGGCTTAGTAGAAAATCTTATCAATGAGAGATTCACAATTTACTTAGAAGAGAATCCAGGAGACTCAAAAAAGATAGCTTTAAAAGCTATTGAAGGAGCTAGAGCCAGAATTGCTGCAAGAAAAGCAAGAGATCTTACAAGAAGAAAGTCTGCTCTCGACTTGGGGGGTCTTCCTGGAAAAATGGCAGATTGCCAAGAAAAAGATCCAGCTCTTTGTGAGCTCTACTTAGTAGAAGGGGACTCAGCTGGAGGATCTGCTAAACAAGCAAGAGACAGAAAAAACCAAGCCATCCTTCCTCTAAAAGGAAAAATTTTGAACGTCGAAAAAGCGCGTTTCGACAAAATGCTAGAGTTTGCTGAAATCAGAACGCTCATCACAGCTCTGGGAACAGGAATTGGAAAAGAAGACTACGACATTGCAAAAGTTCGGTATCACAAAATTATTATCATGACGGATGCAGATGTAGACGGAGCCCATATCCGAACGCTTCTTTTAACTTTCTTCTATAGACAAATGCCTGAAATTATCGAAAAAGGCTATTTGTACATTGCTCAGCCACCTCTGTATAAAGTGAAAAAAGGCAAAACCGAAAGATATATTCGCAACGATTCCATGCTGGAAGATTTTGTTCTTTCGCAAGCTCTTGAGGATTTGGAAATTCAAGCCGCTTCTGAGAAGGTTGAGAAAACAACCGCCAAGAATATTTTTAAGAAAGTCAGCCAGTTTCAGCAATCGCTTTCTAGCCTTGCGCGAAAAGCAGACGCAGAGCTTATCAGAACGGTTGCACTGGATGAAACTTGGACTGCTGATACTTTGAAGAGTGAAGAAGATCTTAAAAAGAGACTAGAAGCCTACAAGAAGAAAATTACCATTGATAATGGGGGCACCCAATTTAGCTATACGATTACTCCCGATACCGAGCATGCAGGATTTCAAGCAGTTTGTGTAACCGCAAAACATAATTTAAAAGCGACGACCAAGATCACGTGGGATTTTTTAAATGCGCCACAATTACAAGAACTCAAAAAATCCGCGCAAAGTTTTTCTAAGCTGGGGAAAGCGCCATTTCTTTTGGCAGACGGCACTTTGAAAGAGAATTTTCAAGATATTGAAGCGCTTCGAGGTGCGGTAATGGGGCATGGTCAAACGGGCTTACAAATCCAACGCTATAAAGGCTTAGGGGAAATGAACCCAGAACAGCTTTGGGAAACCACGATGGATCCTAAAACGCGCTCGCTTCTTCAAGTCCAAGTTGAAGACGGAGCAGAAGCTGACAGCGTATTTTCAGTTCTCATGGGCGACCAAGTAAAACCCAGAAGAGATTTTATTGAGGAGAATGCACTGAGGGTAAGGACCCTAGATGTTTAAAATTTAAGTATGGAAACTCCAAACATTCCAGAAACGCATTTAACGGCAGTCAGCATCGAAGAGCAGATGCGAGAAGCATATCTTGAGTACGCTATGTCCGTTATTGTTGGGCGAGCTTTACCGGATGTGCGCGATGGAATGAAGCCCGTACACCGCAGGATTTTGTACGCGATGTATGACATGGGAAACACTCACGACAAACCCTATAAGAAATCTGCTCGTATCGTAGGGGATGTCATCGGTAAATACCACCCCCATGGGGACACTGCTGTTTACGAAACCATGGTTCGTATGGCGCAGGATTTCTCCATGCGCTATCCATTGGTGGACGGACAAGGAAACTTTGGCTCTGTTGATGGTGATTCCGCTGCAGCCATGCGATACACCGAAGTACGTCTTGAAAAAATTACGAATGAAGTTTTAGCAGATCTCGATAAGGAAACCGTTGATTTCACTCCTAACTACGATAACTCTTTAAAAGAGCCAGCGGTTCTTCCTACAAAAGTTCCCAACTTACTCATTAATGGGTCTTCTGGAATTGCAGTGGGTATGGCAACCAATATTCCCCCACACAATCTTGGCGAAATTATTGATGCTTTGAAAGCAGTGATTGCTAAGCCGGAAATAAACACTTTAGAGCTCATGAGAATTGTTCCAGGACCAGACTTTCCAACGGCTGCGTTTATTTATGGTCGAAAAGGAATCAAAGAAGCTTACGAGACGGGCAAAGGGATTATCCACCTAAGAGCTAAAACGGAAACCGAAACCTACAAAGGTGATAGAGAGCGTATTGTTGTTACGGAAATCCCTTACCAAGTAAACAAAGCAAAGCTGATTGAAAGTGTGGCTTCTTTAGTGAACGAAAAGAAAGTCGAGGGAATTTCTGATATTCGAGACGAGTCGGACAGAAAAGGGATGCGCATTGTTTTCGACTTAAAAAAAGGAGAAGACAGCCGAGTTGTTCTCAATCAGCTTTTTAAGAACACCCAAATGGAAACCTCCTTTGGGATAAGCATTCTGGCTTTAGATAGACAGCAGCCCAAAATGATGGGCCTCAAAGACTGTCTTGTAGCGTTTATCGCTCACCGAAAAGAAGTCGTTACTCGAAGAACGGTCTACGAACTTAAAAAAGCAGAAGAGAAGGCCCACATACTAGAGGGGCTAAAGAAAGCCGTTGAAAATCTAGATGCAGTTGTTGCACTCATTCGAAAAGCTCCGAATCCCCAGGAAGCCCAAATTCAATTGATGGGTCAGTTTAGCTTAAGCGAAATTCAAGCTAAGGCAATTCTCGACATGCGCCTCCAGCGCCTCACAGGGCTCGAGCGAGACAAGATCGTTCAAGACTACAAAGATACGATGGCCCTTATCACAGATCTCAAAAGTATTTTGGCTGACGAAAAGAAAGTTCTCGCAATCATCGAAAAAGAACTAGATGAAATCAAAACCAAGTTTTCAAATCCAAGACGAACCCAGTTCATTGAAGAACAAGAAGATATTACGACTGAAGATCTCATCACAGAAGAAGAAATGGTCGTCACAGTCACTTACTCTGGTTATATCAAACGAATCCCAGTAGACACTTACCGAGCTCAAAAGCGAGGGGGAAAAGGCGTGATGGGAGCCGGCACTCGAGCAGAAGACTTTATTTGGGATATTTTTGTAGCCAGCACGCATGAACACATTCTTTGTTTTACGGATCAAGGAAGAGTGTATTGGCTAAAAGTTTATAAGATTCCCGAAGCCGGCAGAACCGCTAAAGGAAAGCCCATTATCAACTTGCTCAATTTGAGCACGAATGAACGGGTTCAAGCAGTTCTCCCCGTAAAAGAATTTAAAGAGAATTGGTTTGTCACCATGGTCACCAAGAAGGGCACCATTAAAAAGACAAGCCTGGAGGCTTTTTCTAGACCCATGAAAAAAGGGATTATCGCTCTTACAACCGACGAAGGGGATACATTAGTTGATGCTAAAGTCACCCAAGGAAACCAGCATGTTGTACTCGTGAGCAAGGAAGGGCAAAGCATTCGATTTGAAGAAACCGACGTTCGTCCTATGGGCCGAAGCGCTCGAGGGGTTGCGGGGATGAGACTAGATGGTTCTGACGAAGTGATCGGGATGGCAATTGTTGAAGGAGACTCCCAAAAAGAACAACTTCTTACTGTCACTCAAAACGGTTATGGAAAAAGAACTCTCATGGAAGAATACCGAGTCCAGGGAAGAGGCGGCTCAGGCATCATGACCATGAAAATTACCGATAAAAATGGTCCGATTGTAGCTGTCCGCCAAGTAGCCGATGAAGATGAGCTCATTTTAGCTTCCGACAAAGGCAAAGTGATTCGAACTCGAGTTTCCGAAATTTCTGAAGTGGGTCGGATTGCTCAAGGGGTAAGGCTCATCAACCTTGAAGAAGGCGAGCAAGTGGCGGCTGTAGCCAAAATCGTAGAAAAAGAGGAAGACGGCTCAACTCCAGGTTCTGCAACCCCTCCAAGCGCCCCCAGCGGAAATGCTTGATTCCAAAAAAATAAAAATCATGGTGGTGATGGGCAATGCGGCCTTAACCAAAGCTGTTTTAATGCTTGGCCTTGGATGGGCAGGAAACAAGCTCGACCAAAAATGGGGAACAAAGCCCTGGCTCATGTTTTTGGGGGTTCTTGTCGGGCTGGGTCTCGGACTTTGGTACATTATTGTTATTGCGAATCGGTTTAATAGGAACCAAACCGAAGAATAATGCGACGCGACAGCCGACCTAATCCCCCGAATCCCTATTGAAATCCCCTCTTAACGCAGGTAAGACAGGGCCTTACTTTATGGAACACCACGGCCCCACTTCATGGGTATTGATGATACCGGGACTTTCACACGATCCGAAATGGATCGGAGTGAACGCTTCTATCATCCTTTTAGTGTTTTTAACGGTACTTGCTTTTGCCGGCAGAGCGGCTTTGAAAACAGGGGTTTCCCATTTCATTATCCCCAGCCCCAAACCCAAACTCGCAACGCTTCTAGACCTCCTGATTGAGGGTCTTTATAAAATGTGCCAGGGTACTTTAGGTCACAGCGCAGATGAGCACTTTCCTTTTGTAGCCACTCTTTTCATTTTTGTTTGGTTCTCAAATTTGATGGGGCTTTTGCCCCTTTCTGCATCACCAAGCGCAAGCCTTTACACGACTGTAGCTCTAGGGCTTTCAACTTTTGTTTATTATAACTTTCACGGAATTAAATCACACGGGCTAGCTGGTTACTTGAAGCACTTTCTCATGGGCATGGGAGTCGCCGGGATACCCATTGCATTCTTCGAGTTGATTTCCCACGTTTTAAGGCCCATCACTTTGGGGCTTCGCTTGAATTTAAACATCCAAATCGATCACATGTTGGGCAGCGTTTTTGGATCTATTGTGGCCTACTTAGTTCCGGTGCCACTCATGATTTTTGGAATCGTCGTTTGCACGATTCAGGCCTTCCTGTTCGCAACTCTCACATCAGTGTACTTACAAATGGCCACTGAGCATGAGGATCATGGGCATGAAGGGGAACACCATCATTAAAAAGTTTTTGGAGGAGAAAACATGAAGACAAATCTATTAAAAAAATACGGGTTCTTAGCAATGGGCGCTATGCTTTCATCGCTGAGTGCTTTTGCTGATGAAGCTAGATCGGAAGAGCGTCGTGTAGGGAAAGAGTGTTAAGATTAGTGTA
>OGVY01000099.1_pt1 | contig 14585 bp, 15 predicted proteins | sample 1575871 | NCBI WGS metagenome assembly OGVY01 (sample SAMN07581536, study PRJEB24739) | freshwater metagenome
GTTTCCCAGTCACGATAGAGAACCCTATTCAAAATTTCCCAGGAACTAGTGAGGGCCTTTTGAATTTGAATCAAACGGCAAATGATTTTGGTCTTTTAAATTATTGCTACAGTGTCATCCTTAATAGAGGAAAAGAACTTCTTGGAAGCGGCACTCCAGCCGATTATGTTTTTAAAGGTGCTGGGCAAGAGCTCTACCGTTGTTACAACGAAGTTCTACAGAGAAGAGCTCAGGAATTTCAGGCTTATCAAGCTTATCAGCAAGAGCAACAAATGCGAGATTACTGGAACGCTTATTTCTTGGCAGTTCTCCAATCCCAAATGCGAGGAAATTTTTCCGATATTCAAGTGACCCCACCTCCTTCGCGGGGATCGGTCAAAAAGACTGGAGCAAAATGATGAAATTTGATTCTTACATTTTTTTCCTGGGAATAGTGGCCCTCTCTCTCACTTCGTGCGGACAAAGAACGAGCGAATCTAGAGTAAGCGCCAACAGATATTCCAATGTAACTAGCACTAATTCTTCCAGCTCTGACTCGAGCCGGAGAGGAATAGGAACAGTTTTAAGGTCCGGAACAACGGGGAGTCCAACTAACGCCAATAATTCAGGTACGGGGCAGGCTGCGCAATCAGCAAGCTCTGTACCTGCGGCGTCGAATGCTTCGGTGGCACCTAATGTCTTTAATCAAAATGCGAATGCTTTTAGCGGAGTAGACTTTTGGGGAAATCTTGTGCAGAACACTGCCACAGATCCCCAACAGTGCGCCGATCTCTACAACAAGTATCAGCGCTTTCCCGGTAACTTTGAATCCGCATTTTCAGTGCTCGGAGCTTGCTTGAACCGAGTGATGATTGTAAAAAACCCGAACCTCTTTCAAGGCTACATGCAACTTTCCCAACAGCAATACGGTTACTATTAAAGAGATCCGAGTTCTCTTAGATTCGGAGTTCTCCAAACTCGGTTAGCTGGTACTTCGTTATAGACCCCATCTTTAATCGGTCCATTGAGTTTTCGGATTTTCTTTAAATGAAGATACTCAGTCTCATGGCGTCCTGAGTAATCCCAAGGATAATGAGGTGCATTCCCACTGGGCTTTCGGATGCAGCAAACAAACTTACCTTGCCCGTAACACACAGGATCCTGACCCCGGCTTCTATAAGCCACATAGTACTCAGCATCTCCTCGGACATCTTGAAACGCTTTGTGAACTGCAGGAATTTCTCCGCACAACATTTTGAAAGCATCTAAAGGCGAAACGGGTAAACCAAAAGCATAACGACCGCTCGGATATTGACCTGCCATTACAGGAGCACCCGAAATGCTGCTCTGTAAATTCTCAACGAGATTTTCAAAATAATCAGGCAAATCAGAAGTGGGAATAACTTTGAGTTGATCTTTAGATTTGGAACTTCCTACTCGAGCTTTGTTTTTGATAAATCCCAAAAGATCGACTTTCGTAATTCCCGGTCGATTCGCTTTCAAAACAGCTAAAATCCCAGCAAACATAGCAGCCGCATTTGAAGTCCCAGCGGAGACACTTCCGTTTGAGAAACTCGCTTCAGAATTTTCCATGAGAAACTCAGGTTTTTCTCTTCCATCAATTGTGGGCCCCGCTGCAGAGTAGGAATTGATGTCTCCAATGGTGATCACCGTTGGATTGTCGGCCGGAACCATTACTTCGTATCCGGGAGTTGCATCCACAAGTTCTACAGCATCCACTGGTTTCTTATTTTCGCCCATTTGAATAGGCTCTCTTTGTGGAAGCACTACAATTCTTAAACGATCATTTCCAGTAAAAGCTCCTGTTTTGGCTCGAAGCTCTAAAGTGTAATACTCTTCATTTCGTTCAAAAGTGTAATTAATGCGTTCGCGTGCCAGAAACGTCTCGCCTTCACCGAGCTTTTCTTTTTCAGTCACTTGCTTCAGTGTGGATTTGGCAACTTGATTTCCTTTTGGATCGTAAAGGAACATATCAATGTCTTTATCAGTCCCTTGGGTTTCAGAGTCCCAAGAAGCTGTGTAATTTAAAATGATTTGAGCTGGATTATCGTCCACGTGACTTTTAATTCTTAGACGAGAACGCCCTCCGAAATATAAGAGTCCTTCTTCATCCATGCTGATATTGGAATTAAAAACTCTGCCTCCGTAATTACCAGCAGCATTCACCCAAAGAATCCCACTTCGAGTGGCTTCATTCACTATTTTGTTGATAAAGCCGCCCCCGTCAAAATTTCCGCAGCACTCTCGGTTCTGACTATAGAGAATAATATCGACTTGCTTTTCGATAGCGTAGCGAACGGCTCTTCGAAAATTAGTAATTCCGTTGGCATTTAAAAGATAAAATTGAGGGCCTTCGGATTTTCCGCCGGAAAGTGCCCAAGCAATTTCAGCCATTTGTAATCCATGCTCTGTTTGAGCCATGTTTTCCTTATAGGCAGGATTTCCCAGATTATACTTTTTGATGAATTCGGGGTCATACTCCTGCACGAAAACCGTAGAATCAGGAAGCTGACCCGACCCTTTTTGGTAGCCCACAAAACCATTATCAATAATCGCGACTTTAATTTGAGAAATGCGATCTTTGGAAAGTTCATCGACTCCATAGAAAGAGCGCATTTTGTCTCCTTCTAAGATTTTGACAGCTCCAAAAACTTGAAAGCTAAAAGAAAGAACAGCAACCCAAAATAAGTTCTTCACGGTTTCATCCCCCTACCCTACTTACAAAAAAGGCACCCGCGGGAAACCCTTCCCGACAGGTGCCTTCTTAATTTTACGAACTGGAAGTGAACGGCTTACCAGTACCAGCCGCCCCAGCAACCACGTCCCCAGCCCCAGCCGTAGCCGTAGCCGTATCCGTAGCCAGCATAGCCGAAGCCATATCGGCCCCAGCCCCAACCGTAGCCACCCCAACCACGTCCCCACCAACGACACCACCAAGCTTGTGTGGAGGTTTCGTTGTCGAGTTCGCTAGTGGAAGTGACGACGTCCATTTCGCCAACTTTATTGGCATCAACGGCGACAGTAGATGCATAAGCGCTGAGTTCAGCATCACTCATCGTACGAGCTTTCACTCGAGGATCTAAGTTATCTACTCGGTACACATGTACCTTTTTAGAGTCTTGATCCACTTTCACCAGAACAGCTGCGGGAGCTTGTGCTAGTTCGTGAGCTTCGTTGTCGATTTGATCTGCGTGAACTGTGTTCACTGCAGCCATTACCAATACAGCAAGCGCTGCAAAAGTATTACGTAGTTTCATATGAAACACCTCCATGTGTGCTAACGCATAGCAATATCTGATAAATTTTTCAAGGGTTTTACAAGAAGAGCAAGTTGAAAAGGGGGTGCCATTTTGTGGCACCCAAAATCAATGGGTTAAGTGGTGGATTTGAGGCCTTTTTTCCAAGCGCCCAATTGAGCTTCGAAGTCGCGGAGGCTCAATAAAAATCGACTTTTTCGTTGAGAAGTAAAAAGCTTTTTGAAAGGGGGCTCACCGCCGCCCACCCAAATTTCCACCGACAGAGGCAGGAGTTTATCGAGCTCTTCAAAAAACTTTCTAAGTGTTTCTTTCCTTTGAGCCTCGGCGGTGGGCAAGTTTCCCAAAACTAAAATTGAGGTTCCTAATCTTCTCGCTGATTCCGCAATATCTTTCGCAGGCATGCTGGGTCCTAAATAAAAAGCAGGGACTCCTAAATTTGCACAAAGTGTGGCCCCTAATAAAATTCCAAATTCGTGTTGATCTCCCTCGGGAGTGGTAAAAAGAAGTGGGTGCCGACTGCCCCCCGAACCAAAACCCACTGCATGATTTTGAAGGACTTGAAGCGCTCTAGAGAAATGATTTCTTAGAACGGAAGAAAGCGCATGCTCTTGGGAAATAGACATCTTATTTGAGAGAACTAAGTTTCCCACTTCTTTCATCAGAGGCGCCACCACTTCGAAAACAAAATCTCGGCAAGCAAGAGATAAACAAGCCCATTCGAGTTGGCGGCTGAGTTTTTCAAGTTCGAAACCATGCAAGGATTCCAGAAGTTTTCCTAAGTGCTGGTGGGCAGTGGGGTAAAGATCTTGAAAAAGCTTTGCCCCTTTTTCAGGATGCTTCGATTTTAAATCTCCTAACTTTTTATCTGAAAGTTGGGCAATCTGACTGATACTATGTCCCTGTTTGATGAGTTCGTTTAAAAGGAGAAGGCGCCTGAATTCTTCCTCTGAATAAATACGCCGCCCGCTTCCACTTCTTCCAGGTTGAACCGCTCGGTAGCGTTTTTCCCAAGCACGAACCGTATGGGGGCTTACCCCCAGATGTTCTGCAACTGATTTGAGTCGATAAGTACCCACGAATCTATTATGTCTAACTTTTATATTAAAAAAAAGGCTCTTTTTAGTTGATTTTAATTATACGTTTATTATACAATTTTAACAGTTAAGGAGTTTTTATGAAAGTAGCCATTACAGGAGCCACCGGATTTATAGGGAAATATGTAATAGATCGTTTAAGAAAAGAGGGCTTTACTCCGGTTGTTTTGACCCGCTCTCCTGAGAAAGCAGCTAAAGCTTTTGGGGCTAGCGTAGAAGCCCATGCCTGGAACCCCGAAAAAGAGGTAGCGCCTGCTTCTGTTCTGGAAAAAGTAGAAGCTGTGATCCATTTGGCAGGGGAAGGCATTGCTAATGGACGTTGGACAGAAAAACGAAAAAAGAAAATTTTGGATTCGCGAGTGATTGGAACTCGAAATCTAGTTGCTGGGATCAATGGGCTTAGAGGGAAGAAACCTTCTGTGCTCGTTAGTGCTTCAGCTATCGGATTTTATGGGAACCGGGGTTCGGAAGCTCTCTCTGAGAGCTCGCTGTTGGGGAATGGTTTTCTCTCGGACGTGTGCTCTGCTTGGGAAGAGGAAGCCAAAAAAGTGGATCCTGCAGTTCGTTTGGTTCTTACGAGAATTGGAATTGTCTTAGGTCGTGAAGGAGGAGCCCTTCAGAAACTTCTTCCTCTATTCAAATTAGGAGGAGGCGGTCCAGTCGGTACAGGAAAACAGTACATGAGTTGGATCCATGTGCAAGATGTGGCTGGATTGATTGTCTTTGCAGTAAAAAACACTGGGATCCAGGGACCCATGAATGCAGTTGCTCCCAAACCAGTTACAAATTCTGAGTTCACAAAAGCTTTGGGAAAAGCGGTCCACAGGCCAGCATTTTTCCCAGCTCCTGCTTTTGGAATTAAATTAGCTCTCGGGGAACTTTCATGTTTGGTCTTGCATAGCCAGCGTGTGACTCCTGAAGTGGCCCAGAAAGCAGGCTATTCGTTTTCTTTTCCAGATATTGATTCAGCCCTCACTGATTTGGCTAAGAAGAAAACGCAATTAAAGGCCGCAGTAGCTCCCGCAGCAAGCTGAGCGGGCTTTCTTTAATGTCGAGCCAAGTAAAAAAATTTTACACCAAGGACTTGGCTGTTCGAGTTTCATTCGTCGACTCTACAGAACTTTGCAATGAAATTTGTTCCCTTCAGAACACAGATCCTTTTGCTACCATTGCTCTCGGTCGCTTAATCACCGGCACCGTTCTTTTAGCCAGCCAACTTTGGGAAAATCAGTCTCTTTCTATTCGGTTAGAAGGAGATGGCCCCCTAGGACACCTTTACGCTGAATCATCATTTGAGGGAAAAGTTCGAGCTTATATCTCTCATCCAAGAATCGAAACTGATTTAATTCCGACTGAATCCTTGGATATTAGCAAAGCAGTCGGGCAAGGCGTACTTATTGTCAATCGGAACATCCCCTTTCAAAAAGCCCCTCATACTGGAATTGTTCCGATTGTGAGTGGGGAAATTTCCCAAGATATTGCTTACTATTTACAACAATCTCATCAAACTCCTTCTGTCGTATCGCTGACCGTCACGCTTAATTCTGAAGGAAAAATAAAAGTAGCGGGAGGAGTTCTTTTGGAGCTTATTCCTGGAGCTCCGGAAAATACCATTTCTCAAATTGAGAAGAAAGCTCAGCAAACTCACTCCCTCTCCCAACTTCTTTTGGAAGAGAAATCTGCACAAGAGATTGTTTCGAATTATACTCATTCATCTGATTTAGTTCCGATTGAACATTCTTTCCCTTTAATGTTTTTCTGCAAATGCTCTACTCAGAGAGTAGAAAAGACTCTTTCGCTTTTAGGACGGGCAACTTTAGCGGAAATGATTCTGAAAGGTGAAGACTTGCAAGTAAAATGTGAGTTTTGTAGCAAGCAATATCAAGTAGCTATTGAGACGCTTCGACAGCTACTTCATTCATTAGAAGATTGATAAACTTTTTGGTCGCATAAAAAGCTCGCGAAGGAAAGAACTCTCCCGTAATCGGGCATCGACTCATTTGCTTGCCATCTCCCAAAGGTCTGAGTTGGATTAAATCACTTGAAGAACCTAAATTGATAGCGGACTTCATCTCGCCAGAGCAAAGCAGGTTCTGAACATCTTCCCAAAACTGCTGCACATCTTTCATCCAGGGAGTGTGCGTTAGGGTTACTGAGAGAATTTTTTGGGCTACGACTCGATCAGGGCCCTGACAAACATAACCGACTAAAATGAGTCGTTCCAGTTTTTGCCAAAGCTGGGAATGTTCAAAATTTTGCTCTACAACATTTTCAGGGTTGAGTTGAGTTATTTTTAGGGTCTCCTTGGGAGCTAAATACCCTCTCTTAAAGATGAGCTCCGTGGTCTTCAATTCGAAATCCTCTCCATCTCTTTGGGGGCTCGAGTTCGGAGTCATCCCAGCTACCTTTTCAATGGTTTGTCCTACCCAACCTTTATTCTTCTTCTTTCCATACCAAATGGGGACTTCAAGCTTGCTGGCTATTTCCACTAAGTTCTTTTCGCAAAGGCTTTGGTTTAACCGTAAAAGAACTTCCTCTCGACGCAAGGAAACCTTTGGAGGAGAATGATTCATCTGACCTTTCTAGCACGAAGACCCCCTCCAATCTAGAGTCATGCCGCCCCTCGATAAAGGAAGTGGGAACTTTTACCGTTGAGCCTCATAGGGTCAAAAAGGAAGGTAAATTCATGAGATTTCTCGTTTTGTTGTTTTCTTCTATCTGGTTCTCATTTTTTGCTAATCACTCCTGGGCAAAATCCAAAGCGGAGATTTCAGAAGCGTTTGCTAAAGAGATTTTTTCTCGATACGAAAAATTGAGAGAATCGACACTCGCTCGGCTGGTGAATCTTGAGAACAGAATTGATGGCATGAGCCCTGACTTTAGGGAGCTTTTGGGAGATAGGAAAAAACCTTATCAAACAGACTTTAATAAGACGGGAAAGGCTCTTATGAATCCTGTGCTCCACTATGCCATCATTACGGAGCGAAAACGACTTGAAAATGAAGAACCCTTTTTGAAGGAACTTTCTCGAAGTCCACTTCTAAATAAACAGTATGCTCGAAAAGTAGCTTCTAATCTTTTGGTCATTGAGGCCACCAATCTTCTGACTACTTATGTGGAATATTTAGATCAGTATAATCGAGGAGAACGCGGTTTGAACCCCGCAGCTCGAAACCTAGCGAGTCAGTCGGAGATCGAGACCAAAGCAGATGCGGAGATCATCAAGATCTTGGCAGCAACACTGACTGCAATGGATTACTCAAAGGAAAAGAAAGCCACGCTTGCTTATTCAGACCCGCGATTTACTTCATTAAACTCTCAAGAATCTGAAGCCACTAAAAAACTCATCGAAGCTGGACTCGGACCCTGGGACAAGGATTCCCTTCCCTTAGTGAATCGTGACGGCTCTCCCCTCGAAAAGGAAGCAGAAGAGAAAAGGCGCCTGAAACAAACCAAAGGCCTCGTTCTCATGCTGGAGGGACTTGCTTCAGCGTTCGCAGTGGCGAACAAATCCTTGGGAGACGAATATCAGTACAGAGTTTTAAAGCTCAATCAAAAAATTAAGAGCCAATTAAATCAAAAACCAACGGTCACTGAGCCTTAATCTTTTTTTGAGTTTTCTTTTTAGTTCGCGTAAAAATCGATTGTCCTTGGTCATCAAAATATCGAAAAGTTGTTGTTGAAGGAGTCACTTGGACGTACACGAATCCTAAAGACTCCGAAGCAAAAACCGTAGACTCTCCGCTCTCAACTCCTCTGGATTCTGCAACTGCTCCACTAATGATGAATTCAGGTCTATAATTCTTTGAAATGTGTTCCAAGTGATGATCGTGACCTGCAAAGTAAAAATCCACTCGGTCCCGAAGCAAAGGAAGAAGTTCTTTCTTTAGAAGTTTACTGTTTCCATGCCCTCCATGGGAGTAAATAGGCCGGTGTCCTGCGACAATTTTCCATTTTGCCTTTGAAGTAGAAAGGGCCTCCTCAAGCCAATTCTTTTGCGACTCATCAAACCTTTCAGCATCGATAATAAAAAAGTCGACCTCACAAAAATTAAATTTGTAAAACCGGGAGGGAAATTTCCACTTTGGACTCTTTTCGGAGTACTGGATTTGGGCCTGAACATTTCCAAAATAATCATGATTTCCTAATGTCGGATAAAAAGGAACTTTTAAACCGGAATAAGGCTCCTCAAACTTAGTCCTCCATTGGGGATCAGAAACTGAACTGACACCATCAGGATAAAAATTATCTCCTAAGAGCAGAGCTAAATGGCAGGGGTTCTTTTCACAAACAGACTCCATTGCCTTAGCAGTTTGAAACTGAGCCGGAGTCCCAAAACCTCCATCGCCAAAAGCCAAAAAGCCCAACCCCCTGGGTCCGCAAGTGAGTCCCTGAGCTGCTGTAACAAGAAATGCTAAAACCAGAATGATTTTTGTCATCATTTCCCCTCTTGGATAAGGTACGTACCAAGATTCCCCCTCTCCGTCGAACCCTTTTTTCCTCAATATCGCACCGCTTCCTGGTTTTGATTTTTCCGAGTTAGTTTTTCCCATCTTCTGCCGATAACTCATATAGGAAATTTCCATGAAACTTTCTTTGAAGTACAAACTTTTGGCCGTTTTGTTGGTGGTCGTGGTGAGCGGGATCTCCACTTTCTTTTTCTTCAGTCGACGAACTTTTTTGGAAGATAAAAAACTCTTTGTTTTGGATTGGAGTCTTACAACTCTCAAAGCGAGTAATATTGAAATAAAACTTGAACTTCAAAGTCGTTTAGACGAGTTAGCTATTCTCCTACCCCGACTCTTTCAAAATTCAAATGAGCATCCTTTTTCACAACCAAGCCTAGTGGCAGGTCTTTCCGACAGACTTCCCAAAGAGATTCTGGCAATTACGTTTTATCAAAAATCCAGTTCGGGACTGGAGACTCTCAAACGGGCCGAGAATACTCCGCTCATCCAAAAACTCGGTTTTGAAGACGGTGCCTTAACAAAACTAGACCAAGTAAAGCCAATCCATTTGAGTGAAAAAGAGTTTGGAGGCGCGCTAAATTTAGTAAATCGCTCCGTTAATTTAAAAGTACCCTCCGGTTCGAAAAATCTCCCTATCCTTACTTTGGTCTTAAATGGAAGCTTAATTAACAACCCAGGGCGACAAACTTTTATTTCGGTTGATTTAACACAAGACTTCCTCCAGAAGACTTTGAAACAATCAGAACTGGCAGAGTTATTTTTAGTAACCAAGTCGGGTTACCTGATTAGCCACCCCAATGCCGACACTTTAGTGTCAGCCTCTGGAAACAGCTTTGAACACCCCGCCACTGCGAAAATCAAAGCCTCGAATTTGCCTCGGGAGGCTTTTGAAATGGAAATCGAAAAAGAGGCCTATTTAGGTAATTTTACAGCGACTGGAATCGGAGATGCCTATTTAGTTTCTCAAATTAAAAAAACCGATGCCTTTAGTGCGTTAAGAAAATTGGGAGTCCAATCTCTGCAAATTGGTCTTCTGATTATAGCAGTAGCGTTAATTGTTAGCGTGGTTTTTTCTGCGAAACTTACAGAGAACATTAAGAAACTAGAAAAAGCTGCTCAGGAAATTGGAGCGGGAAACTTGTCTCCTAATGTAAATATTCAATCTGGAGATGAAGTAGAGAGTGTAGCAAATACTTTTCAATGGATGACCGGAAAAATCACTAGTCTTTTAAAGGAAACAGCAGAAAAGGCTCGCATGGAAGAAGAGTTGGCTACTGCAAGCCTAATTCAAAACACTATTTTAACCCCTCCTCAAATTAATATTGCTGCGACAGACGTAGTCCCCTTCTACCGGTCTGCTAGCGAGTGTGGCGGAGATCTTTGGGATGCCTTTGTAAAAGACGAAAAACTGACCGTGCTTCTTGGAGATGCGACAGGACATGGAGCTCCCGCTGCAATCGTTACTGCCGTAGTGAAAAGCTGTATCGCTACTTTGAACCAATTTCAAGCAGGCCACTCTCTTTCTCCCTCGATGATTCTTGAACGAGTTAACGAGATTGTTTTTCAATCCTGCAAAGGACAGCTCTTGATGACTATGGCAGTTGCCCAACTGGACCTCAAGACAGGATTACTCACTATATCCAATGCCGGCCACGAAGCCCCTCTTTTGGTTAAGCGTAATCTTCCAACGGAAACTACGGAACAGCCTCGTAAAACAAAGGCAGAACCGCTTTTTGTTCGAGGGGAACGTCTGGGCTTCCAGGAAAAAACGGACTATGAAACGCTCACGGTTCAATTAGATCCGGGGGACACTGTATTGGTATATTCCGATGGAATATCTGAAGCACACAATCCTGACGGGAAAATTTGGGGTGAACGTGCTTTGAGAAATACTTTTGCAAAACTAGCTGATGAACCGCTCTCATCCATCAAGGATAAACTCATCATTTCGATGGAAGACTTTGCAAAAGGTGCTCACCAGGAAGATGACATTACCTTCGTGTTGTTTAGCTGGAAAAAAGAAGGGGCCAACGACCAAACGTCATCGGTTAAAGCAGCATGAAGTCTCGATTAAAAAAAAACGGGAAGTCCCAATCGGAAGTAGTCACAGGTCTCTTTTCTAAAGCTGAAGCAGCTGACCTTATTAGCAAAGGCATCAGGCACTTGCACTCATCAATCTTAGGAGCCCTTGATCCCTGCGCCCAAACCACCAACCATCTGCTCAGCTCTCAGAAAAAGTGTTACTCATGGGACCTTACTTCGGCTTCGAAAGTTTTACGTGTCACAAGAAGCAGTGAGCGGTCGAATATTCTTGATACGATTTGCTCTACTACTGCATTTGGGCAACGTACCCAAAACAGAAACTCACTAAAGCAGATTCTGGAGGAGCTTCTTACCAATGCAATTTACCATGCTTATAAGGAGTCTGGCAGCAAAGACAAATATCATCGCTTAATATCTGCACATTTAAGCCAGGATGAAGAAGTGAGTGTAAGATATGCTGAAAACTCTTCGGGCTTGTTTTTATCAGTGGAGGATCAAGGAGGAAAACTGCGGTTTGATTCCATAGCCTCTTGCTTGAAACGCTGTTACTCTCAAACACACCATTTAGTTCAAATTGAACAGAAACATGAAGGTGCTGGCTTAGGGCTTTATTTCATTTTTGAACTCTCAACCCACATGAGTGTTTTTGTAAAAACCGATGAGTCGACTCGCTTCGTGCTCTGGATAGCTTCTTCAGGGCAAGCGGATCCGGATAACTTTTCTTTCAATTTCTTTGAGGAGTCATAAGTATGCAAAAAGACAAATTCTTTATTGAAAAAATAACAGTTGAAGGAACAACTCAGCTTTGCCTTAAGGGAGTCATTGATGAAGATTCCGATTTTACTGATATCAAAAAAGAAACTGGACCCATTCACTTAAATTTATCTGGAATCACAGGTATTAACTCATTGGGCATTAGGATGTGGGTTAATTTTTGGAGAGAACTTTCAAGCACACCTATTTTTTATATTGAGTGTCCGCCTGTGATCGTACGTCAGATGAGTATGATTCCCAGCTTCTCCGGACATGCCCGAGTGGTATCTGTCTATGCACCCTATGTGTGCAATTCATGTGAGTTTGAAAAACAGGTCCTTGTGTCTTCGAGCCAATTAGAGTCCAACCCACCGCAGATCCCTGAATTGATTCCTTGCACACAATGCAAGGAGGGAGAAATGGAACTTGATGGCAGTCCCAGACAATACTTTTCTTTTAAGAGAGATAAATGAGTCAAACAGCCATAAAAGCATTGAGGCCCCTTGAGGAGTGGATAACCGAGTTTGGCCCTATTCTCGAAGTGTTTCTCGACCCTTTCTGTGTGGTAGATATTGGGGGGAATGTGGTTGATTTCAACATTGCTTTTACCGAATTAGTCGGAGAAAGCCATCGGCACATCAGAAAAACACGGCTATTAACTCAATTAGTAAAATTTCATGGAACCACCAACCCTTTTATTGAGGTGGTAAGCACGGGACGTGCCCTGCGAATTGATGCCGTTTCAGCAAGTTCCAAAGCGCATTCGGATGCAAAGTTAGATATTGGAGCAGTCCCTATCCTCTCCAAGGGAGGGTTAATCATTGGAGCTTTGATTACTCTTAGAAACGTGACTGCCGACCATAATCTTCTTCAGAAATATGGCGATACTAAAAAGGAATCGATTACCGATGGTCTCACAGGACTCTTTAATAAAATTCATATGGAGGAAGAGATCAACAAGGCCTTAAAACTGTCTCTTCGCGAAAAGAAGCCAGTCTCAATTGTCATGGCAGATATTGATTTTTTTAAGAAAGTTAATGACGCTCATGGCCACCAAGCTGGTGATTATGTTTTACAATTAGTAGCCACTACTCTTAAAAATCTCATGCGCGAAACCGATAGAGCCGGCAGATTTGGTGGTGAGGAATTTATCATTTTGCTAAATAACTGTCCTGAGAAAGGGGCAGCTATTTTTTGCGAACGTTTTAGACATGCCGTTGAGAGCACTCTTTTCATTTTTGAAGGAAAAAGGATTCCGGTGACGCTGAGCCAAGGGACGAGTTCAATTCTTAGAGATTGGGAAGACAGCCTAGATGTTTCTACTTTATTGAAGGAACTAGTTCACCAAGCCGACTCAGCTCTTTACAAAGCCAAAATCAATGGCAGAAATAGAGTCGTTCAGTTCACTTCTGTTGAACCGACTAAATCAACCACCTGATCACTCACTTTTAAAATCTGATTATTGGTAACACTTCCGGACTCTGTTTCTACTTCTATCTGCGCTATTTTCGAATTGAGGTTCTCTTCCTGTTTTCTTATTTTCTCAATCTCACCAGGATCCAGTAAAGGTTGTTCTTCGGCGACCTTTTGATTTTTGTAAAACGATGGGCTCGATTTTTTCGGAGTTGCACTCGACAAAACCACATGGCTAGTCACTCCCCCATTGGAGGGAGAGTGGCCTAACGGCGAAAAGAAAACACTGGTGGTTAGTTTCATCACTCCTGTCTTTTCGTTTACCTGTAAATCTAAAAAAGGATCATTCAATTGAAACAGTTTTTGAACACTTCCCTTGCCAAAAGAAGCAGCCGCTCCCACTAAAACAGCTCTTTGATAATCCTTAAGGGCAGATGCTAATACTTCTCCTGCGCTGGCAGTTTCCTCGTCGATGGCCACTAAAAGGGGGCCCGTATAGATTGGTGTGACATTGAACTCAGATTTCAATATGCGCAACTCTGAATTGTCTTTGACTCCTACTATGGGCTTCGACCCCAAAAAGAAACCTGCAATAGCGACAGCTTCCTCTAAGTAACCTCCAGGATTCCCTCTTAAATCAATCACAAGAGCATCCAGGGGAGCTGATGATTTTGTTAGTTTCAGTAACTCTTTTTGAAAATCTTCAGAGCTACTCGAAGAAACTTCTTCTTTCTCTCCCAAACCGCCTCGACCGTAAAAGCTCGGAATAGAAATCAAAGCGATTCGTTTTTTTGCTCCCGAGGAAAGCCACTGACTCGCTACTTTTTGTTCTCGATAAACATCTGAACGCCGCTCAACGAAAATATCTTGTGTGGATTTATCTTTTCTGGAAAGAGTGAGTTGAACCTGTGTAGCATTTTCCCCTTTTAGAAAAGCAATCGAAGCTTTGAAGCTAAGGTCCTTTAGCGAGTTCCCATTAATTGCAATGATTTCGTCTCCCACTTGTAAACCTGATTTTGCTGCAGGAGAATCTACAAGTACTTCTGTGATTCCTATTCCTTGCGGAGTTTTTTGTACTTCGAGCCCTATCCCTGAGGAGGAACCCGATAATTCTTCGTAGAAATCGGAAAATTCACTTTGAGAGAAATAAGTTGAATAGGGGTCTAGAGCAGCTAAGGCAGCTTTGGCCAGGAGGGAATTTGGGGAATGATCCGGACGCAAAACTAATTCATTTAGTTTCTCCACAAAAAACAGATTTGCTCGATTCTTATAGCTTTCCAAAATACTGGGGTGCGATTCTTTTACTATCTGTCTCAGAAATTGCTCCTGTCGCAGGGAGAGTTCCTCCAAAGAAATTGCAAAAGAAAGAAGCTCTTTTATATCCATCTTCCCTCGCCTCCGTTTATTCTTTCTTTGGTTCCTGATTGAACCTAGTGCGAAGCTCTGCCACCAACTCCGCGAACTTCCCCTCTAATATGGTCACTCGCTCGCTAAGAGCGTCGTAATCCTCGCCAGTAAGTAATGTTATTGCCATTTTTGCACCTCGTTATTTACCA